>JAEEGH010023004.1_pt1 | contig 12719 bp, 9 predicted proteins | sample 9134181 | NCBI WGS metagenome assembly JAEEGH01 (sample SAMN16246544, study PRJNA631951) | gut metagenome | biome: gut microbiome; feature: rumen; material: DP-attached | host: Bos | place: Iran: Karaj | collected 2018-10 | reverse complement strand
ACGCTGCCGCCGGCCAAGGACGTGGGTGGCGACCTGTTCGACTTCTTCATCCGCGACGAACAGCTGTTCTTCTGCATCGGCGACGTCTCGGGCAAGGGCGTACCCGCCTCACTCGTGATGGCCGTCACCCGCTCGCTGTTCCGCAACATTTCTGCCCATGTGGCAGAGCCGCACCACATAGTCAAGACCCTCAACAAGGCCATGGCCGACGGTAACGAGACGAGCATGTTCGTCACGCTCTTCGTCGGTGTGATCGACCTTCACTCGGGTCTGCTGCACTACTGCAATGCCGGTCATAACTCGCCGCTAATCGTCAGCCGCAACGTCAGCCTGCTGCCCTGCGACCCCAACCTTCCCATCGGCATCGTGAACGACTGGACGTTTACCTGCCAACAAATAGAATTGGAACCCCAGTCAACCATCTTCCTCTATACCGACGGACTCAACGAGGCCGAAGACGTCACGCATGCCCAGTTTGGCGAACAGCGCATCATCGATGTGGCTAATTCGTTCACTGGCGAGGATACAGGCCAGCCAGCCGCTATAGTAGGGGAAATGGACGCGTCCGTCCACCGCTTCGTGGGCAATGCCGAGCAGAGCGACGACCTGACGATGCTCGCCATCAAATATATGAAGACTCATGGAAACTAACGAGAACAACGAACTTGTGCGTCGCATCGCCGAACAGAAATATGAGTTCGGCTTCACCACCGACGTGCATACGGAAATCATAGAGAAAGGGCTGAACGAAGACGTCGTCCGGCTCATTTCAGCCAAGAAGGGCGAGCCCGGGTGGATGCTCGACTTCCGCCTCCGCGCCTTCCGCTACTGGCAGGAACAGACGGAGCCGAAGTGGGGCCACGTCCACGTTCCACCTATCGACTACCAGGCCATCTCCTACTACGCCGACCCGACGGTGAAGAAAGCCAGCCCTGCAGAGGGAGGTACGGAAGGGACTATCGACCCCGAGCTCGAGAAGACCTTCGACAAGCTCGGCATCCCCCTCGAGGAGCGACTCGCCCTCAGCGGCAACACCGCCGTCGACGCCATCATGGACTCCGTCTCAGTGAAGACCACATTCAAGGAGAAGCTGCGCGAGAAGGGCGTCATCTTCTGCTCCATCGGCGAGGCCATCAAGGAGCACGGCGACCTGGTGCGCCAGTACTTAGGGTCGGTGGTGCCTTATAAGGACAACTTCTTTGCCGCGCTCAACTCCGCCGTCTTCAGCGACGGGTCGTTCGTCTACATTCCCAAGGGCGTGCGCTGCCCGATGGAGCTGAGCAGCTACTTCCGCATCAACGCCCGCAACACCGGCCAGTTTGAGCGCACGCTCATTGTGGCCGACGACGACAGCTACGTCTCCTACCTTGAGGGCTGCACCGCCCCCATGCGCGACGAGAACCAGCTGCACGCGGCCATCGTCGAGATCATCGTCAAGGACCGCGCCGAGGTGAAGTACTCCACCGTCCAGAACTGGTACCCCGGCGACGAGCACGGCCGCGGCGGCGTGCTTAACCTCGTGACGAAGCGCGGCCTGCTCGACGGCGTCGACTCGAAGCTGTCGTGGACGCAGGTGGAGACGGGCTCGGCCATCACGTGGAAATACCCGTCGTGCATCCTGCGCGGCGACAACAGCGTGGCGGAGTTCTACTCCGTGGCCGTCACCAACAACTACCAGGAGGCCGACACAGGCACGAAGATGATACACATCGGCCGCAACACCAAGTCGACCATCATCTCGAAGGGCATCTCAGCCGGCCACTCGCAGAACTCGTACCGCGGACTGGTGCGCGCCACAGCCACTGCCGACGGCGCCCGCAACTACTCGTCGTGCGACTCGCTGCTCCTTGGCAGCAACTGCGGTGCCCACACGTTCCCCTACATGGACGTGCACAACGACACGGCCATCTTCGAGCACGAGGCCACGACCTCGAAAATTTCAGAGGACCAGCTCTTCTACTGCAACCAGCGCGGCATCCCTACCGAGCAGGCCGTCGGCCTCATTGTCAACGGCTACGCCAAGGAGGTGCTGCAAAAGCTCCCGATGGAGTTTGCCGTCGAGGCGCAGAAGCTGCTGTCGGTGTCGCTCGAAGGGACGGTCGGATAGTTCCCTCGCGCGCGCGGTGTAAGGCGAAGAAAAAGAAACAACCGACACTTCCTACACTTCCTACACCTAAGGTATGTATTTGCGCTCTCCGGAGAGCGGCGCATCTTCTGACAAATTTACAGAAATCCCCCTAAGCCGGTGGAACAGTCTCTGAGGTCAGGTGTCGGATAAGGTGTAGGTTCTTTGACAAAAGGCGCCGGGTTTTGCCAAAAAGGCGCCGGGTTTTGCGCAAAACCCGGCGCCTTTTATTTGTTCACCGCCAATGAATAAATCCCAGAGCGGGTCCAGGTGCAGGAAGTGTAGGAAGTGTCGGTTCAAAAGTGCGATTGGCAATCATAGGCGGGCGGGGGCTCCCTTTTTCAGGTATTCGTAGCCGATGCGGCAGCGCAGACAGTCGCGGCGGTCACAGTATTCGCGCTTCAGCTGGATGAGAGCCTGTGAGTCGCCGGCCGACCCGACGGGCAGTCCGCACTCCTGCCAAAGGCGGATGATGTGGTTCTGCTCGGGGCGCAGCTGTTCGAGCAGGTCGAAGGCACGGTCGCAGAGCTCCTCCTTCTGGCGGTGGCGGCCCACGGCGAAGAGCACGGGGATAGCCGTGTTGATGATGAGCACATTGATGGAGCTGGCACTGAGGCGCTTGGCGTTCTTCGTGCTGAGCGAGCCGAAGGCGTAGTGGGTCTCCCAGTAGGACGTGACGTGGGTGGCGAGCAGCGCCTTCAGCTGGTCGACGGTCTTGCAGTCGATGAGCTGGCTCAGACCGGCACGGCCCTCGTAGTAGAGATTGGCCAGCTGGGACAGGCGGATGTGGGGGAAGTTCTGCGGCCGCAGACGCAGGAAGTTCCACTGGCGGGCATCCATCGGCTGCATCGAGAACTTATGGGCCAGATACTGATACTCGTTGCGCAGACGGGCCAGGTAGCCGTCGTTGAGGGCGTCCTGCTGGCAGTGTTTGGGCACGGTGTCGAGCTCGAGGAGTCCGGCCTGTCCGAGGAAGATGGCCTCTATCTGGAAGAGGTCGTCGCGGTGGTGGGCCACGGCGTTCATGGGCACGTTGAGCGCCCACTGCTCGAAGGCTTCGCTGTTGATGCCGAAGCCGTAGTTACGGGCCAGCGTGACGAAGTAGGCATCCTCCCACGAGCCGCCGCACTGCTCGGCACGACGGCGGATGTCGTCGGTCTTGCGCTCTAAGCGCTCGGTCTGCAATGCTGCCATCCAGGCGTGGACGGTGAGTGCGCTGAGGTCGGGGATAATCTTGTAGCAGGGCGGGTACTGGTCGGTGCGCAGCAGCTCGTCGTAATTATCGCGAACCTGTTGGGGCACGCTGAGCTGCAGCTGCGGGATGTAGTGGCCGTCGGAGGTGCGCACGTCGGTATCGGCCACCTCGCAGACGTGGAGCACGACGTTGTCGTAGCGCGGATCGCCGTCGTGGCCGTGCTGATACCAGTCGGAGGCGCGGTCGTGAATCTCGACGTTGCCCACCCAGAGGGTGCCGCCGATGCGCACCTTGGCGTTGAAGAAGTCGGGCCCGGCGTTGCGGTTGTGCAGTCCCGGGTCGATGATTTCCACTTCGCGGCCGTCGGTTGTCGTCAACTCTTTCAGCGGCAGCATCTTGTGCTTCCAAGTGTAGTGCAGGAGTATCTCCATAAGCCAGAATCCCTCGTTTTTGCCGGCAAAGATACTAAAAAAAGGTAATTCTGCAAGGTTTTTCGAAAAATATGTGTAATTTTGCAACCAAATATCTTTAAGAGTCGTCGAACGACAGAACAAAATGAAGCAGATGAAGCATTCTTTCCTCTTGTTTGTGTCGGTGTTGGCGCTGGTAGCGTGTGTGCCTGCCAGCGGCTATACGCTGAATCGTGTGAGTGTCCACGACCCGTCGGTGGTGTGGGTGCCAAACTCGCAATTCTACTACATCTTCGGATCACACCGCGCCACGGCCCGCTCGAAGGACCTGATGAACTGGTCGGCTGTCAATTCGCTGTGGGGCACGGTGAACAGTGCGGGCACGACGGTGAGCAACGTGGCCAACGAGAAAGCCTTCGTGACGAACATGACGAAGACGGTCACCGTGGACGGCGAGGAGCGTGAACTGAAGTTCGACGCTCAGGCATGGTCGGCAGCCTACGGCGACTATAGCATCAACGGCAACATGTGGGCGCCCGACGTCATCTACAACCCCGTGCTGCAGCTGTGGTGCATGTACCTGAGCATCAACGGGCCTCACTGGAACTCGAGCATTATCCTGCTGACGTCGAAGAACATTGCGGGCCCTTACGTCTATCAGGCACCGGTCGTCATCAGCGGCTTCAATGTGGCTGGCGCACCCGCAAGCCTTAACTATAAGAATACCGACCTCGAACTGGTCATCGGCACACAGAACAGTCTGCCCGGCCGCTACAATACCGGCGGCAACTGGGGCCGCCGCTGGCCGCACGCCATCGACCCCTGCGTGTTCTACGACGAAGACGGACGGCTCTGGATGTCGTACGGCTCGTGGAGCGGTGGCATCTGGATGCTGGAGCTCGACGAGAACACCGGACTGCGCGACTACGACGTGAAATATCCCTCGACGGGCGGCTCGACCGACGGCGTGACCAGCGACCCCTACTTCGGCAAGAAGGTGGCGGGCGGCTACTACGTGTCGGGCGAGGCCTCGTATATTGAACACATCGGCGACTACTACTTCCTGTTCGTCACCTACGGCGGACTGGAGCAGAAGGGCGGCTACCAGATGCGCGTGTTCCGCTCAAGGAAGCCCGACGGGCCCTACGTCGATGCGATGGGCAAGAATGCCATCTTCCAGAACTACGCGCTGAACTTCGGCCCCGGTGCCGACACGCGTGGCGTGAACATCTTCGGTGCCTACGGACAGTGGGGCGACCAGCTCAAGAGCGACGGCGAGCGGGCTCAGGGTCACAACTCCATCATCGCCGCCGAGGACGGGCACACGTACCTGGTCTATCACAGCCGCTTCCAGAACGGCGGCGAGGGCCATCAAGTGCGCGTCCACCAGGTGTTCCAGAACCAGAACGGCTGGCTCGTGGCCGCACCGTTCGAGTACACGGGCGAGAAGGTGAAGAGCGCCGACATCGCCACGACGCAGCAGGTGGCCACGCCACTGATAGCGGGCACCTACCAGCTGCTGATACATAGGTATGGACTGGACCATGCCAAAATGGAACTGGCGACACCCGAGGAGATTATACTGCACGCCGACGGCACCATCAGCGGCAGCCGCACGGGCACGTGGAGCATTGCCGAGGAGGGCACGTCGTATGTGAACATCAAGATAGGCACGACTGTGTACAAGGGCGTGATGGTGGAGCAGACGATGGAGCCGAGCCAGACGAAGAAGACGGTGGCCTTCACGGCACTGGCCAACAGCGGCGTCACGGTGTGGGGATACCGCACGGGCGACGACCTGACGGGCATAAGCGGGGTTGCGATGGAATCGCAACAAACGAGGAAGGCGGCGATGTTCGACCTGCAGGGGCGGCACGTCGGTGAGCCTGGGCACAGGGGCGTCTATATTATAAACGGTAAAAAGGTAAGAAAGTAAAAAGGTAAAATATAAGGTATGAAAATAGCATTGATAGGCTACGGCAAGATGGGCAAGATGATTGAGCAGATTGCCCTGGAGCGTGGCCATGAGATTGTGAGCATCATCGACATTGACAACCAGGAGGACTTCGACAGTCCTGAGTTTGCATCGGCCGACGTGGCCATTGAGTTCACCGCCCCGCAGGTGGCCTACGGCAACTACCTGAAGGCGTGGGCCAAGGGCGTGAAGGTGGTCTCGGGCTCGACGGGCTGGATGAAGGAGCACGGCGACGACGTACGCAAGGCGTGTGCCGAGAACGGCAAGACGCTGTTCTGGGCCTCGAACTTCTCTATAGGCGTGGCCATCTTCTCGGCCGTGAACCGCTACTTAGCCAAAATCATGAACCAGTTCCCGCAGTACGACGTAGAGATGGAGGAGACACACCACGTGCATAAGCTCGACCACCCCAGCGGCACGGCCATCACGCTGGCCGAGGAGATTGTGGCCGAGATCGACCGCAAGGACGCTTGGGCCGAGGACACCACCGACCCGAAACTGCTGCGCGTAGACCACATACGCAGGGGCGAAGTGCCGGGCATCCACACCATCCGCTATGACTCGGATGCTGACCTCATCACCATCAGCCACGACGCCCACTCGCGCAAGGGCTTTGCGCTGGGTGCCGTGCTGGCTGCTGAGTACACCAAGGACCACGAGGGTCTGCTGACCATCTCGGATATGTTTTCCTTTTAGGAGACAGGTAGACAAGTAAACAAGGAGTTCAAGACAAATGAAAACAAAGAAGAAAGAAAAGCTGGACCCCCGGAAGCAGTGGGCGAAGTTCATCGTTGTGCTGGTGCTCTACCTGCTGTTCCTCTACTGGGTAAAGTCGTGGTGGGGACTGTTGGTAGTGCCGTTCATCTACGACGCATATATCTCGAAGAAAATCAAGTGGCAGTGGTGGAAGGAGTCGGAAGGCCCCACCAAGTGGATCATGTCGTGGGTCGACGCCCTGGTGTTTGCCTTGGTGGCCGTCTACTTCATCAACCTGTTCTTCTTCCAGAACTACGTGATACCGTCGAGCTCGTTGGAGAAATCGCTGCTGACGGGCGACTACCTGTTTGTGTCGAAGGTGAGCTACGGCCCACGCATCCCCGAAACGCCGCTGACCATGCCGCTGACGCAGCACACGCTGCCCGTCATTGAGTGCAAGTCGTACATCGAATGGCCCCACTGGGACTACCGCCGCGTAAAGGGCTTCGGCAACGTCGAGCTGAACGATATCGTCGTGTTCAACTATCCCGCCGGCGACACCATCTGCAACAACCAGCAGTACCAGACGGAGTATTACCACCTGTGCTATATGCTGGGCTATCAGGCCCTGCCCAACCATCCCGACCCTGACTCGCTCAGCGCCGAGCAGCGGCTGAAATTCTTCCAGACCGTCTATAACACGGGACGGCAGGTCATCCTCGACCACTTCGGCGACTTCGGCGGCGTGTCAACGCGACCCACCGACCGTCGCGAGAACTACGTGAAGCGCTGCGTCGGCCTGCCCGGTCAGACACTGCAGATCAAGAACCGCATCGTCTACCTCGACGGCAAGGCCAACAAAGAGCCCGACAACGTGCAGTACACCTACCACGTCAAGCTGAAGCAGGGACTGCCCGACGAGCTGATGCAGGAGCTGGGCATCTCGATGGAGGACCTCATGCAGCTGAACCAGCTGGGCTACATGCCGCTGACGAAGCACGCCGTCGACGTGCTCGGTGCCCGCAAGGACCTGGTGGAGAGCATCACGCTGAACACCGAGGCCGAGGAGCGCGACATCTACCCGCAGAACGGCAACATGCACTGGACACGCGACAACTACGGCCCCATCTGGATTCCGAAGAAGGGCGAGAGCATCAAGCTGACACTCGACAACCTGCCCATCTACGAGCGGCCCATCCGTGCCTACGAGGGCAACCAGCTGGAGGTGAAGGACGGGAAAATCTATATCAACGGCAAAGAATCTAATGAATATACGTTCAAGCTGGACTACTACTGGATGCAGGGCGACAACCGCCACAACTCCGCCGACTCGCGCTACTGGGGCTTTGTGCCCGAGGACCACATCGTCGGCAAGCCCATCTTCATCTGGTGGTCGAGCGACCCCGACCGCCGTGGCATGAACGGCATCCGCTGGAGCCGCCTGTTCCGCTTCGTCGACAACATCAAGTAGGTCTCTCTATGCTGCAACGGTGTTCTTGGACGAACCAAGCGGCCAAGGCCGAGCGGCAGCAAAGACAACATGCGCAGTACGCTGAAGTTCCTCTTGGCGCTGGCGGTGGCGTTCGTCGTGATGATGGCGTTCCGCGCGCTGGTCTTTACCATCTATACCGTGCCCGGCTCTCAGTTGGAGCCGGCGTTCAAGGCGGGCGACAGGGTGATGGTGAACCGTTGGTCGTATGGCCTGCGCACGGGGGGCGAGGGACTCTTCTCCTACGGACGGCTGTGCTGGCAGGCCGTCGATAAAGGCGACTATGTGGCCGTCGACGACACCGTCGGCAATGTCTCTGTAGGCCAGTGTACGGGCTTGCCCGGCGACACCGTCAAGTGGCAGGGGCGTACCTTCGTCGTGCCGGGGAAGGCCAATTGCGCCAAGCACGACTACTATATGATCGACCGTTTCGGACTGATTCGCGAGGAGCAGATTATCGGGCGCGTGTTCCTTATTGTATATAACCACGCCCCAGGCAGTCTCTTCTGGAATGGCTACGACACCGACCGACTGCTGCTGTCACGATAAGATGAACGTGCTGCTCTCAACGACCTACTTCGGGCCCGTGCAGTGGTACCAGAAGCTCTACCGCGCCGACGAGGCGTGGATAGAGCGCCACGAGACATTCCAGAAGCAGACTTATCGCAACCGCTGCGTCATTGCCACCACACAGGGCACGCAGGCGCTGACCGTTCCCGTGGAACGGGGCAACTCTCAACTTATCAAGGATATCCGCATCAGCGACCACGGCAACTGGCGCCACCTGCACTGGAACGCCTTACAATCGGCCTACGGCGACTCGCCATTCTTCATGTATTATGAAGACGACCTGCGGCCGTTCTTTGAGCAGCGCTGGGACTACCTTTTCGACTTCAACGAAGCTATCCGCGAAAAGATATGCGAGCTGATTGACATCCAGCCTCATGTAAATCTTACTGACCATTTTGCAGTTGAAGTAGCAGGCGACTTCCGTTCTGCCATCAACCCCAAGCACCCAGCATCCGACCCTGACTTCACCCCACGCAGATACTATCAGGTCTACGAGGCGAAGCACGGCTTTCAGCCGAACCTCAGCATCGTAGACCTGCTGTTCAATATGGGGCCGGAGGCTATCTTCTACCTCTGATTATTCTTACCAGCGATCCTTTGTCTGGATATCATCGGCCCAACGATGGTCCTTCGGGAAGGGCTGGCCGCCCCAGGCCTTGACCTGCGTCCACGGCTCGGCCTTGTCGGTCCAGAACGGATGGTCGGCGGGCAGACCAAGGGGCATGAACGAGAGGCTGGTCATGTAGAGCGAGCCGTTGTTGGTGTACCAGTCGGCGGTCTCGGGCTGCGAGCCGCAGAAGCCAATGGTCAGGAAGCCTCTGTCGTTGTAGTTCTCCTGATAGTCGAACATACGGTGCATGACGGCGGTGAGGGCGGCGCGCACCTGTCCGTTCGACAGGTCCTTCGGAAGCTTCTGGTACCAGGCTATCAGGGCCAGGGGCTGCATGGCGGCCAAACGGTAGGGCGTGCTCCGGCCGATGACGGGAAAGGTGCCCTCGGGCGAGATGAAGCGCTCGAGGATAATACTGAACTTCTGGGCGCGCTTCAGCGCACGGTCGTAGTACTTCTTGTATTCCAAGCGGGTGTTGGCCTTGGCGTCGATCATGTTCTGCAGCGTCTCCAAGTACATGGCGTGGAAGACGTAGCTCGAGTAGTAGTCGAAGGCAAAGACAGGGCCGTCGGCATACCAGCCGTCGCCCACATACCACTCCTCGACCTTGCGGATGGTCATCATCACGCGGAAGTCGTCGTACTCCTTCAACCCCACGGCCTTGGCAATGAAACTCTCGATGACGCTGGAGAAGAGAAACCAGTTGGTGTAGGGCGGCTCAATGGAGCGCAGCTTCTTGAACTCCGCGATGTAGCGGTCCTTGGTAGTCTGGTCGAGCGGTACCCACAGGGCATCGTAGGCACGGATAAACGACTCGGCGATATAGGCTGCATCGACGAGGTTCTGGCCTGAGGCTCCCCAGACGAGGTAGTCAGGCGACTGCGGGTCAACGGAGTTCTTGTAGGAGGCCAGCGCCCACTCCCGCAACTGCCGGCGCTGTTTTCCTTCTGCGGTGTCGTCGTCGGGCAAAGCCAGCCACGGAGCTACGCCCGCCATCAAGCGTCCGAAAGTCTCCATGTAGACCACCTTGCGGTTGCGGTTGTCGAACGAGGGCGAGAACTCTGTCTTCATGTTCTTCTGCAGTTCGCCCTTGGCCATATTCTCCAATACGGGCTGCGCCATCTTGTAAGTCAGCTCGCACCAATACTCGCGGTCGGTTTGCACCGCCTTCTTCACCTTCTTAGCCTCAACGGGAGTCAGCGCCATCAGCGCCATCAGTAGAATAATTGCTTTCTTCATAGGTATTTGTTTTAGTATTTCTTGGCTGTTCAGGATGCAAAAGTAAACAAAAAAGCCGAAAGCGCAAAACTTTCGGCTGGAATATTTGAGATAGTAGTCTCAAATATCCGCAATGGACAGACACCTTATGTTCCCATATACTGTCCGATAAAGAAGATGGCGCCAGTTGACCACTCCCTGATGAAATAGAGGAATGGATGTGTGGCGTGGAAGCGGATTGTTTCAGGCTTTACAATTTTCACTGACCCAAGATCCCCTTGCAAAAAAGTGGCGACAGTCGCCACAGCACCTGTTTCGTCAACCTTGATGCGGCCTTTCTGCTTGATCTTGTCAATACAGGATTCTATATCGAAGAGATTGGAGAAATCCGCCTTTTTCATATTGAAAGCGTTGGGCATGAGGTCCGACATGACGCCAGTGAGATTCACCTCCGACGACGACTCAAAGCGTGGCAACTTCACATCGACATCGATTCTTCTCATCTGATCATACATCTTCTTCCAACTGTCTGCCGTCAGCGACTGTGCCACCTCTCGAACGGTCTTACCCCCCTTCGGCAACAGGACGACCATCTGGTAGGCACCATTGCTATAAGGCAGACAAAGCGTCTGACAGAGGTCGTTCTCGGTATAGAAGAATTGGTTTAACTGATTCATCATCGGCACCGCCCGCTCTTTGCCGTCCTCACCTCTGAACACCTCGTCGTATGTGTTGACCTTACGGAACTTATCCGTCCAGATGCCCTTGAAGTAGATAGTGTTCACCAGGGTATACTTCAACAGGTCTGACTCCGACTCCTTGAACTTCGTGTCATAGTTGTCTATGGCCACCTCCTTGAAGGCTGGCTTGAGGGTGAAACTCTTAGGCGAGAAGAAATCGTTAGTAATATCTATCGTGGAAAGCCTGTCGATTCTGGGTGCCTCAGTGAGCATCTTACGACAGAATTCATTAATGTTGGCGGCTTTCTTATCGTCGCAGCCTAACACCTGGTTGATTTGCGTCCTCGTCTTGCCGGCAGCCCCGTTGCCGATCAGTCCGAGGGCGAAGGTCATGCCCAAGGGCGACAAAAGGATGCTCTCGCTGGCCCCGACTTTGCGGAACAGGTTGAAACCAAGGTCGTTGACGGGCATCACCAAAGCCTGTTCTTCATCCGTCAGGCTGACCAGGACACGCGGGTTGTTCTCATTCGATATCACCGGGTCCCCTTCTTGCGCTTTCACCAATCCGAGTTCCTCGATTGATTGATCGGTTGTCTGCCTGGTAATTTCTCTCTTGGGAATAGGCAGATTGCTATAGGTCTTGTCGCCTGCCTTCACGACTTTCTGGGCACACGCGAGGCTGGCGAGGAGTGCCAACATGATGATGGTTAGACTATTCTTCATAGGTTGGTTGGTTTTGATTTGATGTTACTATGACCCCATATACTGTCCGAGAAAGAAGATGGTGCCAGTCGACCACTCCCTGATGAAGTATAGGAATGGATGTGTGGCGTAGAAGCAGACCGTATCGGGCTGTACAAGATCCAGCCCAGCAATACGTCCTTGCAAAAGAGTGGCGACAATCGCCTCGGTGCCTGTTTCGTCGACCTTGATACGGCCTTTCTGCTTAATCATCTCAATGCAGGATTGCAAATCGTAGAGATTTCTGAAATCCGCCTTCTCCATGCTGAAGGCGTTGGACATACCGAGCGCCGAAATGACGCGTGTGAGATTCACATCGGACGACGACTCAAAGCGCGGCAACTTCACGTCCACATCGACTCTTCTCATCTGGTCATAACACTTCTCCCAACTGTCAGCCGTCAGCGACTGGGCTACCTCTTGCACGGTCTTTCCCTCTTTCGGCAACAGGACAATCATCTGATACGCGCCATTACTGTAAGGCAGACAGAGTGCCTGATAGAGGTCGTTCTCGGTATAGAAGAATTTGTGCATCTGGTTCATCATTGGCACCGTCGTCTCTTTGCCGTCCTCACCTTTGAACACCTCTTCCCATGTGTTGGACTTACGGAACTTGTCCGTCCAGACGCCCTTGAAGTAGATGGTATTCACCAGGGTATACTTCAACAGGTCTGACTCCATCTCACTGAACTGCGTGTCATATTTGTCTATGGCCACCTTCTTGAAGGCTGACTTGAGCTTGTAGCTTTTGGGCGAGAAGAATTCGTTAGTAATCTTCATCGTGGTCAATTTGTCGATTCTGGGTGCCTCAGTGAGCATCTTGCGGCAGAAGCCATTGATTTTGTCTGCTCCTGTATCGTTACAGCCCAACACCTTGCTAATTTGTGTCCTCGTCTCGCCGCCAGCGCCGTTGTTAATCAGTCCGAGGGCGTAGGTCATGCCCAAAGGCGACAGGAGGATACTCTCCTTGCTGCCGACTTTGCGGAACATATTGAAACCAAGGTCATTGA
>JAEEGH010023003.1_pt1 | contig 12720 bp, 12 predicted proteins | sample 9134181 | NCBI WGS metagenome assembly JAEEGH01 (sample SAMN16246544, study PRJNA631951) | gut metagenome | biome: gut microbiome; feature: rumen; material: DP-attached | host: Bos | place: Iran: Karaj | collected 2018-10 | reverse complement strand
AGCTTCAATAAAACCGCACGTGTTCATGAGGACGTAGTCCGCCTTGGCGGCGGAATCGCAAGTGACGAACCCAGCGTGGAGCATTTCGCCGACGAGGTTTTCTGCATCGACCTGGTTTTTAGCGCATCCGAGATGCACGACAAATACTTTGGGCTTTTTTGTAGGCATACCCCCAAATATAGAATTTGAGGCAATCCTATATGAAAAGGAATATCAGGAAACTTGGCAAACAAGGCTGTTTCTTTTTTTACCAGTGGTTTTTTTTGTGTTAAAATATTTATATTATTTTAAAGGTTTTGCTTGAACATGTTTTGTTCTTTGCAGGACCGTTTAGGAGTTTGAAAAGGAGAGACCGTGAATCTGAAATTTTTGTTTTCCGTGGTTGCGCTTGCAGTCCCGTTTAGTTTGCTTGCCTTGACTGCTTGTGATTCCGATACTAGTAGTAATCCTTCAAGTGAAGGTACTAAAAGCGGATTCCAGTGCGATGTCCGTCGCTCCGGCAACAGCGTTCACGTGATTGAATCGTATCAGGGCTTAGTTCACGATGTGACCATCGAAGTGTCTTTGGACGATGATGGTCGCAAAAAAGCGGACATTACCGAAAAAGTCACATATCCGGATGCTTCCGTTGCTCAAAGAATGTGTGCCGAAGAAAAGGAAGAAGCTTCTTCCAATCAGAACCAGTCTGAACGTGTAGATTGCGACGGCAATACTGTTGTAAGTTATTTTGATGAACGCGATGATTTGGAACCGAATGAATATCAAGCATACCGACAAGAACGGTGTGCGAAAATGCGTAAGGCTGCCGAACGTGGCGAATTAGAATAGCAAAGAACGTATTTATATGAAAAATTTTATTCTCGCATTTGCATTCTTGTTTGCCATGGTCGCCTGTTCTGATTCTGCCGATTCCACAAGTAGCAGTGCCGAGCATTCCCAAAACGCAAGCGCGCTAAACACCGATGTTTTGCAATGGTCCTATTCGCAACATTCGGATGATCTTTCTAATTGGCTTGATGTAACAAGATGCAACGTATTGAGAAATGATAGCTTGGTGCTCGTACAATCGAGCCTGGCCGGTCGAGAATCCTGTATCTTTTATTTTTTTCCAAAAGGATTGGGGGCCGAATTTTTCGATGAATGCTTGTATATAAATTCGGAAGAAGCCGATTTTCAATATGACATTGTGACATCGTATGCCGATGATGTTGATTTTCAAATTCTAAACTTGGTTCGTACGGATGATCGCATTGTGGTTCACGCAATTCATCCTACAAAAAATTTAGATGATTATGAGATAGAATATAAGGCATATTGCCGTAATTATCAAAAATGGATGTGATTGAAATTTTTTAAGGAGAGACTATGAATTTTAAGCATTTGTTCTTGACAACTTTGTTTGCCACTTCGTTCGGCCTCGTCGCCTGTGACAATAGCAGCAGTGCTGAATCTTCGGACGACAATTCGAACAAGAATGGTAAACAGGATGTAATTTCCCATTCGGGACAGACATACTGCAACGTGACGACGACCGCCAATTCCGTGACTGTCAGCATGGCTTTAGAAGGCGAGGCTACCTATACTTCGACTGTCACTGATGCAGGAAGTAGGTACAAGACGATTTCTTCGGAATACTGGTATGCAAGTTCTTCCGATGCGAATGAGGAATGCAATGACCAGAAGGAAGAAGCCGCATCATGGAGAGATGGTTCGTATCAAGTGTCCTGTTCTGGCAATACAATTTATATAAGCGAAATAGATGAAGGTTCCTTGAGTAATCACGAAAGCAACTTTAGAGATATGTGCAACAAGTTTAATGCCCAATACGGTTCGTCGTCAGGACAAAATAATTCTACCACGAATAGAAATAATGGATCTAATGCCGAGTTCTCATGCGATGTTAGCCGTACTGGCAATTCCGTTACAATGTTGGTTTCGTACAAGGGTTATGCATTCGAAACAAGTTCGTCTTTGCTAGGAACGGGATCTGAAGTTTCTTCTGTGACAACTATGAAGAATGTATATCCGAATAAAGAACGGGCTAATTATGAATGCCAATCCTTGAAACGAACAGCAACGGGTTATCCAGACGGTTCTTATCAGATATCTTGTTCAGACAAGACCGTTTCGATAACAATAATTGGTGATAGCGACAAAGAATTTGTTTATATGAATGGCTATGTCGATGATTATTGCGAAACTGCCCGAGATGCTTATAATAATGGTGAACTTGATGACATGTATGAAATCTATTAGTGCATTTAATTCTGGGAATTTTTGCTGAATAGTTTAGACAACACGCTTAAAACGTTGATTCAAAAAAGGCTCCGCAATGCGGGGCCTTTATTCAGTTCGTTGCTTTTGTTGAATTACATGTCTTCGTTTGCACTAGGTTGACCGATGCGGTCATTCTTGCGGTTATCGACCCAGCCTGCGTAACCTTGCGGGGCGAGCACCTCCTTGCCGAACTGCTGGGCGTTTGCAATTGTCGAGAAGTAGCCGACGCGTACACGGTAGAACGTGCCTTCGAGTTCGCCCGGATTTTCGACTTCGGCGACGTATGCCTTGATGCCTTGGTCGGAGAGCTTGCTCACGATGCCGTTGGCCGCTTTTCTCGATGGCTGGATGCTCACTTGAATGACGTACGGTCCCGAAGATTCCTGCTCGACGCTGGAATGCGACGGGGCGAACTTTGCCGCCGGAGCTGGAGCCGGTGCGGGCTTTTCTTCGGGTTCGTTAAGGGATTGGATGGGAACCAAGTCCGGTTCGTCTTGAACGGGGGCGGGTTCGACCGGTGCCGGTTTTTCCGCTACAGGCTTGGCTTCTGGTTGCGGTGCCGGTTGTTCTTCCTTGCTACCGCAGGCGCAAAGCAATGAACAGGAAAGGGCGATTGCCCCGAATAAAGATGCTGAATGCAACTTCATGGCTAAACTCCGCATTAAAACATTTCTCCATACATTTGGAATATTCTAGTAGAGAATATACATAAGTCGTTGATACTTCGCAAGTTATGAAGATTCAAAAATCGTAAAATTAACGAAATTTTACATAAAATGATGGTATTTTACAGAAAAATTTTATATTTTTAGTGCTCAAATGTTTATTAAAAGTTTGGTTTTCCCTTTTCTTGCTCGTTCTGCAAACGTGAAACTTAAAAAAATGTCACATTTTTTGGATAAAATTCTGTTAAAGTCCGAGCGGCAGCAATTAAGTTACATATATTTCTACTTGTAACAGAAAGATTTTCTACTTGTAGCGAAAAGAGAAGGTTTTTATGGGATTCAATATACACGGACTAGCGTTCAAACAGTCCATGCTGACTCTGTTGGGCTTCAGCATTGTCTTTGCGACGCTGTTCGGGATTCTGAGCTTTCAGGTCCAAAGCGAATTTTCGACCTTGCTTACGCAGAAAGGCGAAGAGATAAGCCTTGCGAATGTCGCCATTATTGAAAAGTTGTTTGAAAAAGGGCAGAAACTTGGCGACGAATATGCCGAAGTGCTTGGCAACGAGAAACTCGCAGGCAAGGATCTCGACGATTTCTTGACGCAGACGGTCTTTGACGCAAGGCAGACATTGCCGCAAGTTCTGGCAGTGGTTGTCGCCTATGAATCCGGCATGGCACCCCAGTCCGAGTCGAACGTGAACGTGATGCGTCTTGCCCAGTTCTCGGAGAACGATATCAAGCTGTTCGACGGCAAGAACTATTTCGATAAGGAATGGTACAAGAGCACGAAGGAGCAGCAGAAAGGGATTTGGCAGGAGCCGTTCGTCGGGGACTTTATCAAGGAGCCGATTGCAATTTATACGACCCCCATTTTCCACACGGACTCTTTAGGGAACAAAGTATTTGCAGGTGTCCTGTGCCTTGATATGTCCATTGCGTTCCTCAAGGAAACGGTCGCTTCGATACCTGTATCGAATTCCGGTTACGTCGTTGTCTTGTCTGCTAATGGTACCGTGATTGCGCATCCTCAAAACGATGTCGTTTTTAAGGAGACTTTGGCCGATCTCGCCAGGAATGACTATGACGAATCTTCGTCCGATTTTGAAAAAACGGTGCGAGGCATGAAAAAGGGACTCTTCATGGGGTTTACGCGTGATGGCAGGGAAACGGCTATTTACTTTAGCGCGATGGAATCGAACGGCTGGACGTTCATGATTGTATGGCCCGCCCAGAAGTACCTGGAAAGCCAGCGTTCGATGGAAAAGATGTTTGCTTGGATGTGCCTTATCGGTTATGTCGTTATGTTGTGCTTGATTTTCGTGATTTCGTCGAGGGTCTCGCGTCCGCTCAATGAACTTGCGGTTGCGGCGGACAAGCTTGGGAACGGGGACTTCAATGCCGAGATTCCCCACGTTTCCGGTCGTGACGAAATCGCTCTGTTTGCGGGGGCTTTTACGCACATGCGTACTTCGCTCAAGGAGCACATGGAAAAGCAAAAGGATTTGGATCGCATCGAAAGCGAACTGGACTTTGCAAAGGATATCCAGATAGGATTCTTGCCGATGGACGAAAAAGAGGAAGGTTCCGGTGATGAGTTCCATGAATTGACTCCGCTCCTCCGTCCGGCGAAGGAAGTCGGCGGCGACTTTTACGATTTCTTCAAATTGGATGACGGCCGCTTGTGCGTTGTCGTGGGCGATGTCTCGGGCAAAGGCGTGCCTGCCGCGTTGTTTATGATGGTTTCGCGGATAGTGCTCCGTACGATGGCGAAGAACTTGAAGTCCGTTGTCGAGACGTTCGACAATACGAATCTTGAATTGGAAAAGCGGAACAGGGCGAACATGTTCGTGACGGTCTGGATGGGCTTCATCGACTTGAAGACGGGGCATATCGAATTTGCTTCGGCTGGCCACAATCCTCCGGCCATTCGCCATAAGGACGGTCGGGTGGAATTTGCGAAGAGCAAGGCCGGGGTCGTCATGGCGGCGATGGACACCACGCACTACAGAATGCAAACTTTGGACTTGGCTCCGGGCGATACGTTGTTCCTTTATACCGACGGCGTGACCGAGGCTACCGATGCGAATAACGAACTGTTCGGGAATGAACGGCTGCTTGATGCCCTGTCTAAGGGCGGCGGTGATGGCACTAAAGAAACATGCCGCTACATCAAGACGCAAATAGACCAGTTTGTAGGGGCTGCGCCGCAATTTGACGACATTACCATGCTCGCTTTTAATTATAAGGGACCCGAGGGGGCGGACAGCGTTTGAAAGTCTCGAAAAATGGACGTATGAATGCTTGTAAAATGTTACCCTTGACGGATTTAAAAAAATTAGGTATATTTGGCTATCAAAAAATTGAATTTTTAACCAAAGGATTATCGTGATCGGCGTTATTGTTAAGTCCAACGAACCGTTCGAACGCGCTCTCAAGCGTTTTACCAAGTCTTGCGAAAAGAATGGCATCATCTCCGACGTCAAGAAGCGTCAGCGTTTCGAAAAGCCTTCCGAAGAAAAGAAGCGTATTGAAACGGCTGCTCGTCGCAAGCGTCTCAAAGAGATTGCTGACCAGAACCGCAAGCGTCTCTACTAATTCGATTTCTTAATCGGAATTTTTTCTAAAATTTAATGAGTTGTCGGCTTTCGTCGATGACTCATTAGGTGTTTTTAGTGATTGCTGTCATGCCGAATTTATTCCGGCATCGGCTTTTCATTAAAAATTAACAAATCTTAAAATGTGGGAAATCTGCAAAGGAAATGTTATGGCAAGTGAACTTTTGACAAAAATTCTCGACGACATCAAGACAGCAATGAAGGCTCACGATGCCGCAACTCTCGGAACGCTCCGTACGCTCCATTCCGACATCAAGAACGAAGCCATGAAGGCAGGGGCTGCCCCGGCTCAAATCATGGACACCATTACGGATGCCATGTGCGTTGATGTTCTCGCCAAGAGCGTAAAGCAGAAACAGGAATCTATCGAAATCTTGAAGAAGGGCGGCTTTTTGGACAAGATTCCTGAAGAAGAAGCCTGCATCGCCATTTACCGCAAGTACATGCCCGCCGAAATGACCGAAGACGAAGTCAAGGCCCTCATCGCAGAAATCAAGGCCGCGACCGGTGCTGCAGGCCCGAAGGACATGGGCAAGATCATGAAGGAACTCTCCCCGAAGGTCAAGGGCCGTTTTGACGCCAAGCGCGCATCCGCTCTTGTGCAAGAAGCTCTGAAGTAATTGACTGTCGGAAGTAGGCGGTAAGAAGTGGACTGTGGGAGGGGAAGGCCTTCCCCTGATTCGCACTTCGTGGCTCGTCACCCCTTCTAGCGGTGCCTCAGACGCCGGCCCCGCAACGCCCCGCTGTTATGCCTGCCACGGCGGGATCCGCGTCATTCCGCTTTGTCACCCCGGACTAAGGTTGGCGAACTGCCGCCCCACTCCGGGAATTTTTTTATTCCAACTGTCATGTTTTGACATCCCGCGGATTTATATTTGTATCCGTAAGAAAAAAATGAAACTGGTTTACATTTTTAGATGAATGCCCGATATATGAAGTAGAAGCGTCTGTCTGACAATGTAAGCGGATTTCAGCGGATTTTAGCGAGTCATAGGCTGTTCCTATTCGCGTCTTCGCGGACGCACCGTTAATTTTTACAGCCCGACTCGCAACTTTTTGAGGATGCATTATGAATCTTGAGCTCATTTCGTATTTCAATATTGCCTTGAGCAATACCGAGGGTGACGCGAAGGCACTCTCCTTCGAAGAAGTGAACGCCGAGGCCGCTCAATACGGGTGGTTGGTGCATCCTGATTGCTGCAACTCCGACACCTTGCAATGGGTCCGGGAAGTTGCCAAGACAAAGTACAACAAGACGTTCTACAAGGAATGGGCGGATATCGTATCCAAGACGCAGTTTAAACTCCTGGTGGATCAGCTGTGCCATTACGCATCGACCTATGGAACGGGTTTTACGGAGGGCGAAGGCTATATGCCGAACTATGACGATGTCGTCATCCCCTTCAAAAAATTCAAGGTCATTTTGCCGTGCACCAAGAGAGAGCTGTTTGACAAGTGCGCGGGGCTTGTCAAGTCGGGTATCGCCATGAACGAGCAAACTCAGAAGACTTGCTCGGAATATGTTGTAAACGCTCTTGATGATTGGGGCGAATTCGGTTTTTCGATTGACGACGTGAAGAACAAGGAAGCTCAGGCGACGATTGCCTCTTTGACGTGCGTGTATCCGCAAGATGAATTTGCGTTGCTTCGTTGCCTGATTTATCGTGCGACCGGTTCTACCATGCTTATCAAGAGCAAGGACGCTATTGCCTGCGTAAAAAAGAATGCAAGCAAAATTCCCCTTGGCGCTTTGTCTGATACCCAACTTGTGAAACTCTCCAGAATTTTCCTTCGCTTTAAGCCGCTCTTTTTAGCCATGAAAGCGAGTGCAGAAAAATCTCCGATTCTGAATCCAGATTTTATTGCGGCGGCACAGAAAATCGGCGTTGAAGTTCCAGTTGAAACAGGGAAAAGAGTTTCGAATGCATCCGTGGTGAATAAGCTCCGTAAGCTTGCCGAAAAGAACCATACTCCTCTTGAAAAGGGCTTCTGGGAGACCGTTCTTGTCGAGAAGAAAAGCCTTGACGATATCAAGAAAAATGTTGCCAATATTTCGAATTTCAAAAAGGCAACGCTCATGCAGGGCGTCAAGATGCGACTTTCGGGGCAGTCGGGGCAGTGCTATGTCATCCGCAACGGTAAATTGTTCGTGCGTGAGGGCTATGCCCCAAAAAATGACGACGCGTACTTGATGCAGGTCTATACGATTCTCCATGATTCGCTGGTTGAGAACCTCAAGCCGAAGGCCTGCACGGTTCGTTATCCGAAGGGCTTGAACTTTGCAGTCCCCTCCAGCGAAAAGAATTTCATAGGCAATTACCCCATGGGTACAAGTGTTGAAATGGGCGACGACCATAACGTTGTTGGAATCTACTGGCATAATGATTGGGGCACGAACGATTTTGACCTCCATTACATGTCGCTTGACGGTGCGTCTTATGGCTGGAATGCCCGTTATAGCTCCCAAAACGGCAACAAAGAAACAGTCATTTATTCTGGCGATATAACCAATGCTCCCAACGGTGCAACGGAATTGATGTATATCGGCGGGATGGCTCCCGAAGGAAAATTCGAAGTTTGCAGATTTCGCGGAACAACGAATGATTCTCAGTTCAAGTTCTTTGTCGCTCGATGCGACCGTGCTTCGTTGAACTTGGACAAGAGCGAATGCGGTCCGATGGTGGATCCCAATGATGTCGTGGCGGAATTCATGATTCCTGTAGAAGGGTATGAAAGGAAGAATGTTGCGATGACAATTGATAATCGCTTTGTGCTGATGGACTTGAATATTGGCAGCGGAAGGGTTCCCACGCGTGAATTGGAGAAAATTGTAATAGACAAGTTTCGCGTAAAAGTAAGATCTTTTCTAAATTTGAAGGAGGTTTTGGAAGCTGCTGGCTTTACGGAAGCTAAAAACGACGATGATGAAGTCGGGCTGGACTTGACGCAACCGAGCAAGGACTCCCTCATCGAATTGTTCGCGTAAGATTTAAAGACAGGCATAGAATGTTCCTATAGTTCTCATTTGTTGCCGGTTCGAGTCCGGCCAGGGGGTTCCCCTGTAGCTCAAGTGGTAGAGCGATGGTTTTACATTCCGCCTGTTTTTTTTGTTTTGCAAAATTGAGTTACGAAAACGACTTGGCCAGTGCGGTAGTGCGCGGCATACAACCTCCGCAGGGTTGTCTTTCATTTTGCATTTGTGTATATTTAAGAGTGGAGGTCATGTGATGTCCTACGAAACCGTTATTGATCAGGTAAAATCTCTGCCGGAAAACTATTTGGAAGATGTATCGAAATACATCGAATTCTTGTTGTACCGGCAGGAGAAAGAATCCATGGCCCCACTGATTGAGACTGATGATGTTTTTAATCAGAAAATGGAACAAGGTTATGCCGATGCTATCGAAGGTCGGGGAAGACCTTTGGACGAAGTGTTTTCTGATTTGAAAAAGCAGTTGGCCTAATGAATTATAGGGTAATTGTCTCCGAACAGGCCGAATTGGACTTGAATGATATTTATTCGTATATTTGCAATGACTTGAAATCAGAAAAAAGTGCTGATAAAGTTGTCCTTCGGTTGCAAAATATAATGACGAGTCTTTCTGCGACGCCCGAATGTTTTCGGGTGTATCCTGTGGAGCCTTGGATGTCAAGAAAAATTCGTTTTGTACCTGTTGACAACTACATTGTATTTTATTTAGTGAAAGATGCTGATGGCGAAGTTTGGATAACCCGTATTGTTTACGGAAAACGTGACATAAAAAATATCTTGTAGTAAAACTATTCCCTATGCCCACGTCGCAATCCAAAATCCAGGAACTGGAACTGCTCTACAAAATCAGTTCCATTCTGAACCAGACGCTCGATTTCGAGAGCGTCGCACATCCGATTCTGGAAGTGGTGGAATCGACGATGGGCGTGGAACATGCGACTCTCACTCTTTACAACCGCCACACCGGCGAAATCTCCATCGAAATTGCGGAAGGCCTTTCGAGCCGCCAGGCACGCAAGGGCCGCTACAAAGTGGGCGAGGGCATTACCGGTCGCGTGGTCGAGACTGGCAAGCCGATTATAATTCCCTCGGTTGCGAAGGACCCGGACTTCTTGGACCGTACGGGTCGCGGCAAGACGGAAGACAAGGCGTTCCTTTGCGTTCCGGTCATTATGGAGCATCAAGTGATTGGTGCGTTCAGTGCCGACGTGCAGAATCCGGTGGAGAACGAACTCCCTGAAAAGCTCCGCTTGCTGGAAATCATTGCGCAAATGTTGGCGGCGGCGGTAAAGCTTCGCCGCGAGGCCCGTGAAGAAAACGAAATCCTCAAGGCCGAAAACGAACGCATGGCGATGGAACTCAAGGCGCGTTTTCAACCGGATAACATCATTGGCCGTACGCCCGAAATGCAGCAAGTCTATACGCAAATCGACCAGGTCGCGAAAAGTCCGCTTCCGGCGTTAATCGTGGGCGAGGTGGGGACTGGCAAGGGGCTTGTCGCAGAGGCGATTCACTTTCGCTCTGACCGCAATTTAGGACCGTTCGTGCGAGTGCATTGCGCGGCCCTCCCGGAGTCCGTTCTGGACCGGGAACTTTTCGGAAGTGAAAAGGGGGCCTTGGTCGGTGTCGTCAATGAGGCCCCGGGCCGCGTGGAACAGGCCGAAGGCGGTACGCTTTTCCTCGATGAAGTCGCGGAACTCACGCCGAATTTGCAGATAAAGTTGCTCCGCCTTTTGCAACAGGGCGAAATGGAACGCGTGGGTGCCCGCTTCCCGAAAAAAGTGAACGTCCGCGTGATTTGTGCGACGACCAAGAATTTGCAACAGATGGTCTCCGAAGGCACTTTCCGTGAAGACTTGTATTACCAGCTCCACATCGTTCCGATTTACGTGCCGCCTCTCCGCAAGCGTCGTACCGATATTGTGCTACTTGCTGATTACTTTGTTGAACATTATTGCCGCTTGGTTGGCAAAAACGTCCGCCGTCTTGCTCGCGGAACCATCGAAATGCTTATGAGCTATCCGTGGCCGGGCAATGTGCGTGAACTTGAAAATGCGATTGAACGTGCGGTGCTTTTGACCGAAGAAGATGTCATCTACCCGCATCATTTTCCGCCGACCATCCAGACGGACGAAACGAGTGGAACGCCCGTGAGTGGAAACCTCAAGCTCATGGTCGAAGCGTACGAACGCGACATCATTTGCGATGCCCTCAAGAGCAGCAAGGGCAAAATGGCCGCCGCCGCCCGCAGTCTTTCGACCACTCCACGCATCCTCACGTACAAAATCAAACAGCTCGGCATCGACCTCACTGCCTTCAGCAAATAACCACTCCCATTACGCTGTCATCCCGGCCCCTGTGCCGGGATCTCCTTACACAGTTCCAATAGCAGATACGTTTCCCTCCACATTGTCATCCCGGACTCCGTTCCGGGATCTCCTTACACAGTTTCAATAGCAGATACGCTCCCCCTCACATTGTCATCCCGGACTCCGTGCCGGGATCTCCTTACACAGTTCCAATAGCAGATACGCTCCCCTTCATATTGTCATCCCGGACTCCGTTCTGGAATCTCTTTCAGTAAATAATTCTCATACCTCAAAGCGAAGCGACCTCATAGCGAGTTTACGAGCGTGCTCACAGCTCATTTGCTATAATTGCAAACATGGAACTGACTCAGTTAAAATACTTCTTGGAGGTGGCCCGCACGGAGCATGTTACGCAAAGTGCCAAGAATCTTTGCATCGTGCAGCCGGCTCTTACGCAGGCTATCCACAAGCTCGAAGACGAACTGGGCGTTTCGCTGTTCAAAAATTCTGGCCGCAACATCAAGCTCACCGACAGCGGAAAGTTCTTTTACGAGAAACTCCAGCCGCTTTACGAAAATATGATGGCGCTCCCGGCTCTTCTCAAGGAAACCGCGAATAAGCAGAACAATAATGTCAAGCTGAACGTCCTTGCTGCATCTACGCTTATCACGAAAGCGGTCATCGAGTATAAACAGAGTAATCCCGACATTGACGTGGATATGGTGCAGAACGAGGAAACTAGCGTCTTTGATATTTGCGTGCGAACGTACGCCAATTACAGACCTGAACTCGATAATACGGGTAGCGATGAAACGTTTGTCCAATCTGAAAAAATTTTCTTGGCGGTCCCGAATACGGCTCAGTATAAAAAAATCGATTCCATTTCGTTGTTCGATTTGAACGAAGAAAAGTTTATCCGTCTTTATGGTTCCAAGCAGTATAGACAAATTTGCAATGAACTTTGCGACCGCATCGGCTTCCGTGCGAATGTGACTTTGGAAAGCGATAACGCCGCCGTTATCAAGGAAGCTGTCGCTGCAGGCATCGGTGTCGGTTTTTGGCCGGAACTTTCGTGGGGAAAAATGGACCACAAACGAGTCAAACTCCTCGAAATTACTGACACAGATTTCAAGCGCGATATCGTGATTTCGCTTCGCCGTAACAAGCAGGACAATTCCAAGACCGAACAGTTTTATGGCTTTTTGACGAAGTATATTCTCCAGCGTCAATCCAAAAAGCGGAAATAATTTTGCGTAGATGGTCAAAGTTTTCCAATTTAATGGCTTACAGCCCGCTATCAACTTCCAACTTCCAACGTCCAACTTCCTACTAATTCTATATTTTCCTCGTTATGATTATCCATTCCTTTAAAATGGGCTTCCAGTGATTAGTTTCGTTAGCTTTGCCTAACCTTGTCATCCCGGACTCCGTTCCGGGGCACTAACCACCAACCACTAACCACTTACCTAATACCTAAAATGCAATTCCGTCCTGTAAAAGAACAGCTTGAAATTTTGATGCGCGGCGTTACTGATGTTGTGCCACAAGATGAACTCGAAAAGAAACTCCAGAAGTCCTACGATACCGGTGTTCCCCTCCGTATCAAGATGGGCGTGGATCCGACCGCTCCGGACGTGCACTTCGGCCACACGGTCGTGATGCGCAAGCTCCGCCAGTTCCAGGACCTGGGCCATACCGTCGTGCTCATCGTGGGTGACTACACGGCCCAGATTGGCGACCCCAGCGGCCGCAACAAGGCACGTCCGCGTCTCACGCACGAACAAGTGCTCGAAAACGCGAAGGAATACCAGGAACAGTTCTTCAAGGTCGTCCGCCGCGATCAGGTGGAAATCCACTAC
>JAEEGH010023001.1_pt1 | contig 12721 bp, 13 predicted proteins | sample 9134181 | NCBI WGS metagenome assembly JAEEGH01 (sample SAMN16246544, study PRJNA631951) | gut metagenome | biome: gut microbiome; feature: rumen; material: DP-attached | host: Bos | place: Iran: Karaj | collected 2018-10 | reverse complement strand
GCTGCTGCGTCGACAGTTCATTCGACTGTGTGAAACTGTCCGAAAAGTATGATTTCATCTATGCCGCGGTCGGCGTGCATCCCGACGACGTCGCGGAGCTTGGCGATAAGGACATCGATACACTCCGCAGGCTGGCCCGCGAAAACCTGTACCGGGAAGGCCGCGGAAAGGTCGTGGCGATCGGCGAGATCGGCTATGATCTCTACCATGACGACCATGTGGACGAGGCGCTCCAGCGGAAATGGTTTGAAGCACAGCTTGAACTGGCCAACGAACTGGAGCTTCCCGCGGTGATCCACTCTAGATCCGCCGCGCAGCGGACCTACGATACACTGAAGGCTCTCCGGACCGGCGAGCGCGCGGGCATCATGCACTGCTACGGCTACTCGGTCGAGATGGCCAGACTCTTTCTGAATCTGGGCTATTACATCGGCCTCGGCGGCGTGGTGACCTTTAAGAACGGCCGTGTGGCCAAAGAGGTCGCAGCCTACGTCCCTGCGGACCGGCTCCTCATCGAGACCGACTGCCCCTTCATTTCCCCTGTGCCTTACCGGGGACAGCGGAATGACTCGCGAAACCTGCACCTTGTGGTGAAGGCGCTCTCGGAACTCCGGGGCGTCTCAGAAGAAGAGATCGAACGGACGACCTGGGAAAATGCCTGCCGTCTGTACGGAATCGAGGCATAATGGCGCTTGTCGAACCGAAAAACACCATAGAAGTCCTCAAGGACACCGGCTTCAGCTTCAAGAAGAGTCTGGGGCAGAATTTCCTGATCGATGAAAGCGTTCTTCGGAAGATCATCGATGCTGCCTGCCTCACGAAAGACGATTGCGTACTGGAGATCGGGCCGGGCATCGGCACCATGACCGAGGCGCTTTCCGAAGCGGCCGGCCGCGTGATCGCCGTCGAACTGGACAACCGCCTCATCCCGATCCTCAGGGAGAACCTCGCAGGACGGGAAAATGTGACGGTCATCCAGGGGGATATTCTCCGGACCGACATCCGGAAACTGTCGGAAGAATTCTGTGGCGGAAAGCCGTTCAAGGCAGTCGCGAATCTGCCCTATTCGGTCACGACGCCCGCACTTTTGAAACTGCTGGACGAAAGCGCCCCGATCCTCTCCGCCACGCTGATGGTGCAGAAAGAAGTTGCGGAACGGATGATGGCGGACCCCGGCACAAAGGCATACGGCGCGCTGTCTCTCGCGGTCCAGTACCGCGCGGAGATCTCCGTCGCCGCAAACGTCCCGAGAAACTGCTTCATTCCCCGCCCCGAGGTGGACTCGCAGGTCGTACATCTTCAGTGCTTTTCGGAGCCGCCGGTCCGCACGGAAGATCCGGAACTTATGTTCCGGCTGATCCGGGCGAGCTTCAACGAGCGGCGGAAGACCCTTGTAAACGGTCTCGCGAACGGCAAGATCGGTTATACGAAAGAAGAGATCACCCGTGCGGTTGAAGCGCTCGGGAAGGGCGAAGCCGTACGAGGCGAAACGCTTTCCCTTGAAGACTTCGCAAGACTCGCGGACTTATTTATCCGGGCATGAAGAAACTGACAGCCGACGAAAAGTTCATGAAGGCGGCGCTTCGCGAAGCCCGCAAAGCGTACCGGATCGGCGAGACGCCGATCGGCTGCGTGATCGTCCGCACACGGCTTTATGACGGCACGGCGCTTTCGAAGCCTGAGATCATTGCCCGCGGACACAACCGCCGGAACACCGACAAATGTACGCTGTCCCATGCGGAAATCCTGGCCATCCGCCGGGCTTCCAGGAAACTGGGCGACTGGCGTCTGGAGGGCTGCACGCTCTATGTGACGCTGGAACCCTGTCAGATGTGCGCAGGCGCATTGGTTCAGTCCCGCATCGACCGCGTCGTCATCGGCGCGATGAACCCGAAGGCCGGATCCGCAGGTTCCATCGTGAATCTTCTCGAGGAGCCGCGCTTCAATCACCAGTGTGAGGTGACACGCGGCGTACTCCGGGAGGAATGCGAAGCATTGATGAAAGGCTTTTTCAAAGAGATCCGTGCAAGAAAGGATCAGGCATGAGCAAGAAAAAAGGCTGGATCCTCAGAATCACTTACGACGGACTCCTCGCCGCGCTTTGCGCGGTTCTCGGTTCGGTCGCGGCCATCGACATCGGCATCGCCAAGCTGACATTTGAAAATGTCCCCGTGGTGATCGCAGGTCTCCTGTTCGGACCGGTGGACGGCATGCTCGTCGGCTTTGTCGGCATCTTTCTAAGCCAGGTCATCCGATACGGGATCGACGCCTCCACGATGCTGTGGGTCGCGCCCTATGTGCTTTCAGGCCTCGTAGTCGGTCTCGGCGCGCTCTTGTGCCGCTTCCGCCCGAAGTTCTGGCAGCTTCTTGTGATCCTGATCGTGGACGCGATCGTCGTCACCGGCACCAACACTGTCGGATTGTACATTTATTACTATTACATTCTGAAGACGCCGAAAGAAACCATGTTTGCCGCGATCCCCGTACGGCTTGCGGTCAGCGCCGTGAAAGGCGTCCTCTATGCGATCCTGATGCCGCTTCTCATCAAGGGTCTGGAATCCGCAGGGATCTATGAACGGCCCCGCGTTCAGGACCCGAAGGAAGACCGGAAAACGCCTCAGGACGAAGGAACCGATACCCTATGAAGAACAAAGAAGGCAACAACAAAAAACAATGGCTGATCGGAACGCTTCTGGTGCTCATTCTCCTGATCATCGGAGCGTACTTCCTGATCAGGAACCTTTCGGACAGGGAGACCTCCGATCCGACCACACCGAGTCCCTTTGAACTGGAGACCATAGAACCCACGGAGCCGTCCAGGGAAGCCGGTCTGGAAACGCTGGGCAATGAGAAGCCCCCGGAGAGCACGAACACATCGGATCCGACAGCCGAGCCTACATTTGAATTCGAGACGCCCGCCGCCCCGACCGTAAATACGGACGAACCCACGGCAGGGCTGGAAACGCCTCCTGTACCGGCATCTTCGACGACCCGGCCGCAGACCGATCCGCCCGAGACACCGGGCCAGACAGATCCCCCGGAGACGCCGGAACAGACGGATCCGCCCGAGACGACGGCGGGCCGGACGACCCAGGCGCCAACCACAAAGGCCCCGGCCACCTCTGCGCCTACGACCGTTGCGCCGACGACGACCCAGACCCCGACCACAGCCGCGCCGACGACCACCGCAGAGCCTTACGTCGTCGAAAGCAGAAGCTACAGCGACAGAGACCACGTGGCCGCCTATATCCAGGCGTTTGGCCACCTTCCGCCGAATTACATTACCAAGTCCCAGGCGGACAATATGAGTGGCTGGCAGAAGAACGGCTACTACGTCGGCGGAGACCGTTTCGGCAACTATGAAGGGATACTTCCGAAGAAGTCCGGCAGGAAATACTACGAGTGTGACATTTCCTACTCCCAGAGCAACATCAACAAAGGAAACCGCGGAACGAAACGAATCGTGTACTCTAATGACGGCCTGATCTTCTACACGTCGGATCATTACGAGAGCTTCCAGCAATACGTCAACGGGCAATGGCGTTCCTACCCGTAAGAAGCCATGAAACAGATCGATAACAGGAAAAAACAGCTGATCCTCTGGACGGTCATCGTCATCGTCGGACTGATCATTGCCGGCTACTTCTTCATGAAGGGAAACTCCGGGAGCCCCCAGAATCCGACAACTGTGCCCGGACAGCTCCCGACCGAGGAGACGACGAAGGACAACGGCACCTATGAACTGGAGACCGAGGAGACCACTGCCGGCGCGTATGTCGTGGAAAGCCAGGAATACAGCGACAAGGATCATGTTGCCGCCTACATCCACGCATTCGGCCACCTTCCGCCCAACTACATCACGAAGTCCCAGGCGGACAACATGAACGGCTGGCAGAAACAAGGCTACTACATCGGCGGAGACCGCTTCGGCAATTATGAAGGACTGCTGCCGAAGAAGTCCGGCAGGAAGTACTACGAATGCGACATTTCCTACTCAAACGACAATCTGAAGAGGGGAAACCGCGGCACCAAGCGCCTGATCTATTCCGACGACGGCCTGATCTTCTACACCGCTGACCACTATGAGAGTTTTACCCAGCTTTATCCCTAAGGACTGAAAAATGCGCTCGATCAAGATTCGATTCAATGACTTTGAAAATGCAAAAGCCCTGCACGGCTACCTCCGGGACACCCTCGGCTTCGAAGATTATTATGGCATGAATCTCGACGCCCTTTACGACGTTCTCTCGATGTGGCCGGAAGAGCTCAAGATCCTCACAGAAAGCGGTGGCACGGCCTTTGAAGAGGGCTTTTACGCGGTGTTCCGGGATGCTTCCGAGATCAACCGCCGGATCAGCTGCCGTGAAGTGAAAGCGGGCATCTCCAGAAGAAAGCGGACACGGAGACACTGAGTTTTTCGAAAGCGTCCCGGAGCTCCGAAAAACCATTTGACACCCCGAAACTATTATGATATAGTCCTAAATGCTCTCGCGAGAGAGCGATGGCGGGATAGCTCAGTTGGCTAGAGCATGCGGTTCATACCCGCAGTGTCGAGGGTTCAAATCCCCCTCCCGCTACGAAAAAATAGAAAGAGAGTCTTTAGACTCTCTCTTATTTTTTATTATCGCTGAAGCAAGAGGGGGATTTGGTTCCGAAGACACTGCGGGTGCAGTGTCGAGGGGCGCCACATGCCGGTGGCATGTGCTAGGCGCCGACGGTCGCGGAGCGGAGACAAATCCCCCCTCCCGCAATCCTTATTTATAATCATTTATGATATCCGAGAACAGTACTCTCGGCCTCTTTTCATATCCCGTCTTCTCATTGAAGAGAGGCTGTTTTGCCTTGAATATCTCGGTCACGGTAAGGAACTCGTAATCCTGCTCCAAAAGTGTGGGGATAACCGTCTTTAAAGCCTCCACCGTAGCATCATTATCCACAAAGTCATGGAGCAGATACAGTACTCCGTCTCTCGCATTCTTAAGCATTTCCGTCTTTCGGTACTCCGCATCGGCTCTCGCCTCCCAGTCCAGACACCCTATGCCCGAGATAAAGATCTTGGGGATCCAATCGTACATCTCCGGTTTCACATCAATGTAGGGCGGGCGGAAAAACAGCGGACGTTTCCCGGTAAGTTCCTCTATGACAGCATCTGTCTTTTCTATCTCTTCCTTAACCTCTTTCTCGTTCATCCCGGACATGAACGGATGGGTAAAGGAGTGATTGCAGATATCGCAACCCATGCTTATCGCACGTTTTGCCACCTTTTTGGATTCCTCCGTTACGTTTTGACCGATAAGGAAAAATGATGCTTTTATGTTATATTTCTCCAAAAGATCCAAAACCTTTGGTGTGGTAACGGTATTCGGTCCGTCATCAAAGGTCAATGCCACTTGTTTCTTCATTAAACCGCCTCCGTAAATTTCTGAATGATCCATTAAATATGGCAGCCCCATACAGTTCGCTGCCCTTTTTTTTTAATGCTGTATAAGATTATATCAAAGTTCTTTCTTTATTACATCCCATCATTTGTCAAGTTTCAGGAACTTATATGCATTATCGTAGAAGATCATCCTTCTCTCATCATCGGTCAAGGGCAGCTTCATGAATCTCTCGTATTCCTTTTCATGATTCCACATGGGGAAGTCCGTTCCAAAGAAGGTTCTTTCCACTCCATGCTCTCTGATCATGTCTGCCGCAGTCTGAGGCTCCAGTTTGAACAATGCGCTGGAAGTGTCGATGTAGAAATTTTTTCTTCCAAGCAAATGTTTTCTCGACTCCTCCCACTCGGAATAGCCTCCGAAGTGAGCTCCGATGGCTACCAGGTCCGGCACCGCATCAAGGGCTCTGGCCATGCGGATGGGGTTAGAAAATTCATAACGATAGTCTCCCGTGTGGATCAAAACCGGATATTCGCCTGCAAGAAGCTTGAACATACGGATAGCCTCTTCCGAATCCAGGGCAAACTTCTGGAAATCCGGATGGATCTTTACTCCGTGAAGTCCCAATTCCCGAATCAGCTCGATGTCCTCCTCAAGTTTAGGCGAAAAAGGATGAAGTGTGGCAAATCCCACAAACTCCGGATGTTTAGCGCACTCTGCCGCGATGAATCTGTTAATGGATTCCACCTGCTTGGGGGTAGTGGCAACGGAATGAACAAGATAGTGAAGGCAATTTATCTTTTTCCCGTTTTCCAAAAGCCGCTCCGGCAAGCCATTCTCACTCATTTCAAGGTGATAGAAATCCCCAACGTTCTTAACCGCTTTGGAAGCTATCTTTTCGGGGTAGATGTGTGCATGAAAATCTATTTTATGGAAATCTTTCATCAAGGTTTTTCCTTTCATTACATTAATGCGGCGTAGTATATCACTTTTAAGAAAAAAAGTAAATAGTAAGCGCGTGCTAACCAACTATAAAAAAAGCCAAAGGGGACTGTCCCCTTTGACAAAAATTTCAAAATGAACCACTAACCCCGTCCCCAAAGGTTCAAAATACATCCAGCATTTCTTCGGTTTTCATGCTGTGGCCCACCCTTACCTTTATCCAGGAGGCTACGACCCTGTCCACCTCTTCCAGAACACTGTCGGAAACCGTGAATCCAAAAAGTTTTTCAAGAGGAGATGAAACTATGTACTGGAGTGTATACAGAGCGGATCTGGAGATCCTTATACCGATGTTCTTAAGGTTGCAGCTGTCGCAGATCACGCCGCCTTTTTCGGCATCAAACCGGATCGCCTCATCCTCCAGAAGGCCTTCTCTGTGACAGTTCAGGCAGGAATAGAGTTCCGGCATTTCACCGTCTTCGGTCAGATAACGAAGTTCGAAGGTCCTTCGCAGGAGTTTCTTCGGCATCTGTCCTCTTTCCAATGCTCTCACGGCCACGTAGAGTAGGTTCAGGATCTGTCCCGGCTGTACGTTTTCACGGGACATGTAAAGAGCGAACTCGCAAATGTACATGCCGTAATATATGCTATTCATATCATTTCTGATATCACCGAAGTAGGTCTTCACATCGGCACTTTCAAGATTATAGCTGTCTCTGCCTTCATAGAGATAAAACTCTCCGAAGGCAAATTGCTGAGAACACGCCAAAAGGGCGCCGGTAGGTCTCCTGGCGCCCCTTGCAAAAGCGGAGATCTTTCCCCGCTCCGTGGTCAATATAGTAATTCTTCTGTCGTATTCTCCCACAGGCATGGATGCAATGATCATGCCCGTGACTTTGATCTTATTGTACATCGATATCTTGTTTATTATATCCGAAATTCTTCATAAGACTCTCGGAATCACGCCAGTCATTTCTGACCTTAACCCAAAGTTTCATGTTGACCTTGCACTCACACATTTTTTCTGTTTCTATCCTTGCCTGAGTACCGATCTTTTTAAGCATGGCGCCCTGTTTTCCGATGATGATACCCTTGTGGGATTCTCTCTCGCAATAAATGGTGGCTTCCACATCTATGCAGGGCTCTCCGGTTTCTTTGACCTTGCGTTCATGCATTTTCTCTATGGTGACCGCAATGCCGTGAGGCACTTCGTCCCCCAAAAGCCTTAAACACTTTTCCCTGATGATCTCGGCGGTGATGGCTCTTTCCGGCTGGTCCGTGACCGTGTCCTCATCAAAGTACATGGGACCGTAGGGCAGATACTTAAATATAGTACTTAAAAGATCATCCGTCCCTTTTTTCTTAAAGGCCGAAATAGGAACGATCTCCGAGAATTTAAAGGCTTCATCATAGGCTTTTATACTGTCTGCCAGTTTCTCTGCCCTTGACTTTTCCTTATCGTCCTTTAAAGTGTCTGTCTTGTTTATTACCAGCACCACAGGGCAGTCAAGAGTCTCCAGGGTTTCAATGACCGTTCTTTCGCCTGCTCCTATAAAGGTGGTGGGCTCCACCAGCCAAAGCACCAGATCTGCATCCTGCAAAGTGTTGGTCGCTACCTTCACCATGTAGTCCCCCAGCTTGTTCTTAGCCTTGTGGATCCCAGGCGTGTCCAGAAAGACGATCTGTCCTCTTTCGTCGGTGTAAACCGTCTGTATCCTGTTTCTTGTGGTCTGGGGCTTATCGGAGGTAATGGCTATCTTCTGACCTATGAGGGCATTCATAAGCGTAGATTTCCCCACATTGGGTCTTCCGATGATAGCCACGTATCCTGATTTAAAATTATTATCCATCAATTCACCTTACAAAAGAGCTTCCACAGTCTTAAACAAATCCCTGCACTCTTCCACATTTTCGGAAGCCCCGATAACGCATATGTTTCCTGTATCCAATACGGCACGGACAAGAACAGCGGATCTTCTGATATCCTCAGACGTACAGTTAAGTGCTTCCGCACGTCTTTCCATTATATCCTCATAGGTCTTCCCTGTCATATAAGCCGAGAATGATCTTTCTCCCGCCTGTCGGGGAGTCAGAGGAGCATCGATCCTACCGAAAGTTCCTATTATAGCCTTGGACATCTCTCTGTCATCAGCTTCAAAATTCTCAAGATAATCCGTGATCTTCTCAAATATCTCGTTTGTTTCCCTGAGATGAGGATCTCTGTAGGATCCCAGGAACATATTTCCCGAATCCGCTGCAACATTGAACATTGCGCCATAAGCTCCGCCCTTCACACGGATCTCATTCCAAAGATAACCGTAGCTGAGCATGGACGAGAGGACTGACAATACGCCGGAAGCCTTAAAGCCTGCCTTCTTGTAATTGCCGCCTCTTCCCACATACTGCACCTGTCCGGGAGTCTTGAAGCCCTCATTCTTAACCGAAGGATGAAATCTGAGCACATCGGGCTGTCTCTTTGAAGGCAGCATTGCATATATACTCTCGATACCCTTCCTGCATTTATCAAGTCCTTCTTTATCGGCTATAATGCTGACGATCAGATTTTCTCTGGTAAATATCTTTTCGGCAACGGCGTTGAACTTTTCTGCATATGCCTTGCCATCCCTGTCGTAATTATCCGTATATCTCTTAATGGCACGATAATAACCGACACCCGAGATCAGGTCTTCGAACACACCTTCTTCGGAATCATATGCCTTGAGGCGGATGGATGCAATCTTGGAACCGTTGCTCATGAGACGGGATTCTATAATGGATCTGTTTTCCAGCGCGATCTCACGGTCTCTCTTAAGGTCTGTATATTTCGATCCGGAAATGATCTCTCTGATAAGCTCAAAGGTCTTATCGATCTGATCATAGAGACAGGATCCGGAAACATATAAAACAGGAGTAAATTTATTATAATCCTTTGAATCCGTGTAATAATCAAGAGATGGACTAATGCCGCCGGTATACATGTTGATCTCGTCGTTCAGTTCACTGTAGGAGTGAAGGTTTGTATCCACAAGACCGAGCATGTCATTGATAAGCAGGGCATATATCATCTCGTCACCGGTAAGACAGCTTATCTTAAAGTTCAATTTAATATAGGCAATACCGTTGGTATCGTAATCATGCCAGATCACATCTCCAAGATAAGGCATAACCTTCTCATTCATGAATTTTTTGCTTTCCTTCTTTATGTCGGAGATCTCCAGAAGCGGGATCTTCTTCATATCCTCCTCAGGAGAAGGCTCAGCCTGATACTTCTTAAGTTTTGCCGTATCGGCAATGAGCTTTTCTATCTCTTCCTTTGAAAGGGATGCTTTGTAATCCTTAAGCTTTTGGGTAAGCTCCTTCTTTTTATCATCATTAAGCCCTACCTTGGGCTTAAGTGTGAGAAGGACACCATGTTCGGCATTAAGGAAATACTTTTGGATCAGTTCTTCGAACCAGCCTGTACCCACCTTTTTACGAAGCTCATTGTAAGCTTCTCCCATATGCATGGTATTAAATACCATATCATCGTTATAAAGCCAGGTGGAAAGGGCTGTGATACCGTACATGAGTCCCTTGGGATAGCCGCCGAAGTCAGCTTCTCTGTATTTAAATTCCTGAGAATTGATGGCTGCATTTATGGTATTTACACTCAAGCCTTCCTTAACACACCTTTCAAGGCTGTCCTTTAAGATCTTTCTGAACTTTTCCTCAAGACCCGGCTTACCGTTCTTAACGCCCACAACAAAGTAGGGCTGGAGACATTCTCCGTCGTAGTAATCCACCACATCATCGCCAATGCCCGCATCGATAAGAGCCTGACGAACGGGTGCTCCGGGTGCTCCGAAAAGGCAATAATCCAATACTTCAAAGCCAAGTCCCTTAAGAAGGTCCTGATTGTCTCCCGCAAACACGCTTAAGGAATAATAAACGCCTTTTCCGTCTTCTCTTTCCTCGTCCACGGAATAAAACATCTCCTTGGTCTTAATAGTTCCGAAGGGCTTCTGTACTTTAATGGAAGAATCCACTTCGATCCTGTCAAAGGAAGAAAGGTACTCTTCATCCATCCAGGAAAGCTGTTCCTCCACGTCCACATCTCCGTAAAGCCAGATGTAACTGTTGGAGGGATGATAAAAGGTCTTATGGAAAGCTCTGTACTCTTCTATGGAAAGCTCGGGGATCACTTCCGGATCTCCGCCTGATTCAACACCATATTCCGTATCCGGGAAAAGCACATCCATTCCTCTTCTGGAAAAAATGGAATCAGGATTGGAAAAAACGCCCTTCATTTCGGAATAAACAACACCGTTTATCTTAACGTCATCATCTTCATTGTCCAGTTCGTAATGCCATCCTTCCTGTTTGAAGATCTCATCCACCTTATGAAGATTAGGATGAAAAACCGCATCCAGATACACGTTCTCCAGATTTCTGAAATCCTTGTCATTGCAGCTGGCAACAGGATACATGGTCTTATCGGCGGAGGTAAAAGCATTAAGGAACGTATTCAGCGAACCTTTTATAAGCTCAACAAAAGGATCCTTTGCGGGGAACTTCTCGGATCCGCAAAGAACCGTATGCTCTGTAATATGTGCCACACCTGTGGAATTCTTGGGAGGTGTCTTGAAGCTTATGCAAAACACCTTGTTTTCATCATTGTTTTTAACAACGCCAATACGGGCACCCGTCTTCTTGTGTCTGAACAAAAAGCCTGTGCCCTTAACGTCAGCCAGTTCCTCACTTCTTAAGAGTTCATAGCCGGGAATATTATTAAATTGATCCATTCTCTTCTGCCTTTCTTTCGAAGTCGTCGAAAATATAGCTCAGTACAGAGGCAAGTCCGATAAATGTGCAACCGTAAGCATATTCACCGTCTTCTTTTTCTTGCTTTCTGATGATCTGAACAACACAGAAGAGTACATTTTCGCTGTCACCAAGTTCAAGCTTCGCATTGAAATAGTAATCAACGGGGAAATCGCCCTTTGACCTGAAACCGATTCCCTGTCTTGAAACATCCGTTACCGTAATGGGAACGGCTGTTTCGATCTTTTCAATATCCGCTTGCTTGAAAAGTTTGGAAATCGCAAGTTCAAGTCTGACAGGTATTCTTTTACTTCTACGTTTTTCAACTATGTCAGACATACCTTCTCAAACTCCTTTGTTAATTAGTCTCCTCGGTACTGTAGTTGGGAGCTTCCTTTGTGATGTGAATATCATGAGGATGACTCTCTTTAAGTCCCGCTGAACTGATTTTAACAAATTTTCCGGTACTTTTCAAGGTCTCTATATCTTTTGCTCCGCAATAGCCCATTCCTGAACGTAAACCGCCCAAAAGCTGGAATACAGTGTCTTCCACAAGGCCCTTATAGGCTACTCTTCCTTCGACACCTTCGGGAACAAGCTTCTTTGCATTAGCCTGGAAATATCTGTCCTTACTTCCGTTTTCCATGGCTGCGATGGAACCCATGCCTCTGTAAACCTTATATTTTCTTCCCTGATAAAGCTCAAAATCACCGGGTGCTTCATCGCATCCTGCGAAAATGCTTCCCATCATGCAGACATTTGCACCTGCCGCAATAGCCTTGGTGATGTCTCCCGAATACTTGATACCGCCGTCGGCGATAATGGGAATACCGTACTTTTTAGCTGCGGAATAGGCATTCATAACTGCTGTGATCTGAGGAACACCGATACCTGCAACCACTCTGGTGGTGCATATGGATCCGGGTCCGATACCTACTTTAACACAGTCAACGCCTGCCTTTATCAGAGCTTCCGTACCTTCAGCGGTAGCTACATTTCCTGCAATGATCTGAATGTTGGGGAAAGAATCCTTAACTTCTCTCACCACTCTCAAAACATTTGCGGAATGGCCATGAGCAGTATCGATAACGATACAGTCAACCTTTGCTTTAACAAGAGCGTCAACTCTTTCAAGAATGTCCTTGGTAACTCCCACTCCTGCTCCGCAAAGAAGTCTACCGTGCTCATCCTTTGCAGAATTGGGATATTTGATCTGCTTTTCAATGTCCTTGATCGTAATAAGGCCTTTAAGATTACCGTCCTTATCTACTATGGGAAGTTTTTCCTTTCTTGCTTTCCAAAGGATCTTCTTAGCCTCATCCAGAGTAACGCCCTCCCTTGCCGTAACCAGGTTTTCGGAAGTCATGCTGTCTGCGATCTTCTTTGTATAATCGGTTTCAAATTTAAGATCTCTGTTTGTAATGATACCAACCAGCTTTTTGCCTCTTGTAATGGGTACTCCGGAGATCCTGTATTTACCCATCAGTTCGTTGGCATCAGCCAGTGTATTGTCCGGGGAAAGTGAGAAGGGATCGGTTATAACACCGTTTTCCGATCTTTTAACCTTGTCTACCTCAGCTGCCTGTGCTTCGATAGACATA
>JAEEGH010023000.1_pt1 | contig 12721 bp, 10 predicted proteins | sample 9134181 | NCBI WGS metagenome assembly JAEEGH01 (sample SAMN16246544, study PRJNA631951) | gut metagenome | biome: gut microbiome; feature: rumen; material: DP-attached | host: Bos | place: Iran: Karaj | collected 2018-10 | reverse complement strand
TCAGCCTCTGTCACCTCTTTATCCGATATAGGCTCGACGTTTTCCTCATCCATGTAAAAGACCTTTGGATATTCCAGGAGTTCATCAGTGAGCCTCCATACGTTTTGAGGAGTTCTCGGATTAAACATGACAACCGCCACCTCATCTGAATTTGCTGCAGCATATTCTATCTTCTTTGTATCCTCCGGGTAAAGAAACAGTACCCTTTTGTCGTTTATATGCCCCTTTAGTATAAGAGCTGCCAGAACCGCCGCCAGAGCATAAAGTACGACTTTGTTTTCCATGACTTCAAGGACATAATAAGCATCCATAAGGATGAGCAATATCAGCAGCGGATAAACAGGCATCTCATATCGGTTCGAAGCACTACCCACCAAAAGAGCTGTCTTGGAGGTCAGAAGGAAATATCCGACTGACGCCAGAGTCAGCATAACTATCTCAGGCCTTGGAAGCTTTCCTCCTTCTCTGATCTTCCTCTTCCTCGATGTGATCTTTAAGAGAAGTCCCATGAAGATCAAAAGAAGTATTATCAAAAGACCGCCGGCAAATACATAGTCATTCAAGAGTCCCGTGAAAAATGATACCCTCATCCAGGTATTGGCAATATCAAAAAAGCTTCCTGATGCATCTCCGCCTCTGTATCCTCCGAACATATGCCTCGGTGCTGCCGGATACGTAACGACTGCAAGTCCAAGACTCACAGCGCAGCCCGCCACATATATCAGCCCGTTTCTGATGTCTTTTTTGAAAAAGACAATCCAGACAGTGGTTAGAAATCCAATAGATACGAAGAAGAAGATATAAAAATACTGAACCAAAAAGCCTATATATGATGCCACCATTATCGGCAAAAGACTCTTAAGCACAAAGTCCTTCAATTCCAGACTATTATTGTCAAAATCCTGTATCAGCTTAACATGGAACAGTGCACAGGCTATAAGTGCAGCTCCAAGCCATGCATACATCCTGATAAGCATGTTGCAGGATACAGTCTGCGGATTCAGTCCCCAGAACAGAAGGACCATGATCTCAACCGCAAACGGAACCTTCAGCCGTTCCATCAGGAGACAGAGCAGTAAAAACGAAACAGCAAATGCCAGAAAATTGGTTATAAGTCCCGGCCATTTGGTAAACTGCCCCGGAACAAAAGAACACAGCGTATGGAACAGGTAGTAATAAAACGGCGGGTGCACATCCCAGGACTGAACAAGCCCAACCATCTTATAGTTAAACCCTTCTCCCGGTTTAACAGCAAACTCATCAAGTATGGCCTGCCTGTCCTGCCACTCCCTGTCAGGCTGAAAGAGCCCTATGCTTCTGTTGCTGGAGTAGTAGGTATAGTATTCATCCTCATGAAATCCCGCTTTCTGAGTCCCGTAAAATATGCTCAGGATCAGCGAAATCACAAAAATCGCACAAAATATATATTTTTTCATCAATCATAATCCCCGAATCCCGGCATGAAGCTTTCTCACAGCCTTTGGTGCCAGAGTAAGAAGTGTAAGGTATGCCTTCTGCTTAGCGGAAAGGTACTTATTTCCAAGCATCTTGGCAAAGCTCCTGCGCAGGTCCGACACAACCTTTTTATAAAATGTATTATCCGATGTCATCTTAGAGATCGGAATATGAAGCAGATAATCCAGTCTCTGGACAAATCCGAACCTGAGCGCAACAGGGATCAGTTCCCTGTGGTTTCTGCTCACCAGATCAAGGGCCACTTCCGAATTCCTTACAATATCCGTGAACACAGGCGGAAAATAATCCTTGTCCTGTGCTTTCTTTCTGGAGTTACTGCCGGTTCTGTAAAAGACATGGTAACAGGCCTCAGGTAAAAGGATCAGCTTATTTACCTTCTCCAGCATATGGATCATAAGATAAAAATCTTCATTGAGTTCTCCTTCCGGAAACCTCATATCCTCAGTAAAAAGCTCTCTTTTTGTGAGCTTGGTGCAAAAAGAAGCATCCCCCGTATGCATAAGGAGCGTTCGAAGGTGCTCGGTGGGAGTTACCTCTTTTTCCTCATCAAAGGGTTCAAGAACATCGGGAAGCTTATCACCGCTCTCGGATATCTCATCCCTTGCTATCTGAACCATATCTGCATTGTTACGCAGTGCAGCTTCCATCATCGTGCTGTACATAACTCCGGAAATGTAGTCATCGCTGTCTACAAATCCAAGGTAGTCACCTGTAGCCGCCTCAATTCCGACATTTCTGGCACTGCTGGAGCCGCCGTTTTCTTTATGAATAACCTGGACGTTTGAATACTTTCGGGCCAGTTCATCGGCTACGCCCGGTGTCTCATCCGTAGATCCGTCATCAACAACAATTATCTGAAGAAACTCTTTGGGGTAATCCTGAGATGCAACTGAAGTTACACACTTCTCCAGAAGATCTTCTATATTGTAGGCAGGTATTATAACCGATATGCTCTTATTATCAGGCATCTGCCACCTCCTGCGTGTTCATCTGAGAATAAAGATCATAGCCGATCAGCATTATGACAGCGAGATTCATCAGCGATAACAGCCACATTTCATTCACGGTAGTTCCAAAGAGAAACCGTGAGTATGTCACAATCGACACGAACTGCATCATCACTAGAGCAGCGAGCCTCTTAAATCCGGTGACTGCATAGACCACAGCCAAAACCTCCGGCAGATAGCCGTATCTCTCATGCATCACAGGCAATGAATAAAGTGCTGTCATTGATGCAAATATAGCAAGCGTTATCATAAATATAGGAGTAACCTTGAACTTTTTATTCCTGACATGATAAGCGATAAAGCCAAGGGCAGCTATTGCTGCCACTGTGGCCGAAGCTATTATCATTTTCCTGTTTTCTATCTCAAGCCCCGTGTCTACCACTGTAAATATGTTGGGATAATTCATTGTAAGCCTGCTGTATGTCGAAACCTGTTTACCATATATGGATAAAAGCTCCAAAAAGTCTCTTCCCGCAATCATAGCAGGTATCATTGTAAGTAAGATCACTATTGGTATCCAAAAAATATATCGCGCTTTAACTTTGCCTTTGAGCCACATTATTATCAGAAATGGGAGAATAAATATCATTTGCTGTTTAAAGGTGTACCCGATTGTAAGATATATAAACACGCGATTGTTATTGCCTTTTAGGACATGAAGAACAGAAAGAAGCGCAAATGCGGTGTAAATCGAATCACACTGTGCCCAGGCAGCGCTGTTAAGAATAACTGTCGGAAGCAGCATAACTGCAGCAAAGGCCATAACTGATTTCTGTACATTCCCTTCTGTTACATGAAAAGTTATCCTGAAAATGGTAATTGCACAGATCACATCAAAAATCACAGACACAATCTTTATCAGGTGGAGGTCATTCCCCGTGATATAATGCAGAAGCACGATCACGTACTGATACATACATCCATAATTGATGGTACTTGCCCCCTTTGCAGCCGGAGTTATCCCCAGATATCCGATACCACCGGCAGCATGACACTCATCCATCCAGTGAGACAGAAAGTGGTAGTAATCCCCCGATACAAAATCAAAAAGCGGGATTCTTACAGCAATTCCAAGCCCAAACATAAAAGCCAGGAAAAACAGATCCACCATTCTTACCCCGGCTTTTCTAAAATTTATTTTGCTGTCCAAAATTTCATCCAAAAGCATCATCCGTTTACTCCAAGTGGTTCTTTTCCTGAAGAGTTCTCATAAATCCGGGTGGCGTTAGCACCGGCGCCGGGCTCATCGGACCCTCTGCTGCCATAGCAGGTTCTTTTCCGGATTCCAGCTCACGGCAAAACCTGATGAGCTCCTTAGCAGCGTTTTTGGCATTCCACTTGTTATTTATTGTATCCCGGGCCTTTTGTCCAAACACGGGTATTTTATTGCGATTATCAAAAAGATATTTCACTTTAGCAGCAAACTTCTCGTAGCTCCCATCCTCATAAATAAGACCGTTTACACCGTCCTCAATCAGATATGGGACTGCCCCTGCCTCGCCTGATGCAACAACTGCGCATCCGCTCTGCATAGCCTCATTAACAACAGCTCCCCAGCCCTCAAGATAATTACTGGTGAAAAGAAAAATATCCGCTCCTCTCATGTATGAGAGCACTTCTTTCGGGTCTTTTCCCCCGGTCAGATTAACAACATCCGCAAGTTTTAGCTCTTTTACCATCTCAGAGAGCTTATCCTTGAGAGGACCATCTCCCACTATATCAAGACAAAAATCATAGCCGAAATCCCTTAGCATAGCGGCAAGCTTAACAGCATATTCGGGGTGCTTTAAGTCAATAAGCCTTCCGGCCCAGCAAATGCGTGTCCTGTCACTTCCGCGCTTTGCTACTGCCTCATCTCCCGCCGCATCCGGGAAGTACCCCCACCTCAGCATCTTGCCGGGATAGCTTCTTATAAGCTTAAAGTCTGAAGCTACATAAGCTCCGGTACACAGCAGATAAACCGGCATTTTCCGATACTGTATATGCTCACGATACTTCTTTTTAAGGCCTCTTGGACTGATAAACTTCCACTGGCCCTCTCTGTATATCCTCTCACTCACGCGGAAGGATATCCTGCCGGAAGAAAGTCTCTCCTGCTCCAGATTCCAGATCTTATCTTCAGTCCATCCAAACAGCACAATATCAGAGTTAAGGATCAGGTCTTTTGCCTGCTCCTCATTCTCGTAGTAACGAACAACATATGTAAGAGCCTTGTCATCAACCCCCCATCCCATCTGAAGGCGCTTCTCCTCCATAGGCATGGTCTGGACAAAGAAGAACTCCACGTCATCACCATACTCACTCATGGCCTTGCAAAACGGAAGCTGGTGGTGATTTATGTAGTTGGAAACAAAAGTAATCCTCAATGTTTCTCACCCTTACCTGTTATCAATGTCTTTGTATATCTCGATAAGTCTCTTGAAATTGGTATCGGCGTTGTGGGTAATCCTTGCATGCGCAGCTGCATTATCTCCGTAGACTGCAGCAATAACTGGCTCATCCCATATCTGGAGGATAGCCTTTACAAGATCATCCACGTTACCTTTTTCAAACAATACACCATCTTTATTCTCAGAAACCATATCCGGTATCCCGCCGGTTCTCGAAGCTGCAACCGGCACTCCAAGCAGCATGGCTTCTCCAAGGGAATTTGGAGAGTTCTCTATAACAGATGGACAGACGAAAACGCTGCACTTAAGGTACTGTTCCTTCATCTCCTGGTCGTTTAACATCCCCACCATTGTAACCTTCTTTTTAAGGTGTCCCCTGGCGATGAGGCTCTTTATATATTTGCCGTAGGCGCTTGCTCTCATAAAGTACGGATATTTGCTCTCACCCCTGCCGATTATGTTGTTACCGGCCACATAAAGGTGAGCATCCGGATATTTCTCCAGAATCTTCGGCATGGCATTTAACACAAAATGAAATCCCTTCAGAGGATAATCGCCCTGAGAAAGGAATATTCTGTGAGGTTCTGCTTTCTTTTCACTCCACTTGCCCATGTAAAAGCACGGTCTCATGGTCTCATTCATGTGATAGTATCTTGCATCGGGATTGATCCTGGCAGTCTCGCGCTTATCAAAAGCCGTTCTGCCGGTGATATTACCGGCCAGCATGATAGCTTCTCTCTCATGTTCTCCGCGGATCTTGTATTTCTCCTGCTGCTGCATCAGGGAATCATCCTTGATCCTGTCCCTGAATGTCACATTCTTCTGAACCTCCTCAGGGATTTCCGCCATATATTCTACCGCAATGGCACTGCATATTCCCTGTATTCCCAGAAGCACCCTGTCAGGATTGCCAAAGGCTCTTATCATCGCAAGCGTATGCGGAAATTCCGTTCCGAAAATATGTACCACATCCGGCTTAAAATCATCAAGGATCACATGAAACCTGTTTTCAACGGTCCCATCGTAAATCTCCGGATGACTCAGATCCTCTTTGAAGCCATAATAAGTAATGCCGTCTATCTCCTCGCTTGAAGCCACGATTTCGCCTTCTGCAGGGAAACATACGGCCAGAATGATCTTTTCGTCGTCTTTCTTGCCTTCTTTTATTCTGTTAAGGCATCCTGTAAGCCATCCTTCCCTCATAGAATATGGCAGATCGTGCGCGATGGCATAGGCAGGAAGCATGATGTTACATAACCAGAGAACTCTCAAACCACTACTCCTTACTTATCCTTCTTACCCCTCAGGGCATAAATGGCATTTTTGATCGCGTTATACGGAATCGATGTGATCTTGTTGGAAGCTATAAGTGTTCGTACTCCTGAAAGCGTAACAATTCTCAGAAGGTCATATTTTCTGATCTGAGCAGCCGGAAGATACATCTTGATGATATCTCTCCGCTCTTCCTCGGAAATCTTGCGGTTTTTGGCAGAATATCCGCCACCTTCATAACTGGCTACAACAACCGGCATATAAACGGTTTCAGCCTTCTCCCTGTAAAAGCATCTGAGGAACTGCTCATAATCCGCTCTGACCTTGTACTTAAGATCAAAAGGATTCCTGCTGACCAGCCTCTCATCGTAGAAGCAGGCTTGATGTGAAGGAACGTTCCTGTAGCATGCATAGTCGTCAATCTTAGGGTTCGAAGCCACCTTACTTCCCGCCGAGCAGTCGAAGATGTCTCCGTAGTATATTGTAGGAAGAGTAGTGCCCTCCCGTAAATTTCTCTCAACGATTATCTTGTGGACATCCCTGAGAACATTTTCATTCCTGAAGTAGTCTCCGCAGTTAAGGAAAAAGACGTATGACGGGCTCTCTCCGACCTTCAGCTTATCATCAAGGTAAGATGCTGCAATATTCATAGCATGATAGATACCATTGTCGCAGCTCTCTGTCAGAGTGATCTTTCCCGGATTCTCATCATCGATCCTGCTGACATCATAAGCCTTCCGAAGCTTCTCCAAAGAGCCGTCGGTGGACATTCCGTCCTTGATGAGTATCCTGTAATCGGTAAAGGTCTGTCTGTTAACGCTCTCAACAGTTTTTAAAAGCTTATCCCCCGCATTGTAGGAGACAACTATGATTGTAAAAAATGGTTTCTTCATAAACTTCTCCCGTGTCTGACTCCGCTGCATAACTTCTTATAGCAGTGCATTAATCCCAATTCCCTGCACATTTCATTTCTGTTTTTAAAAAGATATCTGAATCCCAGGATGGTTGCCATCTTCCCATAGAGAAAATGGTACAAAACACCTCTGTCAAAGAAGAATTTATCGGTGTATCCCTTAAACCACGTAGATTCTCCCTTGCGCTCTTTGCCTATGGCTACAGGAGTCCTGTATATTGCAAGTCCGGCCTTCAGACAGTCATGTAAAAAGAGGGAATCCTCCCCGTTCATATACGGCGCTCCGCCTCCAAACAAAAGCGAATACCTGACACCGCTGTCTACAAGCTTCTGCCTTCTTGCACATATGGCATAAGCCGGATATCTTCCGTAGTTACGCCAATTAACCCTGGCAAAATCCGTGTTCCAGTAAGTTTCTCTGCCCTCCTGAGCCTTGACGTTAAATAATAAAATGTCTGCCTCCGGATGAGTATCAAACTCCGCGATAACCTTCTGAGCATAGCCATCGTCATAGACAATGTCGTCATCACCGAACTGGATCAGCTCGTGATCGGCATTATCCAGGGCTGTATTTCTTGAAAGGCCCACGCCCTTTTCAACCCTGTGTATGATCCTGGCTTCATGATCCTTGAATTCCTGTATGTAATCCGATCTTTTGCCTGCCGTATCACTATCCTGATAATCGCCGATAAGCTGATTGACTATGACAGCGTCACAATCAAGGTTCATGTTTCCGATCAGCTCTTCAGGATCCTTGTTAACGGCAGATATTAAAATTTGCAGTCTATCGTTGGCCATACCTGACTCCATCATGAGTTCTTCTGTGCTGTAGTCTGGTTTTCCTCTACACCCTCAGTACTGTCCGGGGTAAAAAGAATCTTAACCGTCAGTAACATCAGTTTAATATCCAGCCAGATTGAATAATTTTCAATATATGTCAGATCAAGCTTCAATTTGTCGTAAGGTGTGGTGTTATATTTACCGTAAACCTGTGCATATCCTGCAAGTCCGGCCTTCACCTTCATTCTGAAAGCAAACTCGGGCATCTCCTCAAGATACTGCTTGATGATCTCAGGTCTCTCAGGTCTGGGACCTATAAATGACATATCGCCGGCCAGAATGTTGAAGAGCTGAGGAAGCTCATCAATTCTGCATGAGCGAATGAACTTGCCTACAGGTGTTATCCTTGAATCGTTCTTGGAAGCAAGCCTTGCCACACCATCCTTCTCGGCATCGACTCTCATGCTCCTGAACTTCATGATCTTAAATTCCTTCATTCCTCTGGTACAGCGGATCTGCTTGTAAAGAACCGGTCCCTTATCATAACACTTGATAACAATTGCCGTAATGAGCATGATAGGTGAAGTAATAATGATAAGCAGCAGGGAAATCAGTATATCAAACAGTCTCTTTATAGCCCTCTGCTCAACCTTAATGGAATACTCTCTAAGGAGCAGTACCGGTGTATCAAATAGGTGAAGCTGTGAAGAGCCCTTTAAAAGAACATCTGTTATCTTGGGCATAACATATATTCTGATATTTCTACCGTAGCAGTACTTAACGAGGCCGTTTCTGAACTGGCTCGGTACATCCCATATGATCACGCCGTCATATGCTCCGAGACACTCCTTGTAAACAGCATCAATACCCTCTGATATATTTATCTTCTTGGCAATGTGATACTTGTCTTTTCTTGTATTAAACTTGGTAACGATATCATCCACCGGATATTCTCCGCTTACCAGCAAAAGCTCTCTCGGCGGGAATATATGCATATAAATAGCATTGGTTATGTACGCCCACACGAATGCTATGAGAAGCTGGATAATGAAGATCAAAAAGATGGGCGGAAGCTGAACCAGCCAGTTATTCAAAAGTGAAATCTGGAAATAGGAGATGAAATTGACCATGAACAGTGCAAATATCTGCGAGAAAAACACGTCCATCGGCCTTAAATATCCTATCTTCAGTCCGCCATAGGTATTTGAAAAGAATAAAAGCAGGATGAAATAAATAGCAAGAATAAGAAGATGTCCACGGAAATACAGCTTAAGTCCATTACCCAGCGCATATCCGTCGACACTGACACGAGGTCTTGAAACCTCGGGATAATATACACTAAACCAGAACCATGCGTATACAGCGGTCTGCATACACAGCCCAACAAACCCCATCAGCAAAACCAGGATTCTCTTTTTTGATTCTCTTTGTTTCATACTCTTCCCCGGACAGTTACAGCCTTCTCAAGGTTGCTCTCACTGCCCATCCTCCAAAATAAAATAATGATTTTGCCACAGAAAGACCTGCAATGTTTCTGTACAGAAACCATATCCTTCCTATGGCCTCCAGCTTATTTGACGACAAAGACTTAGACGGTCTTCTGTAAATAGCCAGATTCTCATCAAGGCCATACGCCTCATATCCACTCTTTAAAATTCTCCACCATGTGGCTGTATCCTCACTTGGGACATTGGGCATATGAATTATTTCCATATCTATCTTCTCAGTATCAAACATCACAGTCGTTGTGAAGATAATAGTCCTTGAAAGCGCCTGTTTATACTTGAGTTTAGGCGGTACATGAACAATCTTGCCGGTAGGATTTGCATTCTCATCTCCAAACTCATATGCATGGAAACAAAAAGCCGCACCGGTCAGCTCCATATACGCCACCTGCTCTTCAAGTTTTTCAGGCATCCAGATATCATCTGCATCCAGAAAGGCAATAAATCTTCCGGAAGAGGCATCAATGCCGGTATTTCTGGCTTCAGCCGCCCCCTGATTGACCTTCTTGCGGATAAGGCGGATTCTTTTGCCCTGCTTTTTAATGTAATCCTCAATGATCTCAGCGCTGTTATCTCTTGAAGCATCGTCCACAAGGATCAGCTCCCAATCTTTGTAGGTCTGCCGGCACACCATATCAATAGTCTTCTCTATGTAGTTTGCTGCATTATAGACCGGAACGACAATGCTGACCATCAGAGCTCCTCTTTAACAATGTACAAGGGACGTTTCTTAACTTCCAGGTAGGTCTTGGACAGGTACTGACCAACAATTCCCACGCAAAAGAGCTGTACTCCGCTGATAAACAAAATGATGCAGACCATAGACGCCCAGCCCACAGTATTATTGGGATCTCCTACAGTAAGCTGTCTCACCATGACGATCACAATAAACAGAAACGCAACTATGCAGAAGAAAACTCCGAAAAATGATGCCATTGCAAGAGGCGCTGTAGAAAAGGCCATAATCCCATCCAAAGCATATGCAAAAAGCTTCCAGAAGGACCACTTGGTCTCACCCTTCTTGCGCTCTACATTTTCAAATTCCAGCCACTTATTCTTAAATCCGACCCAGCCAAAGATACCCTTGGAAAAACGGTTATACTCTTCCATTGACAAAATAGCATCAACAAACTGCCTGGTCATGAGCCTGTAGTCTCTGGCTCCGTCCACAATCTCCGTGTTACTCATCCTGTTGATAAGCTTGTAAAACTGTCTCGCAAAGAACGACCTGATAGGAGGTTCTCCCTTTCTGTTAACTCTTCTTGTAGCAACAGAATCATATCCATCCTCAGTTACAGCCTTGAACATTTCAGGCAAAAGAGCCGGTGGATCTTGGAGATCACAGTCCATAATCGCAACGAAATCTCCCTTTGACGCACTCAGTCCCGCATACATAGCAGACTCTTTGCCAAAGTTTCTGGAAAAGCTGATCAGGCGAACTCTGCTGTCCCCGGTCTTTAGCTCTTTTACCCTGGCAACAGTATCGTCCTTGGAGCCGTCATCAACGAAAATTATTTCAAAATCACAATCATGAGCCTTTAAAAAAGCCTCATTCTTGACAAATTCATCATAAAAATCGAATACATTCTCCTGCTCATTAAAGCACGGAACAATTGCTGTAAGTAGCTTCATTGTGTTATACACACTCTCTCAAAATTATATTTTGCGCACAGTATCGCAATCCTAATCCCTATTCTACACTTATTGCCCCGTTCTTTCAATGTTACTGTTATTTCCAACTCATGCGATACTCCAACGGGCTTACACCCTCAATCTGTTTGAACATCCGGGAGAAATAGTAGAGCGGAGTAATTCCGCAGCTGCTGCCGATTTCCTCCACGGTCTTATCTGTGAATCGAAGCATCTGCTTAGCGTGGGTGATGCGCACCACCAGAAGATAGTTTATTATTGAGGTTCCCACCTGTTCCTTAAAGCTTCTGGATAAGGTATATTTGCTCATCAGGAAGTTGTCCGCCAGGATATCAAGCGTTATTTTTTCCTGATAGTGAGTGTCTAGGTATTCCTTAAGGGCATTGATGCTCTTTGCGCCTCCGCTTTGCTGTGTGATCTCCGGATTCCAGCTGTATGTCATAAGAAAGGTGACAAGGCCTGATAGATATTCATTGATCTTAATATCTCTGATGTAATCCGATGATCTTGATACCGAATTGATCTCATTCCACAGGGATATAAACCTCGCGGAATCATCAGGCCGAAACACCGGCTGTCCACCTCTCTCAACGTACTTCAGATATATCGGAAGAAGAGTCTCTCCGTTAAAATGAATCCATTCAATGGACCACAGATCCTCGGACGTCCTGTGCGAATAGAGATTCCGACAGTTGATAAAGACACAATCCCCGGCATATACCGCGTACTCTTTTCCCTCATAATCTATATATCCGCTTCCGCTCTTGACATATATAAAAAGAAATGAGGACAGATTCTGCCTCTTACTGGTATGGGGTTTCTGGGCAGTAAGCCTTCCTATTTCCTGTAAATACAAAAGATTATTCTTGGCAAATTCAGAAGGCGTGTACAAAAGTCTGTCCGATGATACATATTCACCTTGAAATAACTGATTTTTCATATTGTTATTCTCCATTTTTCCTATATTTCCCATTATAATTTTGATAGCAAGATAATGCAAATTAAAGTCAAGAAAGTGAATTTAAAAAGTGTAAGCAAGTAAATATAATGATATAGAAAAGTGCAAATTAACTTTATTTTTCAAATAAGAAAGGACCAATTTATGGCAAAGAAAGCTTTGATAACCGGTATCACCGGTCAGGACGGATCCTACCTTGCAGAGTTCCTGCTTGAGAAGGGATATGATGTTCACGGAATCATCAGAAGATCTTCCGTAGACTACAGAGAGAGAATTGCTCATCTTGAAGGTAAGCCAAACTTCCATCTTCACTACGGAGACCTCGGCGATTCCATGAGTATACTCGGCGTAGTATCAAAGGTTCGTCCCGATGAAATATATAACCTGGCTGCTCAGTCACACGTACAGGTATCCTTCGATTCACCTGAGTTTACAGCAGACGTTGACGCAACCGGCGTACTTCGTGTTCTTGAGGCAGTTCGTCTCTGCGGACTTACCGAGACCTGCAGAATCTACCAGGCATCCACATCCGAACTCTACGGCAAGGTTGAGGAAGTTCCTCAGAACGAGAAGACTCCCTTTCATCCTTACAGCCCTTACGCTGTTGCCAAGCTCTATGGTTTCTGGATTGTAAAAGAGTACAGAGAAGCCTACAACATGTTCTGCTGCTCAGGAATTCTTTTCAACCATGAGTCAGAGCGCAGAGGAGAGACCTTCGTTACACGTAAGATCACTCTTGCAGCTTCAAGAATCGCTCAGGGCAAGCAGGA
>JAEEGH010022993.1_pt1 | contig 12724 bp, 7 predicted proteins | sample 9134181 | NCBI WGS metagenome assembly JAEEGH01 (sample SAMN16246544, study PRJNA631951) | gut metagenome | biome: gut microbiome; feature: rumen; material: DP-attached | host: Bos | place: Iran: Karaj | collected 2018-10 | reverse complement strand
TATTCAAAAAGAGCTTTGGAAAATTGACGATCTCCGGCAAACTCAGAACGGAGAATGGACGCACTGCGAGTTCAAATATGATTATCTCCGGCCATTCACAAGCCGTATAGCGGGGAAAGATTTAAAACTCTATTTTTGGAACAAAGATCAGAGGGAAGCGGAGTTTAAAGATGTTACTATTTTGGGAAAACATTGACGATTTAAGCCATGAACAAACGAAACTCTTTGCCATTCAACAACTCATCGTTCAGTTCCTTTTTGGGATTCTTGTTCTGGATGTTGGTTTTCGGCATGGCGGTAAGGTTGTTTGAGGCAGCGCTTTTGGGCTACTATCATCAGGAGTTTTTGAAGAATTTGGTTTTGTGTTTATATGGATGTTGTTATGATATTTTATTCTTCAGCAAGTTTGCCCTGTTGCTATGCCCCTTATATCTGTTGATTTATCATTTTTCTGAAAAAGCAGCCCAATGGTCTTTTCGTATCATAGGTTCACTCATGTTGTTGATCTCTAATGCGATGATCATGTATTACATGTCGGCTTACATTCCCCTTGACAAGGTTTTTTTCGACTATTCTATCAAGGAGGTGATCTATATTTCGCAGTCCACAGGGTCGTTTGTTTGGTGGGGGTATATGGGGTTGTTGCTGATTCCCGCTTTGTTTTTTGTGGTGTCACGTCGTGAGGTAGGACTTGACCAGCGCTGGGGTTTTCTATGGCTTGCCCTTGCCGTATTAGGTTTCTTCTATTGGGATGTGCCTCGATGGATGGCCTCGGGTCGTGAAGATAAGAATACTGTGTGCAACAAACAGGAGTTTTTTTGGAGAAGCCTGATACAGAAAGAGGGCAAATTTGAGCGTTTTGACCAACACGACTTGGATCAGCAGCATGACCGCATCAAGGCTTTTCAGGCCATGTTCCCAGAAGATGAATTTGTGGATTACCGTTACCCCTTTGCGCATAAAGACAAATCGCCAGACGTGCTGTCGCCTTATTTTGACCTGAATCCCGAAAAACAGCCTAATTTTGTTTTCATTCTCAGCGAGGGTTTGAGCCGTGAGTTCAGTGGTTACAACAGTAAACTCCCATCGGCTACGCCATTCCTCGACTCGTTAGCCGACCAAAGTCTATGTTGGCTCAACTGCATGTCCTCGTCGCAACGTACCATCGGCATCTTGCCCACCATGTTCGGCAGTCTGCCTTTCGGCAAACGAGGCTTCATGCAGTCGTCTAACTGCCCGCGTTTTTATTCGTTGGTCGGAATACTGAAAGACAATGGCTACTTCCCCTCATTCTTCTATGGCGGCTGGCTTTGTTTTGATGACATGTGCTATTTTTTGAACGACTTGGGGGTGGAAGGCTACATGCCCGACCATAGCACATACCCGGCAGAGATGCAAAACACGTGGGGGCTCTACGATGAGTACCTTTTTTCTGAATCCCTGAAGGAGAAAAAGAAACTCTCAACTCTCGACCCTCAACCCACAGCCACTATAGACATCTACTTGACCTTGACCACCCACGATCCGTTCGATTATCCCGACAAAGAACGCTACACGGAGAAGTATGTTGACATCCTGGAGCAACGTCATCGGAAAGCTGATGTCCAGCCGTCCCAATATGAACAGTATGCCTCGTATTTGTATTATGACGATTGCCTGAGGAAGTTCTTCAAGGATTATAAACAGTTGCCAGCGTATGAAAACACCATTTTTGTCATCACTGGTGACCATTGTTTCAACGCTCAGTCAGCGGAATTGGACAAATATCACGTTCCGTTCATTGTCTGGTCGCCCATGCTCAAGGAGCCGCATCGTTTTCCCGCTATGGTAACACACCGCGATGTGACACCTTCATTCATAGCGATGATGAAGCAGCATTACAATGTGGTGGCTCCCGAAATAGTCAGCTGGGTAAACACAGGTCTTGATACTGTATCGGTTTTCCGATCGAACACTTTCACGCCGCAGCTGAAAAACTCGCGTAAAATGGATAATATGGTCTATAAAGACTATTTTTACGATGAGGGTAACATTTACAAGTTTGGGTATGAAAACGGCCGGCTGGTCATCACACCGATTGACAACCAACAGGTCAAGGACCTGATGGGTGAATATAAGGCCATGGATGACTATGTGATGAATAACGACGCCTTGGTGAAATTTGATGAGGATAAGCAGCGTTTGATGGCCAAAGTTGACAGTACACAGTGTGTCAACTACACATTACTTCAAACCTATGTGAAGCCTACGGATACGTTGGATCACACAAATGCCTTCAAGCTGAGCGGCGAGTATCCGTTCAACCTATTTAAAGAAGCGCTCGCCGACACCTTGCAGTCAGTTGTGGTTTATAGTGAGTTCGACATTTATGTTCCCCGTCAGGAAAACGGAGGCAAAAAGCTGTTGCTGGGCTTCGCAATAGAGCATCCCGACGGCAACCGTGAGGTGATCAAGACCATGACGGTCAATTACGATTGGTATGAGTATTACGACCGTTGGCAACATTACTCGATGACCCAATCGTTCAATAAAGCACAATTACACTATGCCGACGGGGACCAACTGATGTGCTATTTCATCAATGGGGGACGTGTTGAGTTCCTGATAGCGGACTTCCAACTCAAGATTGTTGGAATAACCGGGAATTGAAATCCATTGTCACCGAACGAATCCGTTGGGTTTGATATTGGTACGATAGGTGTATTCGGCATTGTTCCACAAGGCTTGTTCAAGGCTGATTTGTTGCTCCTCCGCTTGTTTGGTGACGCTTTCGATCCATTCCGGGGTGTTTTGGATGCGCTCGGTGATGCGCTCGATCTCAGAGGTTTTATAAGCCCAGTAAAGGCTGTCGGCGGTATCGTAGTCGTTGGCGCTTTTTTGATCGAAAACCTCGTCATAGCCGCTCAGGTAACGCTCAATAAAGCCGTAAGGCCATAGATGGTTGGTGGCTTCGGTGCATACTAAGAGGACAAACTCTTGGTCTTCGATTTCCTGCTTGTAGTTGATGGCATCCACGTTTACCAAGGGCGTGCGTTCTGGGTAGATGGTCTTGTTGTAGAACCAGAAACCACCGTCGCTGAAAAGATTTTCAGGCAAAGCCACATTCCAGGCCCAGACGGTCCACCAGTAGGAGTCGGCGATAGCCAGCACTTTTGGCTTGTAGCCCTCGGTGAAGCTAAAATGTGGGTTGTCAATCGTATTATGGCGCAAGGGGAACATGATGTTCATCATCCGATACAGGTCATCGTCCTGGTTCATCAAGCCGTCGGTGTCAAATCTTTCGATGGAGGCGTGAGCCTGAATCTTGTTGTTTACCGACTCCATGTAACGCACCAGGGAGTCAATGGCTAACGAGGCGGCATACACCGTCCAATGAGCGCTCAAATCGCAATACAAAGGATGTTCAAATTGGCCTTTGCGTTCGCAGAAATAGCGGTTGAAATCAATTATCTCCACCTGTTGGTCCTCGAGGGCTTTCAAATACACTTGGTAGTTGTTGGTTTCCCGTCTCCGGTTGAGGTATTTGTCGGGAATCAGCTCGGGGTAGTAGGAAGCTTTGCCAAGGGCGAACACTGGAATCAAGGTGGTGCCTTTGGCTTTGAGCATTTCCTGTATCACTTTGATTTGCTGTGCGGTTGTGCCGATTTTCTCTTCCCCGATATAGGTCTCGCCGGTATAGCTTATGATATACGACTCTTCGAAAAAAGTTTGGTCGTTTTTTCCTTTCACGGGACCGATGGCGGAGATTTTTCCAAAGGCAGAATACAACAGCTGGTTGTTGAGCCGTATCATGGTCTTTCGGAATCCTGACTGTTCGGTGCAATAGGTCATTAGGGAATCCTGGGCGGTCTCGTTGAACAGGGTTTTCAGCGTGACTACAGGGCGGGGTGTCTCCACAAAGGCGCCGTCCAAAGGTTTTTCATCCACCCAATGGAACCATCGTTGCAGCATGGGCAGAAACAGCAACAGGAGCAGCGCAAGGAACCATATTTTCTTAAATCTTTCCATCAGAACCTAAAGTAAATAAAGGGGTTGAAACTGCCTTTGAGGATAAATGACGCCGAGAGCACTAAAAGAACAATCATTATCAAGCCAACCCAAACAACTTGTTTGGCATTGTATGCTTTTCGATTAAAGAAGAAATCCAAGGTCTTGTCGCCCAATTTAGTGAGTCCAAAGAAGGAGAAAAAGGCGGCCATGACGAGAGTAAAGACGAATTGGCTGTTGACATAGAGTGCCGGCGTGCTTCCGTTGGCACCAAACATGGCTCCAATGTAATGCACGGCATAACCAATGGTGTCGGAACGGAACAGAACCCAGCCGATCATCACGATGAAGAAAGTGAGCAGGACAGAGAACGGAGAATGGAGAACGGAGGACTTTTCGTTTTTCGAGTTCCGTTTTCCACTCAAAAGCTTGTCGAAGCAAATAAACAATCCATGATATGCGCCCCATGCCACAAAGGTCCAGGCTGCGCCGTGCCAGAGGCCGGAGAGGAAAAACACAATCCAAAGGTTGAGATAGGTGCGGCGTTTGCCTTTGCGATTGCCGCCCAGCGGAATGTAGAGGTAATCCATCATCCAGCTGCCCAAGGTGATGTGCCAGCGTTTCCAGAACTCCGACACGCTTCGGCTGATATAAGGGTTGTTGAAGTTTTCGGGGAATTTGAATCCGATCATCCGTCCAATGCCGATGGCCATGTCGCTATAACCTGAAAAGTCGAAATAAATCTGGAAAGTGTAGGCGAGAATGCCTAACCATGCGGTGCTGATGCCGATTTCGGTGGCGCTCAAAGCGAACACTTTGTCGACGTATTCTCCCAACACATTGGCTATCAGCATTTTCTTGGAGAGACCTATGACAAAGCGATAGAAGCCAAGAATACGATTGTCGGTGGTTTCGTTGGCACGGCGATCGGTGATTTGGTCGGCAATCTCGTTATAGCGCACGATGGGACCCGCGATGAGCTGTGGAAAGAGCATGATAAACAAGGCGTAGTCGGCGATGTTTTTCAAAGGGGCTGAGGTTTTGCGGTACACGTCGATGCTGTAGCTCATCTTTTGGAAAGTAAAGAACGAAATGCCTATGGGAAGCACCACTTTGGTCCATTGTATAGGATTCGTTCCGAACACTGAGAGTAGTGCGTTGAAGTTCTCGATGAAGAAGTTGGCGTATTTAAAGTAAGCTAATAGCCCGATGTTCAAGATGATGGAGAATGTAAGGAACATCTTCCGGCGTTTCGGCTCGTCACTTTTGCTGATTTGTCTGACCAAAAAGTAGTCAATAAAGATGGAAAACAGCAGCACCAGCAGGAACTTGGGCGAGCCAAAGCCGTAGAAAAGCAGGCTGGCGAGCAGGGCAACGCCGTTCTTGTACTTCCGGTCCACGAGGAAATACACCACGAGGAACACGGGCAGGAAGTAGAAGAGGAATATGCTGCTGCTGAATACCATGTTGGCGTTACGATTTGGGTGACAAAGTTACGGTTTTTCCGACTTGTTTTTGTCTTTTCTGGCGTTGATGACGTAAATAGCGTTGATTCTCAGGTTTTCTTCCACAGAGATACCCCTCTTCTCGGCCTGTTTCACCACGTTTTCAAACCAAGGTTTGTCGCGACGGATTTCTTCGGAGACTTTCAGGATTTCCAACTCGGTCAGCGAATACATGTTATAGGCCTTGTTGGGGAAGTCGTTCATGTAATTGTAGAGCATGGGCGCGGTGTAGATGGCGAGCAAGATGTCGGCTTCGTTTAGAGTTGCGGGGTGGTCGAGGATGGTCTCAAAGGGCTCCTTCCAATAGCCGCGCGACGAATACACGTTGAGATTGTACTGCCAGAAGTCCCAGCGGTTGAAAGCATCCTTGAAGCACGAGAACATAAGTTGATCGAAGTAACTGTCGCCTGTGACGAGCAGGTTGGGTCGGTCGCCGCCTTTTACGGTTCCCTGAAGCGAGGTCGAAGAGCTGAGGGCGTAGACGGGTCGGGGTACGGCAGGCTTTGGCCAGGGGAACAGCATGTTCATGCTCTTCTCGAACTCGCGGTCGTAGTCGGAATATTGGTCGGTGACATTCAGATCGAGAAGTTTCACCGAGGGCATGGAGTAGCCCGTGACGGCTTCTAGCTTGCGGAGGAGGGAATCCGCCACGAAGGGGAGTGTCGATTCAGCCCAATGCGAGGCGGTGCGGGTGTAGAGTGGCCACGAAATGGTGTCGCGGATATCTTGGAAATAATGGTAGAAATCGACATGAGGAATATCGTTTTCCTTGAAGAGTTCGATATAGTACTCTTCAAGGCAGAAGTCGGCGATGTGGTCCTGATAATATTGGGGCATCTTTTCGGGGTAGACCGCCGTTTTGGTAGGGGCGAACACGAAGAGGAACTTAGTGCCATGTTGTTCGAGGGTGTCGATGAGCCTTAAGGTTTCCTCTACGTTGTGTTGGGCTTGGCGTTTGGCTTCCTCCACGGTTCCATATCTAGCCTTGATCTTTTCGCCAGTGATTTCTTCAAGGTACATGTTGAGAAATATCTCACGGTCTTTACCCTCGGTAAGGGTGTTGTTGTTGATCTTATGGAAGCAAGAGTACAGCACCTGGTTGTAGTTGCGGATGAAAAACTCTCGGAAGCCGGTGTTGCGTTTGGCGTGTTCGGTGAGAAAGGCTTGGTAACTGCCGTCGTAATAGGTCTTGAAACTCAGTTCGACAGGCTTTTCTGCTTCCACATGACCGCCCAGGGGCTTCATATTCACCATCTTGGTAAACCCTTGCAGCATGATGCATCCCAGCAGGACGAGGATGCAGGTGAATTGTGCGGTGAACTGTCGGTTTCCTTTCATGGCTTCGGGTTTGGATTAGAATCGGAAATAGATGAAGGGATTGAAGTCGGACACGCAGAGAGAGCCGGTTGAAAGGACCAGCAAGACGATACAGAGGGCGAACATCGTCCATGACAGACGTTGGGTGTAATGCTCAGCGAAGACCAGATCCTGGAGTTTTTTTCCAGGTTTGGTGAGCGTGAGGAAGGAGAAGACGAGAGCCACGGCGAGGGTGAACCAGAACAGGGCATCGGTGCTTCCGTGAAGGCCCTCCTTGAAAGAGAAGAGCGCGGTGTAGAAGCCACCTGCGCCGGCAATGTCGTCCACCCTGAAGAGGACCCAGCCCATCATCACGATGAAGAAAGTGGAAAGTGGAGAGTGGAGAACGGAAAACTTTCCACTTTCCACTTTCCGTTTTCCACTTAAAAGCTTGTCAAGGCAAATGAAGAATCCATGAAACGCTCCCCAGAGGACGAAGGTCCAGCTGGCGCCGTGCCAAAGTCCTGAGAGCAGGAAGCAGAGCCAGAGGTTGAGGTACATGCGTCCTTGGCCTTTTCGGTTGCCCCCGAGCGGGATGTAGAGGTAGTTCATGATAAAGTTGCCCAACGTAATATGCCAGCGTTTCCAGAATTCAGTGACACTGCGACTGGTATAAGGGTCGTTGAAGTTTTCAGGGAAGCGGAAACCCATCATCATGCCAAGACCGATGGCCATATCGCTGTAGCCTGAGAAGTCGAAATAGATCTGCATCGTATAGGATAAGATGCCTATCCAAGCGGCACCGGTCGATAGCTCGGCGTAGTTCATGCCGAAAACTTGGTCGGCATAGAGTGCCAAAGTGTTGGCAATGAGTACTTTTTTGCTTAATCCGATAATGAAGCGATAAAAACCCAAGGCTCGGCCTTCCATGGTGCTTTCACGCGAGACCAACTGGGCCGCCACAGTGTTGTAGTTGACAATGGGACCGGCGATAAGCTGGGGAAACATCATGATATACAACACATAATCAGTGAGTTTCTTGCTTGGCGGGGTCACACTACGATACACATCGAGGGTGTAGGTGATGGACTGGAAGGTGAAAAACGAGATGCCAATGGGCAAAGCCACCTTCATCCACCCAATAGGCTCGTGATGCAGCCAGCCTAAGATGGCATTGAGGTTCTCAACAAAGAAGTTGGCATATTTGAAGTAGAGCAACAGCCCCAAGGCCATCAAGACAGATAAGGCACAAAGCCATTTTTTTGCATTAGTCTTCTTGGCCTTGGATATTCCTCGCACAATGAAATAGTTCACGACGCATTCCCCGACCAAAAGAAAGATAAAGTCAGGTGCACCATAAGCATAAAAAATCAAGGAAAATAGTAACAGAGAATAATTTCTGAACTTTTTCGGGGTGATAAAATACACTATCAGAAAGATAGGGAGAAAAAAGAAGAGAAATATATTGCTGCTAAATACCATGGTCTTCAGCGTTAGTTGTTTTCTTTGGATTGCTTATGCTTTTGTAAAACGTATTTGGCATTGTTGCGGAGGTTTTCCTCAACGGTAATTCCCCGTTCGGCGGCCTGTTGTTCGATGGACTGGTACCATTCTGGGATGGTGTGGATGCGCTCGATGATGTTTTGAAGGGCTTCCTCGTCGCTTTTGATGCCGTGGGCGAACATTTCCTGTGCGGATTTCGGGAAGCCGAACATGTAGTCGTAAAGCATGGGCGCGGTGAAAACGGCCATTACAATGTCGGCGTCTTCAAGTATTTCCTCGGCATCGAAAACCCAATGGAGTTGTTTGCCATCGTAGCACACCCTGGATGACTGCACTTCACGGTTGTAAACCCAATAGTCCCAATGGTTGAAAGCATCGACAAAGCAGGTTTTTCGGAGGGTGTAGAAGTAGCTGTCGGCCACAACCAGAAGATTGGGACGTTGTTTGCCCACAGTATCAGTCAAGGTGAAGACAGGCTGTGGCATGGCTGGAGTGGAGATGGGGAAGAGGAGGTTCATGTTCTCCATCAGTTCGGCATCCTGAGTGGTATAGTCGGAGGAGAGGTTCTCGTCGATGATATGAACATGGGGCAGCTTGCATTCGGCAACCACTTCCAGCTTGCGAAGGATGGAATCGGCTACATAAGGCATGGTCCATTGGGCCCAGTGAGTGCCTGGGCGGGTGTAAAGCGGATAGGGTACAGTGTCCTTGATGGTTTTGAACCAGCTGAGGAAGTCGATATGGGGGATGTTGTTCTCTTTAAACAATTCGATGTAGTATTCCTCAAGCGAGAATTCCTGCTTGGCGTTCTGATAAGAATGTGGCATCATTTCAGGATATATAGCACATTTGGAGGGACAGAACACAAAGAGGAACTTGGTGCCATGTTGCCGCAAGGTGTCAATGAGCCTTAGGGTTTCCTCAACGTTTTTTTTGGCATCGGCTTGGGCGGCTTCCACAGTGCCGTATTTGTTTTGCAGCGTCTTTCCTGTGGCTTCGTTAAGGTACATGTTCAAAAACAGCTCGTTGTCACGACCCTTGATGATGCTGTTGTTGGTGATTTAGCCAAAACAAGAGTATGCCATCTGATTGTAATTGCGGATGAAAAACTCACGGAAGCCGGTATGATGTTTGGCATATTTGGTAAGATAGTTTTGATAGGTGCCGTTGTAATAAGTCTTGAAACTAAAAGCCGTTGGTTTCATTTCATCGGTGAAGCCGCTGAGCGGCTTTAAAGGAATCACATGAGTCAGCCCTTGGATCAAAACAGCCAATAACAACACAAAAATGCAGGTAAATTGTATCAGAAAACGTTTCTTACCCATGGGCCTTGTAGTTGTTAAAGTTAAAACCTAAAATAAATGAATGGACTAAAGCCCGAGGCATTTAAAGCGGCAAGGCAGAATAGGAAAGCAACAATACTAATCACCCAGACGGCGATATGCCCACCGTTATTATAGTTGGTAGAATAAACCTTGTCCTGTAGGTGTTGACCGGGTTTGGCAAGGGTGATGAAAGAGAAGAAAGCGGCAGCGGCAAGTGTCACAAAAAACTGTAGTTGACCATCCCAATCGGGGGCTGCAAAGTCGAAAGCAAACATCCGGGTAATGAAAGTCCATGCCAGACCAAGATTTTCTATTCGGAAGAATACCCAGATAAGCACGACGGTGACAAAAGTGAGAAAGACGGAAGGTATCTTGCCGATTTTTTGCATCACTTTGTTTAAAAACAGCTTGTCGGCACAAATGAAGCAACCGTGTAGTGCGCCCCATACGACGAAATTCCATGAAGCTCCATGCCAGAGGCCTGAAATTAGAAAGCAAATCCAAAGATTAAGATACATGCGGCCTCTGCCTTTGCGGTTGCCTCCCAAAGGGATGTAGAGATAGTTCATAATGAAGGTGCCCAGGGTCTTGTGCCAGCGCCGCCAGAATTCGGTGATGGAATGTGAGGTGTATGGGTTGTCGAAGTTCTCTGGAAACTTAAATCCCATGATGCGTCCTAAGCCAATGGCCATGTCGGAATATCCGGCAAAGTCGAAATAAATCTGGAAGGCATAGGCAAAGGCAACCAGCCAAGCAGTAGTGCTATCAAGGGTGGTGATTCTGGTGGCGAAATCGGAGGCATTCAACACGCCATCCACATAGGCACCCACCACATCGGCAATGAGAATTTTCTTGCACAAGCCTATCACAAAACGGTAAAACCCCTGAAGACGGTCGGCATAGCTCGATTCGCGGTTGCGGATCTGGTCTGCGACATCGGTGTAGCGGACGATGGGACCGGCGATAAGCTGTGGAAACATGGTGATGTAGAGCATGAAATCGCTGAGCCGTTTCATGGGCTCGTTAACCCCGCGGTAAGTGTCGAGCGTGTAGGTAACACTTTGGAATGAGAAGAACGAGATGCCGATGGGTAGCAGGATGCGATTCCATTCGTGCGGAGCTTTTCCCATGAGCCCACGTAGGAAGTTCAAGTTCTCCATGGTGAAGTTGCCGTACTTGTAAAACAGCAAAAGCCCAATGGGAATGAAAATGGAAATGCCGCAAAGCATTTTTTTCAAATTTCTGTTTTCAGTATGGCACATCCATCTCACCAAATAAAAGTTGGCGACAACCGATACCACAAGTTGGATGATGAACTTTGGCGCACCCCAAGCATAAAACAGCAACGAGGCGAGCAACAACACATAGTTGCGGGTTTTTCTTGGCATGATGAAATACACCAAAAAAAACACTGGCATGAAGTAAAGGAGGAATATGTTGCTGCTGAATACCATTGGTTTTGTGATGAAGCTGCAAATATAATGTTTTATTTTAAGAAATAAGTGTACTTTTGTAGCTTGATGAACGAAATGAAAAATAACTTGACATTGGGGTTGACCGAATGGGTTCGGCTGAACCTAGTGTTGATGCTGTGCATGATTGTATTAAGGCTACTGTTCTTCTTGGAAGTACATTGGCGTCTTGACATTGTTTTCAGCCAGTTCGTCATCGTACTTTCGGGAGCCTTGTTCGATGTGTTGTTGGCGTGTCGCATCATGATTTACGGGCTGCTTCCATTTATTTTGATCCATTGGTTTTTCCCCAAGACTGCCCGAGGCATTTTTATTGGGTTGATGATCCTGTATTTTGTGGTTTCGGCTTTGTTAGCCGAGTATTATTGTAACCTTGGCATGCCTTTGGATCATGTTATCTTAGTTTATTCTCCCGAGGAACTCAAGACAACGGTGTTTTCATCGGCTTCTTTCTCATGGGCTCCGGTGCTGTGGTTTGTGATGTTGGCAGGAGTACCGGTTTTATTGATTTTATTATTGTCGAGGCAAAAAACAGTCGTCACAGCGAAGAGCGGAGTGACAAAATACATCATTTTGATCTTTGGTCTCGTAACCACAATCTTTGTTCGTTATTCTCAATTGATTCGCAACGAAAGCCTCTATGCCAATCACAGCAACTTCTGTCTCGCAGTCAACCAGCCTTCTTACGCCTTTGTGAAGATTGATGATTACAAAAGGGAGATGAGGCACAATGCAGATGGCGACAGCTATCCCTATTCGGCTGAAGCGGTGGAGGCCTATCACGCCCTTCATCCTGAGTTTGAATATGACCATCCTGGTTATCCTTTGTATCGAAAGGCGAACGATCCAGATGTGTTGGGTCCATTTTTGAATCCCACCTCCGATGGCTTGCCACCTAATTTGGTTTTCATTGTGGTTGAAGGCTTGGGTCGCCGTTTGACGGGTGTCACCCATCCCGCTTTGTCGTTCACCCCGTTTATCGACAGCCTTGCGGCAGAAGGCCTTTTCTGGCCTAACTGTTTTTCCACCGCCGAGCGCACCTTTGGAGCGCTTCCATCTTTGTTTGCGTCCGCACCGCATGGCAGGCATGGTTTTACTTGGAAAATGCCTATGCCGCGACATCATTCTTTGCTGCTCGACTTGAAACGCAATGGCTACACTTCATCCTTTTATTACGGTGGTGATGAGAGCTTCGATCATTACGATGTCTTCATGGAGGAAAGCCATGTGGACTATCTCTTTAAGCCTCAGTTGGTGGTGGACGACTCAGCCCATTATGAGTTGTTGGCTGAGAATTACCGCTGGGGTTTGGATGACGATCGGTTGTTCAATTGTGCCATCCGACATAAAACCGAAGCCTGTGAGCAACGTCCTCACGCCGATGTATATCTTACTTTGACCACGCACGAGCCTTTTGTGGTAGATGGAATTGAATATTATGAACAACAGGTGCGAACTATGGTGGACCAAACGCCTGATCTGAGTGATAAGGAACGCGACAACGTGTTGAAAAACATTAATATTTATGCCTGTTTCCTTTATTTGGATCAAAGCCTAAAGCATCTGTTTGACTATTACGCTTCACGTCCCGATTTCGCAAATACGATCTTTATAATTACGGGTGACCATCGTATGG
>JAEEGH010022989.1_pt1 | contig 12726 bp, 12 predicted proteins | sample 9134181 | NCBI WGS metagenome assembly JAEEGH01 (sample SAMN16246544, study PRJNA631951) | gut metagenome | biome: gut microbiome; feature: rumen; material: DP-attached | host: Bos | place: Iran: Karaj | collected 2018-10 | reverse complement strand
GGGCATACCAAAAGCTAATAATTTCGTGCATTTACAAAGTTTACACAAAACTCTAATTAATTAGAGATTTAAAACACTAGCTATAAAAAATAGCTGGTGTTTTTATTTTCGCCTAAAGTACCGATTTTTCAAAACGATAACATCTATAATTACAGCTGAGGTGATTAAAGATGTATTCTTGTATTAATTTGCATTTTACTGATTTTTGTAACTATCATTGTAAGCATTGCTTTGTAAAAAAGGAAAACTATGAATTATCATTTGATGAATTAAAAACTATCGTAGATAAAATTCAAAAATATTTTAATGCTAATAACATTAAAGGGAGAATTAATCTAGCTGGTGGAGAACCACTAATGTCTAGAAATATAGATAAACTTATAGAGTATATTTCATCAAAGAATATTGATGTATCTATTATAACAAATGGATACTATCTTGATGATGAATTTATTGAAAGACATATTAATCAAATATCAACAATAGGAATAAGCGTTGATTCACTTGATTATGATACCAATATAAAAATTGGTAGATGCTTTAAAGCAAATGTATTATCTAAGGAACAATTAATTCATTTGTGCAATAAGATAAGAAAATCAGGTATTAAATTAAAAATTAATACGTGTATTTCTAAACTTAACATTAATGAAAATTTTAATGATTTTATATATGAAGTAAAGCCTGATAGATATAAAATTCTTCAAATGAGTTGTGATGAATCTGATATTAGAAATAGAAATAATGTAGTAACTGATGAAGAGGTGAAGACATTTCTTTCAAGAATAGATTACAAATATATTTATGAAAATGCTGAAGAAATGAAGCATTCCTATATAATAATTGATTCAGAAGGAAATATAGCAACAGATAATTCTCATGCAAGTAACATATCAATATTTAATTATGAATTAGAAGATGCAATTCAGTTATTAAATGTAGATTATAAGAATTATATTAAAAGATATGTTTAATCACTTTAGAAAGGAGGCAATCAAAATGTCAAAGTATTCTACAATGGAGGTATGGAATAAATGCTATGGTAATGTTGAGCAAGTAAGAGATTATGCAGGACGATTAATGAAAAAATCAGCCTGTGGTAATCCCCATAGTAGTTATCATCCAACTCTAGACCATATTAGACCATTATCTAAAGGTGGTTCAGATGTGTTAGATAATATAGAGATTTGCCATCGTGATACTAATGTAGAAAAAGGCGATAAATTCCCTGCTTGGAAAGCAAATGGTAGAAGATTCCATGCTGTTAGAGTTAGAGGTTCAAGAGTTGCATATAAAATAATTGAAGATTAATTTACCTCCCCAAGAGTAGAAATATTCTTGGGATTTTTAAATTTATATACTATTTATATGATAAAATAATATTAACAATAGGAGGCTTATAAAACATGAAAACATTAAATTTAACAGAAAGACAAGTAATAGTATTAAAAAGCTTATTAATACAAGAAATAGATTATCTTGAAAATGATGTTATTCCAGGTGCTTCATCACAAGATAAAAAAGATTTACAAGGTGATTTAGAAGCTTGTAAAGATTTGTTAGAACAATTAAATAAGTAATTAGTACTATCATCCCTAAGAGTAGAAATACTTTTAGGGATTTTTTTATTTTTTACTAAATATTTTTTAAATAATATGAAATCCTCGTTTTCTATTCCTAAACGGTAAACCATCGTTTTCCTAAACTATAGCTGTAATCGATAAGGAACACAAAATTCTTAAAGATTAACAACTAAAGAAGGAGGTAAATCTTATGGTCTTGGATGTAGAAGAGGTCAAAGAAAACCAAGAAGCATTAGAAGGCTTAATGAGGTATGCTGGTGTACCTGAAAAATGGATTAAATTAACATCAGCCGCATACTTGGCTCAAATAGCCTGTAATAATGCACAGAGGTCGCTCTTTGATAGAGTATTTAAAAAGATGAAATAAAAAACTAAATATTAATATTAATTAAATAAGTATAAGAATCGTGAATATAGTCTATTTGTATAGGCTATATTTTTTTATTCATTTATGGTAAAATAAAGTAAAAGTTAACATAGAATTTTGAGTTAACCAAGATAATTACCTCCGCTTGGTTAAAGGTGATATAAAAAAATGGTATCCTATTTATGTAAGGAGGTATTAAAAATTGAATACTAAATACTTTAAGGTTCAAGCTAAATGTGGACATGTAGGTAGAAATCATTACATATTGAAATGGTTCTACGTTAAAGCACTTACTGGAGAAGAGGCCGCAAAAGTAGTTAGGGATAAGCCAAGAGTTAAGCATGATCAAAAAGATGCGATAAGAGAAGTAATAGAAATAAGCTTTGATGAATATCTTGCAGGGACAAAGGCTAACTCAGAGGATATGTACTTCAAATGTTCTAATAAGCAAGAACAAGAATTCTATAAATGTGTGAAACTAGAAGAAATATATCCTGAAGAAAAAGAAAAAACTAATTACAAGAAGAAAAGAAATGGCCAAAGAATCAAAAATAAGTTTCTTGAAAAAGAAATGAAACGCGAAATACGAGGTGTAATAAACTAAAATGGATAAAATTAAAATAGGTAATTATTTAAAAGAATTAAGGAAAAAGAAAAGGAGAGTGGATGGTAAGCCATTCACTCAAGCTGATCTTTCTGATGCATTAGCATCTGCAGGATTAGATGTGTCAATAAATGGTATTAATGAATGGGAGTCAGGTAAATCATTACCATCACCTGAAAAGTTGGTTTTTCTATCTAAAATTTATAATAAGACAATAGATGAAATCCTTGAGGGAGAAGATTCCAATGATATCGATTATAGTAAGGTATATTTTATTTATAACCATGATTGGTTCAATACTGTTGTTGATAGAGATAAAATATTTCCAACGAATCAGGAACAAATATTAAAGGTATATAATAGATTTAGAGAATTATCAAAGATAATAATTAATAGGCCATTATCATCAAATGAAGAAAAAGAATATAGATTCTTGTTTGAACATTTTTATACATTAACTGAGTATCATAATAATTATTGTAAGATAAACGCTAATAATTCATTTTTAAGATTGATGGATTCAATAAATCAAATGAGAATTGAAGTCCGTAATATGACAGATGATGAAAAATATTGGGAAGTTCAAAAACTATATGAAGAAATTGATGATAATAATTTTAGATTTAGTTTCAATGAATATATAGAAAGATTAGTATTAAATGATAAAAAATATCCAAATGTTATTTATGTAAAAAATAGATTTGATTTCTTAGATAATTGGCAAAAAGACATGTTTCTTGCTATGTTTCAAAATTTAGATGGTAGTGATAGATTACCAGAAAGATGGGGCTCAGCCTATTTGAAAAGATATGAAGCCGAAAATGGTGAATACAATCATGATGATAGAATCAAAGAAGAAATGAAATATTTAATTAGTCATGGAGCTTGTTATAATAAATGGTTCTTGAATTGTTATCAAAAGAAGATTGAAAAGAAAAGAATTATTGATAGATTAGAAGAATTATATAATCTATGCATTAAGCCAATAGAAATTGCTATCCAAAATCATGAGACTGATAAATGGGAAACTGTAAAAATAGAGAATACAGTTAAAAATAGATTTATTAATTCTTATTACTTTTCAATTTCTAGACTGCTAAAATTTAAAACTCATGCAGATTCATCTTATTCAGATTTACAACAAACATTTGATTATTTCTTATCACATGATGAAATAGATGATAAAACTAGAAAACGAATTGCAGAGTCAGAAAAAATTGATATTAATAGAGAAAAGAAATATTGGATGGCCGATTATATCCAACTCCTTGATTATAAGGAAAAGCCTTATAAAGAATACAAAAATACAGAGAAACAGATTGAGGAAGGCTTAAAAGAGATAAAGAAATTAGAAGACTTATTAAAATCTGGAGAGAAAGAATATTCGTATGAATCATTAGAAATGCTTGGTGGAACTGATGAGAAATCTATTAGAAAATGGATTCTATATTGGAAATCTAAATTAGATTATTCTGAATATTTAAGAACAAGAGATTTAAAGAAAACAAAGGAACTCTTGTTAGATTTAGATAAACTATCATTAAATGAAATAAAAGAAAAATATTTTAAGATGGAGGTGCTTGACAATGAGTAATTTTTTAACAGGATCATTATTAAGAAAATTAAGAGAAGAATCAAATTACTCATTACAAGATATAGCTAACTATCTTGGAGTAAGTAAACCAGCTGTAAGTAAGTGGGAAAATGGATATGATATTAAAACTGAGAATCTATATTCACTTGCTAAATTATATGGTGTTAAGTTTTCTGAATTATATAAAGGAAAATTAGATTCTGAGCCAAATGATCAATATTGGAAAAGGAATTATGATTTATCAAATTATGAGATAAATGAAGAAATTACATCAAAAAACATTGATGATGTTAAAAACTTATTTGAACATATAAAACTTATTAGAGATAGGTTTATTGAACTATTACCAAAATGGTCTAGTAATCAACTATCTGTAGATGAGCAGGAACAATTTAAATTAATAAAGCAATATTTTAGTTTTGATTCAAATTACTATGCGTATAAAGAAGAAGGCCCAGGACACATTATAATTGGAACATCAGATCAAAATGAAATGAAGTTTGTTTCAAAGATTATTAAAGAAATAAAACCATTATCAAAGAACGCACAAAGATGGGAATTAGAAAAAATTTTTAATTTCACGTATGATTATCATGAAAATTTAATTCACGATAGTAGAAACTTAAAAGCCTTAGAATATATGCTTTCTTCGTTTAATCAAATTGAAAAAGATAGTATTTTGTATGCTAATATCCATATTAAAGAAGAAGTCGAATATGATTTATTTTTTGGTGATTCTAGAAAAGCAACAAAGATGGTTGAAAGAGATAGAACGATTGATGAAATTGAATCATTACCATTTATAAAAACAATTTTGGATTCAGGCGCTAATATGTTATATCAATACCATTCAAACAATAATGGATGGGATGATGAAGCATTTGAATTTGCTGATGGCAAAAAAGTTCAAATTGACACTTCAATCTACGATAAATATAGATTTAGTAATTTTGCAGGCCAAACTTATATTCCCCTATTACAAAATTGGAAATTATATTCGTATGAGCAATATTTAGAATTTATAGATCATAAAGAAACAGAAAGATTAAATGATATTGTAAATTTGAGAGATAAAAATCCATTAGATTATTATAAAAAATTAGTAGAAAGGAGTTATAAATAGAATATGTTAAATAAAATTATTACATCTTTTAAAAATATTAATCATAAATTATTTATCTCTTTATTAGTAATGGGATTAGTTCCTACTATTTATACTACATTAAGAGTATTTTGGCTAGGAAATCTTCCTGGTGATTGGTCTTATTCAATTGCAGGCCAATTATCATGGATTAATTTAATCTATGAAGTGATTAATGAAGCAATTATATTACCTTTATTCTATTTCATTGGTAAAGTTGTTTCTGATAAGAAAGATTTAACCAATAGAATGAAGACAGGCTTATTAATTACTTTAGGTATTTATATAATCTTATCTATATTCATAATGACATGTACTAATCCATTATTAAAAGCTATGGCAACTGATTCATCAATTATAGATGCCTCAGCTACTTATATTAGAATAGAAGCAATAGCTAATGTATTTGGTATATTAAGCCAATTTGCTTTAGTAGGTTTAGTAACACTTGGAAAAGATAAATTAGTTTATATTTTAACTGGTGTTAAATTAGTATTATGTGTAGTATTAGATTTATTCTTAGTATCAACATTATCATGTTCTGCTAATCTAGGAGTAAACGGTATTGGTGTAACAAATATTATAGTTAATTTCTTATTATTTGGTACTACATTATTCTTATTAGCTAAGAATGGTGTAAATGTATTTAATAAAGAGAAGATGTCATTTACTTGGGCAAAAGAATTTGCTAGAGTTGGTGGAATATCAGGCCTAGAATCATTTGTTAGAAATCTAGCTTATATGGTAATGATTGCTAGAATGGTAAATGTAGTAAATGAACAAGGTACATATTGGGTAGCTAATAATTTCATTTGGGGATGGATGTTACTTCCAATTACACAACTTGGTGAATTAATTAAACAAGAAACATCAACAAATAAAAATGCAGTTAAAAATAATACACTTGGTTATTTTACAATTACTACAATAACAATATTAGCTTGGTGTATATTAATACCTTTATATAAGCCATTTATGACTCATATATTAAATTTCAGTGATGTAGATAAGCTATTTGAATTAGTAATGGTATTATTTGGATTCTATGTATTATACGCAATTCAAAATGTATTTGACGCTACATTCTATGGACTAGGCAAAACACATTATATGTTATTTGAATCAATAGTAACTAATTCAATATATTATGGAATAGCATTTATATTATATGTAACTGGAGTATGGCAACCTTCACTAATAGGTATAGCCTTATTATTTGGTATAGGAAATGCATTTGATACGATAGTATCACTTGGTGCTTATTGGTTCTTATTAAGAAGAAATAAGATTAATATATTAGATGTAGAGGTATCTAACAGTGGAGTACAAGCTCAATTATAATAAATAATTTATGATATATTCTGCTTTTGAAATAATGATTTAATTGAGGTAATAAAATGGCGGATAAGAAGAAACAACATTATGTCCCTAAATTTTATATGAGAAGATTTTTATGTGATCCTAATAGATATTATCTATTTAACATAGAAAAAAACAAGAATTATGGACCTGTTCCATACAAAGATCAATGTTACGAGGACTATTTTTATGGGAAAGATAAAATATGGGAAGATAAATTGTCAATAAAAGAGAGAAATTGGGAAAATGCTTTTAATAGATTCATTTCAGGAGATTATTCTTCTGATGTAATTACATTATTAAAGGAATTTGCAATATTTCAAAAAGGTAGAACTGTTGACCAAGTTGAAAAGCAAATTGATATTAATGCCGAAATGGTATTTCAACAAATGAAAATGATTATTGATCATGATAAAACTATAAATGATAAGGAAAAATATTATGTAGAAGCTAAAAATAGGGCATTAGAATCTACTAAACAAAATATGACACCTAATGCATTACTTGATATTTTTGAAAAAATTGTAGATACCATAGAAGATTTATCATTTACACATTTACAATTTCAAACAAAAGAAAAATTAATTTCAAGTGATAATCCTATTATAATGCTAAATACATTTACTAATAATGTAGGATTTGGTAATATTGGTTTGATTATTATGTTTCCGATTTCACCTAATGATTTGATTATATTTTATGATGATAAAATTTATTGTAAATTGAGAAATCATCAAAATATAAAAATAAAAAATGAGTACGTAACTAAAAAAATAAATAAGATGGTTTTTTGTAATTCTAACAATTTGGTATACTCACCGGTTGATTTTAAAAAATATTTATTCGATGATGAGCTATTTAATTGGTGGAAGAAAAATCAAGATATAAAGTGTGTCTCAACAGCTTCAACTAAAAATGATGCAATTGTTGCGGTTCATTATCCAAATCTTCAATATACTAACGATTTATATTTGTTCGATATTGAATCTAAATTTGATGCAGTAAATAATGATTTTAGGACTCCTGTACCTAGAAAATTTGATGTTGGTTTTAAAGAAAAATTAAAAAGAGAAATGACAGATATTCCCAAAATATTATCCAGGTCAAAAGATGATATTATAGATGATGCTTATATTTATAACTATGAAAAAGGGCATAAAAAATATTATGAATTGATGATGGAATATTGGGGAGAAGCGTAAAAAACGTGTTTAATATGCCAATGCATAATGTTACAATATATATAATAAGTGATGGTGAAAAATATGTTATTTGAAACTAAAAATGGTAAGGCAACTCCTGTTAAGCAACAAGAATTTAAGTTAGAAAGAGAACTTCAAAATTTCTTTGAAAATAATATGTATGAAATAACTAATTATAAATTCTTAAAATCAGAGTTTTCCATCGATGATTATAGGCTGGATAGTGTTGCATATGATGAGGAAAATAATGCCTTTATAATAGTTGAATACAAGCGTGGTAAAAATGAAAGCTTAGTAGATCAAGGTTATGCATATTTAAATAAGTTACTAAATAGGAAGGCTGATTTTGTATTGCTTTATAATGAAGTTATGAATCAATCTAAATTAGTAAAGGATTTCGATTGGTCACAAACAAGAATAGTATTTGTATCTCCTAAATTCACAAAGAATCAGTTAGATGCTACAGCATTTACTAATATGGCATTTGAATTATATGAAGTTAAAAAATATGATAACGGGCTATATTTTGTAAATCCTATTAATCAAAAGAAAATTCATTATAATGAGGATGCACTAAAGGAAGATAATTCTATAGTGAAAAAAGTAAATAAAGAAATAGTAGTTTATGATGAAGAAACACTTTTTGGGGATAGTTCTAATTTGACAAAGGACCTATACCATGAGCTTGATGAATTAATAATGCAAATTGATTCAGAATTAGAACATAAATTTAATAAATTTTATTTAGGTTATAAGATAGATGCTAAGCATAATATAGTTGCTTTATGGCCTAAAAAGGATTGGATTGAAGTAGTGCTTAATATGAAAATAGGTGAATTGAACGATCAATTAAACCTAGCATATGATATATCTAACAGAAAATGGCCTGCTTCGCAGTATGCAATTCATTTTGATGAAAATACAGATGTAGATTATGTTATAGATTTAATTAAGCAGTCTTATAGACTATTAAAAAATAAATATTAATATAAATTTAGCTTAGGTAAACTAACTTAAGCTATTTTTTATTTATAACTTTTTATAAAAAAGTTTTTAAAATGCTAAATAAAATATATTCATAGAATGAAATTTTCTCAAAATAATGATATAATTAAAGAAATAATCTCTAATGTTATTAATTAAGGAGAAAAGCAATGCAATTTAATCCTGATGAGCGTTATGAAAGTGAAAAAACTTTAGAAGAAAAAATGATTGAACAATTAGTTGCTGATGGCTATGAGCAAGTAACTATTAATACTGAAGAAGAATTACTTTCAAACTTTAAAACACAAATAAATAAGCATAATTTAAATAAGCACTTTCATGGAAAACCACTAAGTGATTCAGAATTTGAAAGACTATTAGCGGTTATATCTGGTAAAAGTGTTTTTTCAAGCGCTGAAATATTACGTGGTATTCAAAATATAAAACGTGACGATGGTACTGATGTTTATGTTGAATTATTTAATAAAAGCGAATGGTGCCAAAATGAATTCCAGGTTACTCACCAAATTACTGTAATTGGTAAATATGAAAATAGATATGATGTAACTTTATTAATAAATGGATTACCACTTGTACAAATAGAATTAAAAAGACGTGGCATTGATTTTAAAGAAGCATTTAATCAAATTTGTAGATATAAGAAGCATTCATTAACAGGATTATTTAGATTTGTGCAATTCTTTGTTATATCAAATGGTATAGATACTAAATATTTTGCTAATGGTGATGGTGATTTATCATTCCAATATACTTTCTATTGGTCTAATAAAGAAAATAATAGAGTATCTAATTTACAAGATTTTACAATGTTCTTTTTACCTAAATGCTGGGTATCTAAGATGATATCTAGATATATGATATTAGATAAAGATGCTAAGGCATTAATTATTATGAGACCATATCAAGTATTTGCTGTAGAAGCATTATTAGATAGAGCTGAAGGAAATCATAATGGTTATGTATGGCATACAACAGGTTCAGGTAAGACCCTAACATCATTTAAATTAGCTCAATTATTAAAAACACAACATGATATTGCAAAAGTAGTCTTCTTAGTAGATAGAAAAGACTTAGATGGTCAAACATTATCTGAATTTAATCGTTTCGAAAAGGATTCTGTATCAGCTACAGAAGATTTAGATAAATTATTAAAATATTTAAAAGATCCTACTGAAAAATTAATATTAACAACAATTCAAAAAATGTCTAATGCTTGTAAATTAGTATTATCTAAGAGTGATAGAGAAAAGTTAGGCAATGATGATAATAAAGAGATTAGAATGGATGAATCTAAAGTTAAATCAATGAACAATGTAATGGAAGATTTGAACTTCAAAAAAATAGTATTTATTATTGATGAATGCCATAGATCACAATTTGGCTTCATGCATAAGGCAATAGAATTAGCATTTAAAGATAATTATAAGACCCAATATTTTGGCTTTACAGGTACACCTAGATTTACTGATAACCCAAGCCAAGATGGAAGAACTACAGCTGATATTTTTGGTACAGAAGCTCATCATTATTTAATTAAAGATGCTATTAAAGATGGTAATGTATTAGGTTTTAATGTAGATTATGTTAAAACAATTAATACTACATATGATGAAGATGATGATGCAAAAGTAGAAGCTATAGATACTGATGAAGTAATAATGGCTGACCAAAGAATTGAAAATATTGCTAAAAATATTATTAAGATTCATCATATGAAAACAATGAATCAAAAATACAATGCTATATTTGCAACTAAGAGCATAGAAGCTTTAGTTAAGTATTATGATGCATTTAAGAAATTTAATGATGGTAATTTAAAAATTGCAGCAATATTTACATTTGGTCAAAATGAAGATCCTGAAGGTAAAACTGAACATTCAAGAGATGCACTAGAACGTATAATGGATGATTATTATGACATGTTTAATGTTAGATATACAACAAATACATTTGATGCATATTTTAAGGATGTAACTAAGAGAGTTAAGAGCACAGAAATTGATATATTATTAGTAGTTAATATGTTCTTAACAGGATTTGATGCTAAATTCTTAAATACATTATATGTTGATAAGAGATTAAAACATCATGATCTTATCCAGGCATTTTCAAGAACTAACCGTGTTGAATCTATAACTAAGCCATATGGTAATATAGTTTGTTACCAAACAACTAAAAGTGCAGTTGATTCAGCTATAATGTTATTCTCACAAACAGATAATGTTAATGGTGTATTAATGAAAGATATGGATTTCTATGTTGGTAAATTTAGAAAAGCATATTTAGATTTATTAGATTATGCACCAACACCTGATAGTATAGAATTAGGTGGAGATGAAATAAAAAACAAGAAATTTGTTATTTGCTTTAGAGAAATGCTTGATAATTTAGTTAAGCTAAATACATTTATTGAATTTACATTTAGTAAAGAATTACTAGGCTTAGATAGACAAACATTTGAAGATTATCAAAGTAAATATCTAGCATTAGCAAGAGAAAGAGCTACATCTAAACAAAAAACATCTATATTAGATGATGTAGATTTCTGCTTAGAACTAATAGCTAATGATAAAATAAATGTACAATATATTCTTAATTTATTAAAGAGAATAGCTAAGGACGAAAAGAAAGAGAATAAAGAAAAGGATTTAGAAGACTTATTGAATTTAGTAGATCAATCTACAGATGATAATTTACGTTCTAAGTCAGACTTAATTAAAGCATTCATTAAAAATATTGCTCCAGTATTAGATGCTGATTCAGAAATTGATAGTGAATATAATAAATTCATGGAAGAGCAACGTATTAAAGAAATAAATGAAACTGCTGAATATTTTGGTATTCCTTCAGAAAGAATAGAAGAATATATTAAAGAATATGAATTTGGCGGAATACTAGAACCAGATACTATTAAAGCAGATTTAACAAAAGAAAAAATAGATGAGATAAAAGTAAAAGAAAACCTTAAAACAGCCATTAAAACTAAACAATCAATTGCTCAAAGAGTAATAGATTTTGTTAAAAATGCAATAATAAGATTCTTACAATAAAATATGATATTTAATTAAATTGCAAATTTTGTATTGACAGGATTTGCAATTTTTGTTATGATATTTATGTAAATTGCAGAAGGAGGTGGCTTTTGATGATAGAAAAATTGTCTGATATAGCTGATATAACGTTAGGAACTATCCTTACTCGAGTAAATGCTGGAATACATGACGATGGAACTAAAGCAGAAACTATAAGCATGCAAGAGGTTAGCTTCTATGCCGGCAAATCATCTATAGAACCAGAAAAATTATTTTCTAATATAAAGAAAGATAAAATTAATTCCTGTATATTTACACAACAAGGAGATGTCTTATTGGGTTTGACATCTAGAAGTGCGATGGTTATTGACAGTTCTCGCGAAAACATGTTGGTGGCATCAAATTTCTTAAAGATTAGGATTCATGATACTAATCTTTTAAATCCTATGTATTTATGTTGGTTAATAAATGAAAATTCATTTATTACAAATTATTTTGAAAAAATAAAACAAGGGACAGCAGCAGTACATGTATTAACTGCTACAGAAGTAAGAGATATTCCTATTGATATAATTCCAATAGAAAAGCAAAATCAAATTGCTAAATTCTATAAATTATATTTAGAAAAATATAAACTTGATTTAAAATTAGCTGAAATTAATTATAAAGCTAATAATCTTATAATTAATAAATATTTTAGTGAGGTAAAAGAAAATGAAAACTAATGAATTACAATCAAAACAACAAAGTGAATTACATACACAATTATGGGCTTGTGCCAATGATTTAAGAGGCAACATGGATGCCTCTGAATTTAAAAATTATATATTAGGATTAAT
>JAEEGH010022985.1_pt1 | contig 12726 bp, 11 predicted proteins | sample 9134181 | NCBI WGS metagenome assembly JAEEGH01 (sample SAMN16246544, study PRJNA631951) | gut metagenome | biome: gut microbiome; feature: rumen; material: DP-attached | host: Bos | place: Iran: Karaj | collected 2018-10 | reverse complement strand
TCATCCTTAAACTCATAGAGCATCGTGGTCGAGTCCATGCCGCCGGAGATGATGATTACTGCGTCCTTCATTTCAGTTTTCAGTTGTTCAGTTATTCAGTTGTTCAGTTAGGAGTTATGGAAACTGGCAAGGAGGCGGGCACGTACCATGTCCTGATGCTCATCGTCACCATAGTTAGCGAAAGGCTTGATGGAGATGCCTCCGCGGGGATTGAACAAGCCGATGACCTCCAGATACTTGGGATCCATCAGCTTGACCAAATCCTTCATGATAATGTTCACACAATCCTCATGGAAGTCACCGTGGTTGCGGAAGCTGAAGAGATAGAGTTTCAGGCTCTTGCTCTCCACCATCAGCGTGCGCGGGATGTAGTTGATGATCAGGTGACCAAAGTCAGGCTGGCCTGTCTTGGGACATAGCGAAGTGAACTCAGGACAGTCCAAAGTCACAAGGTACTCGTTCTCAGGATGTTTGTTCTCAAACGTCTCCAACACCTCAGGGGTATAGTCGTAGTTGTACTGCGTGTTTTGGTTGCCCAACAACGTGACGCCTTTCAGTTCTTGTTCGTTTCTTGACATGGTCTATTATTTTGCTGCAAAAATAGGAAAAAAACGTAGAGACGCAACAATTTGCGTCTCTACAAGATTTCATTCAGATTTGTGATAGATTTGTTTCCAAAACCATATCAGCAACCCGAGGTTGCCCGCTCCAGTCGCTTCATAATCGAGAAAATGAACACGGCGGAGAGCAGACAGAGCACCACGAGCACGCCCCACACCATCCAAAGCGGCATACCGGTGCCCCAGATGCGTGCGATGACGCTGGTGAGGTAATTGCCTATGGCGGTCACGCAGAACCACATACCCATCATCATGCCCTTGTACTTGGGCGGTGCCACCTTCGTAACGAAGGAGATACCGATGGGGCTCAGCAGCAGCTCGGCGAAAGTCAGCACGAAATAGGTACTGATAAGCCAGTTGGGCGAAACCAAAGTACTGCTCACACCACCTTGGGCCTTCAGCTCTGCTGGACTGGCCAAGGGGAAGGAACAAACGACCAAGATGAGGAAGCCCAACGCAGCGACGATCATACCCAAGCCGATTTTACGCGGCGAAGAAGGTTCTTTGCCTTTCTTCGCCAAAGCACCAAAAACAGCCATCGAGACGGGCGTCAAAGCGACCACGAAGAACGGGTTGAACTGCTGGAACTGCTGCGGCAGTATGTTAATCGGGTCGGGCATAACGTGATAGAACGTCCACGCCATAATCCACAAAAACGCCGTTATGCCGCATAAGATGCCGCGATTCAAAGGCTTGGTGGCCTGAACAGCCCCAAACATCGTATAAATCGAGATGGCGACCATCGTCAGCGACCAGATATTGAAGCCAAACCGAGTGAAACCACTTGCCGTGCTTTGCGTGTAGTCGCGGGCGAAATAGGTCAGGCAAAGACCAGCCTGCTGGAACGACATCCAGAAGAAGATGACCACAGCGAAGACCATCACCAAAGCGGTGATGCGCTCGCGCGTCTGCTCCTTCGAGAGTTCCGTGACATTCACTGTGGTGCTTTCCATAGCCTTGGCCTGCTTGGTGTTGACATCAGCGTGCTTGAACCACTTGCGGCAGCTCAGATAGATAGCCATCGAGAGAATCAACGAGATGCAAGCCACGCCGAAGCCATAATTATAGGCACCCGACAAAGCATCAATATAACTATTGGCAAAGCCAGTCAAGTCGTTGACATTGCCGCCTTGCTGCACCGCCAAGGCCTCAAAGGCAGACAAGGCATCGGCAGAAATCGTTCCGTCCAAATACTGGTGCGCCAGCGAAGGAATCTGTGGCACATAGCTATAGCCCGCCTTACCCAAGAACAAATCCGTCACCTTGGTGGCGGCCATGGGAGCGAACATAGAGCCAATGTTGATGGCCATATAGAACAGGCTGAAGCCGTTATCGCGGAAAGCACTATATTTGGCCTCGTCGTATAAATTGCCCACCATCACCTGCAGGTTGCCCTTAAACAAACCCGTGCCGATAGCGATGAGTGCCAAAGCGGAAAACATGGTGACCTTTGCCGTAGTCGTCGCCATAGGCACCGCCAACAGCAAGTAACCTAAGAACATCACCACGATACCCGATTTCACCATCTTGCCGTAGCCGAAACGGTCGGCAAGCATACCCCCAATGAGGGGCATAAAATAGACGCATCCGAGGAAGATGCCGTAGATGTTACCCGCTTGTGCTTCATTGTAGCCGAACTTGGCCTGTAGGAAAAGCACAAAGATGGCCAACATGGTATAATAGCCAAAGCGCTCGCCCGTGTTGGCGAGGGCGAGCGCATATAGGCCTTTAGGATGTCCTTTAAACATGGTTATTTCGCTACTCTTTCAAGCCATTTCAGCATACCGAACATGATGCCCATAGAGATGAGGCAAATCAAGGCGAAGACGGCCCATGTCATCCACTGTTGCGGGAAGGAATTCAGCATTCTGACGCCGAGGAAGATCAAGAGGTTGCCAACGGCGGTAGCCGACAGCCACAAGCCTTGACACATACCCACCATGTGGCGCGGAGCAATCTTGGAGACGAACGACAGTCCCAGAGGTGAGATGAACAACTCAGCCACGGTAAGGAAGAAGTAGGTCACAATCATTACCCACGGTCCAGTCTTCATAGCGGCCTTTTCGGCTTCGGGAAGGGCCTTGAAAGCATTGCCAGACGGATAGTTGTGAGCCACAGCGATGATGATCAAGAAGATGTAGGCGCAGGCAGCGATAAACATACCTAAGGCAATCTTCTTAGGCGTGGAGACTTCCTTGCCTTTGCGAAGCAGCGAGGCGAAAATCCACATGATAACAGGTGTCAGCACAATCACGAAGAACGGATTGATGAATTGCAGAATCTCGGGTGCGAGAGCACTGGTGTCCACGAAGTCGCGAGCAAAAATGGAGAGCGACTGGGCATTCTGGTGGAATGAGAACCAGAAGAACACGGCGATACCGAGCACGGCATACAAGGCAGCCATACGCTGTTTGATTTCCTTGGCATCGGCGAGGCGCTCAGCTTCGGTATATTCTTGCACATCGGCCTTGACCTTTTTCACAGGATTCGGAAGTTTGTGCTTGACAGCGATGAAAATGGCCAAGGAGATCAACATGGCCAGCACCGAAACGATGAAAGAATAATGCACACCCGTGTTATACACTTGGATGTAGTTCTGGCAGAAACCGGCAAGGTTTTCGCTGGCGCCAGAATAGCCTTGCGACAAGGCCGTAAGGTTGCTCATATCGTTACCTTCCATGGTGCCCATGATGAACTTGTGGCACAGACGCGGGAGGTCGGCATTATAGATCAAGTCTTTTGTCTTCAAATACCAATCACGAATGATAGGAGCCACAAATGGGGCAATCACACCACCAATGTTGATGAACACGTAGAAAATCTGGAAACCGCTGTCGCGCTTTTCCTTGGCCGCTGCAAGAGCCTCGGGGCCTTGCTTGGCAGCCTCGGCCTCGAAATCGTCATATAACTGACCTACGACAGCCTGCAAGTTGCCTTTGAAAAGACCGTTACCGCAGGCGATGAGGACTAAGGCGAGCATAGCAAGAGCGAAAGGCCATGACTTCATGCCACCACCTTCGCTGAACACCGGAATGGAAAGCAGTCCATAACCGATGGCCATCACGATGATGCCCGAGATAATGGTCTTTTTGTAGTTCTGCGTACGGTCGGCGATAATACCACCAGGAAGTGCAAGAACATAAATCAAGAAATAGAACACTGCAAAGATAACGCCCGAAACTACATCGGAGATACCGAACTTAGAGCAGATGAACAGCACCAGCACGGCGTTCATAATGTAATAGCCGAAGCGCTCGCCCATGTTACTTAAGGCGGCGGCAATCAAGCCTTTAGGATGTTCTTTCTTGGCCTTGTTCAGGTAAAAGATCAAGAAAGGGATGACAACGATTAAGATCATGACAAAAACCATCAACATTCTGTGGTTCTGCCATAGATTTGCTAATGTACCCATAATTGAAATTTTTAATGATTATTGAATTTTGAATTGATTTCTCGTTTTCCAACAGCGGACAAAGATAGGGAAAAATGTTTTGCGATAGCAAAAATGGAGAAAAAAGTCGGAGCATAGCCGAAAAAACACTACTTTTGCGCTTCATTTTTACGACTATGGAAATCAGCAGCAAATACAGCCCTCAGGAAGTTGAAGGCAAATGGTACGAACACTGGATGGACAAGAATTACTTCCATTCCACTCCCGACGAACGCGAACCCTATACCATCGTGATCCCGCCGCCGAATGTGACTGGCGTGCTTCACATGGGCCACATGATGAACAACACGATTCAGGACATCCTGATCCGCCGCGCCCGCATGCAAGGCAAGAATGCCTGCTGGGTGCCTGGCACTGACCACGCCTCCATCGCCACCGAAGCCAAGGTGGTGAACAAGCTGGCGCAACAGGGCATCAAGAAAACCGACATCGGCCGCGAAGAGTTCCTCAAGCACGCTTGGGACTGGACCCACGAGCATGGTGGCATCATCCTCAAGCAGTTGCGTCGACTGGGTTGCTCCTGCGACTGGGAACGCACCTCGTTCACCATGGACGACATCCGCTCGAAGAGCGTCATCCGCGCCTTCGTCGACCTGTATAACAAAGGCCTGATTTACCGTGGTGTACGCATGGTCAACTGGGACCCCAAGGCCTTAACGGCTTTGAGCGACGAGGAAGTCATCTTCAAAGATGAACACAGCAAGCTGTTCTACCTGCGTTATTACCTCCACGAGGATGACGGCACAGGTGCCACAGGCGCCGAAGGCGAAATCATCCACACCGATGAGCAAGGTCGCCGTTATGCCGTGGTGGCCACCACGCGTCCTGAGACCATCATGGGCGACACGGCCATGTGCATCAACCCCACCGACCCCAAAAACCAATGGCTGCGCGGCAAGAAAGTCGTGGTGCCGTTGGTCAACCGCGTCATTCCCGTCATCGAGGATGATTATGTGGACATTGAGTTCGGTACAGGCTGTCTGAAGGTCACCCCTGCCCACGATGTGAACGACTACATGCTGGGCGAGAAGCACAACCTGCAGAGCATCAACATCTTCAATGATGACGCCACTTTGAGCGAAGCTGCTGGCATGTACATCGGCATGAGCCGCGAGGACTGCCGCAAGCAGATCATCATCGACATGAAGGAAGCCGGCCTGCTGGAGAAGATCGAAGACTATAATAATAAGGTGGGTTATTCCGAACGCACCAATGTGCCGATTGAGCCGAAGCTCTCGATGCAATGGTTCCTCAAGATGGAGCACCTCGCCGACATCGCACTGAAACCCGTGTTAAATGGCGACATCAAGTTCTATCCTGCCAAATATGTCAACCTCTACCGTCACTGGTTGGAGAACATCAAGGACTGGTGCATCAGCCGTCAGTTGTGGTGGGGCCATCAGATTCCGGCCTACTACCTGCCCGAAGGCGGTTTCGTGGTCGCCGAGACACCTGAAGAAGCCTTGAAACTCGCCATTGAGAAGACGGGCAACAGCAACTTGACGATGAAAGACTTGCGTCAGGACGACGACGCCTTAGACACTTGGTTCAGCTCTTGGCTGTGGCCTTTGTCGCTTTTCAACGGCATCCTCGACCCCGACAACGCCGAGTTCAAGTACTACTACCCCACCAACGACCTCATCACCGCCCCCGACATCATCTTCTTCTGGGTGGCGCGCATGATCATGGCCGGTGAGGAATACCAAGGTGAAGTGCCGTTCAAGAATGTGTATTTCACGGGTATCGTGAGAGACAAGTTAGGCCGCAAGATGTCCAAGTCGTTAGGCAACTCCCCCGACCCGATTGAGCTCATCGACAAGTTCGGTGCCGATGGCGTGCGTATGGGCATGATGCTCAGCGCCCCTGCCGGCAACGACATCCTCTTCGACGAGGCCCTCTGCGAACAAGGCCGCAACTTCTGCAACAAGATTTGGAACGCCTTGCGTCTGGTGAAAAGCTGGAATGTGGACCAAAACGCCGCCCAGCCCGAGGCCGCCAAGATGGCCGTGAAATGGTTTGAGGCGCGCTTTAACCAAGTGCTGGCCGAGACCAACGACAACATCGACAAGTACCGCCTCAGCGACGCCCTGATGGGCATCTACAAGCTCACTTGGGACGACTTCTGCTCATGGTACCTCGAGATGGTGAAGGCGCCGCAAGGCCAAGGCATCGACCCCGTGACCTACGCCGCCACCATCAAGTTCTTCGAGAATCTGATGCTCCTGCTGCACCCCTTCATGCCGTTCATCACCGAGGAAATCTGGCATGCCATCGCCGAGCGCAAAGAAGGAGATGACATCATCATCGCTCAGCAACCTAAGTTGCAAGCCGTTGACGAAGCCATCTTGAAGCAGTTCGAGTTCACCCAAGAGGTCATCAACAATGTCCGCAAGGTGCGCAGCGACAAGAACATCGCCTTCCGCGACGCCATCCAACTCGTGGTGAAGGGCACGGCCAACAAGGACTTCGACTGCGTGATTGCCAAACTCTGCAACGTGAGCGAAGTGAGTTATGTGGCTGAGGCTCCCGCTGGTGCCTTCGGCTTCATCGTGGGCAGCACAGAGTTCTTCGTGCCGCTCACCGGCAGCGTCGATGTAGAGGCCGAGATCAAGAAATTGGAAGAGGAACTGAAATACGCCCAGGGCTTCCTGAAGAGCGTTGAGGCGAAGCTCTCCAACGAGCGCTTCGTGAGTGGTGCTCCTGCCGCAGTCGTCGACAAGGAACGCAAAAAGAAAGCCGACGCCGAAGCCAAGATCGCTGTGATTGAGCAGCAGTTGGCAGGGCTGAGGAAATAATTCAAATGAAATGGGTAGAGACGTAGCGCGCTACGTCTCTATTATGCAAAAAACGGGTTTCATCAGTGAACGATGAAGCCCGTTTGTTTTAATGTGCCATGGCACCTATCAATAGCAGAACCAAGCCTCCCAAGGTCAAACCTGAGGCTAGGTAAAATGTCTTTTTGCCATTTCTCACTTTAATCGCAAGGTTCTTTTCCATGTCATTCACCTGGTAAATAGGTGAATTAGAACCACACATCTTTTCATAATCTGATGGATCACTGACCTCACAGGCAGCAATCTCGGCGGCATCAACATATTGTTCACCTTTCTTCGTTTCCCTCAACATATACGACACCGTATAACTTATTGAATGCCCAGTAGCATTAGTGAAACGATATGTGTCGCGGGTCACAAAATTGTTAGCCAATTCTGTCCCATAACCGCCTTCTTCTGTATGCGATGTCCTTAATACGACAAGATCATTCTTCGTTTCCGAACTTGAACCCGACAGATCGAATCCTTGTTGCGACATCTCATCACTAACTTGAGTGATTACCTGATCAAAAGTGGATTTCTTCGTGACATACTTGGTATCCATGCAACTCGAAAACCAGAAAAGTGCAGCAAGGCAAAGGAATAGACAAGATTTTTTCATAACAAATACCATTTAGAACAATAGAAAAAGCCACAAAAACCAGACCAAAACCATCAATTAAGACAAAGAAAATAAAACTATATAACCAAAGATAATCCGCGCAAACGGCATTAAAAACCACCATTTGCGCGGAAAATCTTTCAATAAGTTGCGCAACTATGGGCATTTTTACCCATTTGCGCAATTTATCAGTTGCACCCTTCACAACCGCCATCGCAATCGCCGCCGCAACCGCTACAGCCACCAGGAGCAAAGTCCTCATCGGTCGACTCGCGCACATCGAGGATTTCGCCAGAGAAATGAAGGTGCTTGCCCGCCATGTCGTGGTTAAAGTCCATCTTCACGTGTTTGTCGCCAATCTCACGGACAAGGCCCATGATCGGACGACCATCTGAGGTCTGCATCATCAGCTGGGCACCGACTTTCACCATGTCCATCAGCACATCGTTCTTCATGAACATGCTCTTGTCGAGGTCCATCACGTAGGCCTCGTCGCGCTCGCCGTAGCCCTCTTCGGGGGTCAGGTGGAAGGCATAATGGTCGCCAGGCTCCTTGCCCATCAAGTTCTCTTCGAACTTGGGCAGCAGCTGGTGCATACCGAAGATGCACACAAAGGGGTTCTCTTTCGTGGTCTCCTGAAGGATTGGACCGTTTTCATCGTTCTCACGCAAGACATAGGTCATGGTGACGACAGCTTGATCTTGAATTTTCATAAAGTGATAGTATTTAAAGATTTAAAGATTCAAAATTTAAAGATTTAATACGCCCCAAACATCTTCCGCAGCAGCCATTCCACGGCGGCCAAGCCGATAAGGACAAAGAATATCCATTTGGAGTGAATCAGGTCCTCGAAGCGGCTCTCATGGTGTTCAACGGAGGTGATGCGCGAATCATTGTGCAAGCCGGCAAAAAGATGCTGCAACTCGCGAGCCGTATAGCAGTTTCCGTTGGTCAGGCGAGCGATGGTGCGCATACGGTCGATGTCGGCGGTAAGCTGTTGTGCCTCAATGCCGATAGCCACCACACTAAAGGTGCCGTTCACATTGATCTTGCGCTCGCCCATCTGCGCTTGCAACTTATAGGTATACAGGCCCTCGGGTAGTAGACCAGCATTCAGCTCATAGTCGTGGTCGCGCTTCGAGAAAGTGTAGTCGTAGGTCTCCCCAGTCAGTTTATTCTCGATTTGAATGGTCAGGTCGGGGTCAGTCACGAGTTCGTTGTTCGGGTTGCGCAACTCAGCGGTGATGATGACGGGCTCATTGCTGTAGTAGGTTTCCTTGGCGTAGATGGCTGAGCCATCGTTGGAAGACAACAACAAGTATTTCAGCGTCTTGGAGAACATCTCGTCAAAAACATCGTGGTTTTTCGACTGATAGTATTCGTACAACCTCCATCGCCAGATATTGGTGCCGAACAGGAAGGCCATCTTGCGCCCATCGTTGGCAAAAGTCAGCAGCGGCAAGCCCGACTTGATGCCCATCACTTCTTGCAGCAGCAGGTCATCATGCGATTTCAAAGTGTTGATTTCCAAATGTGGCAAGGCCAAAGGCGGGTATTTCGCAATGAGCTGCTCCGATTTCGAGTCGAAAGTGAAAGTCGAGAATGCCGTGTTTTGGTGTGCCTTGACATCCATCAGCGTGTTGGTCGCACCGGAATGCAAGGCAAAGACATTCTGTAACTTGCTTAACATATCGCGGTCGGTGTCGGTGCCAACGATGAACAAAACGGGCAGTTTCACATTCTTGTCCAATTGGGCCCTCAAGGCATTGAAATCCATGCGTGCCGAAGGCACTTGATGGAGAATGACCAAGTCGTAGTTGCTGAACTCTGGCAGCGTTTCCTTGCCGAAGCAGAAGTCCATCTCATAATTGTCGTTGAGCACACTGCGCAACGCACCCAAGTCGGGATGCGGTGAGGCGGCTACACAAAGCAACTTGTACTTCTGGTCAAGCACCTCGACATAGATATGGCGCACATTATTCAGCAATTGCTCTTCCTCGGCGATGCCGCTCACCTCAATGTCGATGGCCATCACGCCTTTCTTGGTGGCGTCGAGCATGAAGTCGATTTCCTTGGAGAAGCGGTTGGAGGGAATCTCAATGTCTCGTTTCTCGATGATGCGGCCACCTTCCTTGAGGGTCAGTTGGGCCTTGCGACCAGCCAAGTCACGGGCAGCCACCGTTACACGGACGGGGAAGGTCGCGCCAAGTGACACCACCTTGTTATAATGCACATTGCGGATGGCGAGGTCGGGATAGGAGACTGTGTCGCCCAAAACGACGGTATGGATGGGGAAGGGGAAATTCTCCGCCACCAACTCTGGCTCGAAGCCACGGTTGTAGATGCCATCGGAGAAGAGCAACACCGCACCCACATTGCGCTTGTAATACCTTCTGTCCAAGGTCTTTATAAGCGACGACAAGTCCGTCAGTTGGTCAGAGAAATCGAGTTGCTCGAAATCACGGGTTTCCTCACCGAAGAGATATTCATCGACTTGGAAATCAGCGTTCAAGTTCTTTCGGAAGGCCTCAAACTGCGTCTGATAGTCGTTTTTGTAGAACGCCGAATCCTTGCAAAGGACGACGGACGAAGAATTGTCGTGTGCCAATATAATCGTAGGCGTTTCCACCGAACTGAATTTCTGCCTAATCAGCGGGTTGAAGAGCAGCAAGACCACCAAGCCAACAATCAAAGTCCGAAGTGCAAACAAAATGACATTCAAGGCTTTGCCATAGTGTTGCTTCTTGTTGCGGAAATACAACAATGTGGCCGCTGCTACACCAGCCAGCAGCGACAAGGCTAACATCCAAATGGGGATTCCGATGTTCATCTAACGCTCAAAATGAGGTGCAAAGATACGTTTTTTTCACTTTATCTCCGAAGCACATGTTACATTTAGTAGCATCTGAACAAACCATACAACAAAGCCGAAGACATTTTTATCTCACAATCAATTTATGTAACTCGTTCCATAGGATAGGAGAAAGAAGTAACAACATCATTAATGCAGCTACCATCCAAATCTTAAACCATTGGTTTGCTGGATGTTTCTCATATTTGCCAACTATTAAGTCTTGTTTGCGACGGTAACGGTTGCGATTAAATAGGAACAACAAAACGACAGCAACGAGCGAAATGATTATTGCCAACGTCTTATTCCCTCCTAACAATATGTCTGATAAAGTTTTGTTTGTGAAAATGTCAATAAAAACGAAAGCAGAATATAGCATCAAGAACTGTAAAATAGTCACATAAAATGCCGCAGTCCATATTGTATCACTGCCTTTTTCTCTTTTCTCATAGAATAGGTTCAATTGATAGAAAACGAAGTCAAACATATTAAAATCAACTCTTTATCAATTCAATTATCTTCTCGATGAAGTTTTCAGTCAAAGCAATTCGAGGCGCGGTATCTTCCTCTGTTGCATAATAAGTGCAGTTATAGTCGGCCTTTTCACGCATAGTTTGGAGTTGAGAATAGAACGCACCGTCTTCCTTGGATAGAATACCAGTCTTAACATAATGCTGATGAAGCATCACAACTGCCCCTTGATGTGTTCCGACAAAATGGCCATCGTTAATCAACAATGCACTAACGGCGTGAAATGCTGCATAGTACAATCGATTGGCAATGTTATCCCAAAGACTTGCTTGGCGCAAAACCTTAATTTCGGAGAAAGTTCTACGAGATTTTTCAATTTCCAAATCAACAATGATTTTCCTTTCTTCTCCAGTCAAACTCATACCAATACGATTTTATCCTGTTCGACATTCTTATAATAAGGTAAAAAACTCATCGAATCCCACTCCTGCTGCGAGTAAGTATGAACACTAAAATACTCGCCCAAGTCAAAACCAAGTTCCATAAGCGGATAGGCAATATTCTGGAAATCGGACGCTTCTTGTGGTCGGTTGAGCAAAACGAGCAAATCCCAATCAGAGCCTTCGTGGTAATCGCCACGGGCACGGGAACCATAAAGCAATAAGTGAGCATCTTCGGGAAGAAGTTGCCTGCCCAACTGTTGAATTTGTTGAAGAATGTCGGTATGGCTCATGGTTTTATGCTATTTTGCTGCAAAAATAAGAAAAAATATTCAAATCCTTCTTACCTTTCTGACTTCTTCATCTATAGATACATTTTCATTTCAAAAACATCTGACGAAATAACCCGTCTATATCAGCCACAAAATGGTCTTTGTCAAAATCAGTCACTTTTTTAGGTACTTTCAAATTCTGAAACGTATTGAGAACTTCTGAAGCAACTATTCTTTTTAATTCCTTGTCTTCTGCCGCCAACACCTGCTCATAATTCAATTTGATCTCTATATCCAATGTCTTATGGCTGACGATTGGAATTGACCCCAAAGCCATTGTTTCCTTGTGCTCCGTATATCGAGGCCGACGAGGTTTAGAAAAATCATCATAAACAGGTTCAACAACGACAAGTCCAACAAGCATCTTTTCAATAGATTCACCATAATCATTTGATGCGACCAAATTGTTTGCCGCATCCGACACTTCTTTTATCGCTTGCCTTTTTGATACGCTTTTCTCCCAAGAAATGCTAGAGTCAATTACACTTATTTTCAATTCCATTAATAATACTACATTTTGCGGCAAAGATTCCGATGTTCATCGATTGCTCTTATAAAAGCGCAAAGATAGGGATTTTTCGGGAAAGAGGCGAGATGGATTGCAAAACTGACCAAATGGGACCCCATCCGCGTTCGTCTGAATGGCATAGCTTTTTTTTAGCCGCTCGTTCTCTATGCGTAACTTGAGGATCTCCCACATGTAGGACTCTTCCGTCCGGTCAACGCCTTCGGGAAGCACTTCCTTGATTTCCGCGTCAGAGTGGGCAAGCCCTTCTAGGCCGCTCTTGTCGTACTGTTTCATCCACTTCCTTAGCGTTGTCACGGTGATGCCGTTGCTCTCACAGAAGTCTTGAATGAAGGTTCGCTGATTGCTGCGGTAGCGGCGGATCAGGAACACTTTCTCCAGTGGGTTGAGGTGTCTTGCCATAGTGGTTTCTCCTTCCTGAGTGAGGCTGCGCTGATGCTGGGATAAGCAAAAAAGCAATCCAAATACAAAAAAAAGTAGTAATTTTGCAGCGCGATTCAGGCAGACTGTCGCGGGTCGGGAAAGCCGGCGCGAGGAAAGTCGGGACAGCACAGAGCACCATACTTCTTAACAGGAAGGTGTCCGCAAGGGCAACAGCAA
>JAEEGH010022984.1_pt1 | contig 12727 bp, 16 predicted proteins | sample 9134181 | NCBI WGS metagenome assembly JAEEGH01 (sample SAMN16246544, study PRJNA631951) | gut metagenome | biome: gut microbiome; feature: rumen; material: DP-attached | host: Bos | place: Iran: Karaj | collected 2018-10 | reverse complement strand
TCTTGCTCTGCTCTTACTGTTGTTGGAGATGGAAAAGGTCGCGTAGGATACGGACTTGGTAAAGCTAACGACGTATCTGAAGCTATTAAGAAGAGTATTGATCGTGCAAAGAGAAATCTTGTTACTATTCCTATGAAGAATGGTACTTTGCCACATGAAATCATTGGTAAATACAAGAGTTCTGAAGTACTTCTTATGCCAGCTTGTTCCGGTACTGGAATTATCGCTGGTGGTACAGTTCGTGCGATTATGGATGCAGCTGGTGCAACAGACGTTCAGTCTAAGTCTTTGGGTTCTAACTCAGCAGTAAATGTTGTTCGTGCAACATTTGATGCTATCTCAAAGCTTATGGATGCTAAGAAAGTTGCTGCCAACAGAGGTAAAACTCTGGATGAGTTGTGGGGTTAATGATGGCTAAGACAAAACAGTTGAAGGTTACATTAATTAGAAGTGTTATTGGACAGAAACCTGATAAGGTAGCAACAGTTAGAAGTCTGGGACTTAAGAAGATTTCTTCTTCAAATACACTCCCAGATAATGAAGCTGTTCGTGGAATGGTTGCATCTGTTTCTCATTTGGTAAAGGTTGAGGAGATCTAAAATGGCAGAATATAATCCAATCCTTAGCGCTCCTCAGGGTGCTAATAAGAAACCAAAGCGTGTTGGTCGTGGTTCATCTTCAGGACTCGGTACAACAGCTGGTAAGGGTAACAAAGGACAGCAGTCACGCTCTGGTACTGGAGTTCCTTACGTAGGTTTTGAGGGAGGCCAGATGCCTCTTTACAGACGTATCGCTCGCAAAGGATTCTCAAACTATCCTTTCAAGAAAGAATACGTTTGTATCAATGTAAATCAGTTGGATGCTAAGTTCAACGATGGAGAAACTGTTGATAACGCTTCTCTTGCTGCAAAAGGATTTATTTCTTCAAAAGCAGGTGTATCTGTAAAGATTCTTGCTAATGGTGAAATCACAAAGAAACTTACAGTAAATGTTGCTAAAGTTTCTGAAGCTGCTAAGGCTAAAATTGAAAAGGCCGGCGGTGCAGTAAAAGTTGCAGAAAAGGCAGAGTAAGGCGGAGTAGAACATGGCAAGCAATCCAATTGTAAATATGTTTAAAGTAAAAGAAATAAGAGATCGTTTGTTCTTCACATTTCTGATTCTGGCCGTATTCCGCTTAGGAAGCGTTCTTACAGTTCCAGGAATTGATGCAAATGTACTTATTAAGTACTTTGACGATTTAGCTGCACAGAACAACAATGCGTTTGCCAGTTACATGGACTTCTTCGTTGGAGGGGCATTCTCTAACTTCTCAATTTTCATGTTGGGAGTTATGCCCTTCATCTCTATGCAGATTATTATGCAGCTTGCTGTGATCATTTTCCCATCACTTAAAAGAATATCTCAGGAAGATGGTGGTCAGAGAAAGATTGCTCAGTACACACGTATTGGAACAATCATTGTTTGTATCATCCAGGCCTGGGGTATGTCTGTTTATGCTAACAGTATCCCTGGTTGTATTGTTCTTGAAAATAAAATTGCTTTTAGAGCACTTTTCATGTTGACTGTTACAACTGGATCTATGGTTACTGTTTGGCTCGGTGATCAGATTACAGCTCGCGGAATTGGAAATGGTATTTCCATGATGATTTTTGCTGGTATCGTTGCCCGCTTGCCTAATGCTATTGTTGAATTAGTACAGAAAGTAAGTGCCGGTGAAATACAGCTTGTATTTGTTATCCTGGTTATTATCATGTTCATTGCAATTATTGCATTGGTAATTTATGAAGAATCAGGTCAGAGAAAGATTCCTGTACACTATGCTAAACGTGTAGTTGGTAGAAAAATGTACGGTGGACAGAGTACATATATTCCGTTCAAAGTAAATTCTTCTAATGTAATCCCTCTTATCTTTGCTTCTTCTATTCTTACATTACCTTTGACAATTGCTCAGACTTTTGCTCAGGGCCAGAATTCAGCAAAATGGATTAATTCAGTTGCTAGAGTTTTGACTCCTAATGGTTTATGGTACAATATATTGTTAGTTGTTCTTATTATCTTCTTTGCTTACTTCTACACTCAGGTAACACTGAACCCTACAGAAATCGCAAAGAACATCCGTGAAAACGGCGGCTCCATTCCGGGTGTGCGTACAGATAAGACAGAAGAATATCTGACAAAAATATTAAATAGACTTATATTACCTGGAGCATTGTTCCTTGCTCTTATTGCTATTATCCCAACAATCATTCAGAAGTTGTTCGGATTCCCACAGTCAATAAGCCAGCTTATGGGTGGGACTTCACTGATCATTATGATTGGTGTTGATCTTGATACAATGAGTCAGGTTGAAGCACTTCTTAAGATGCATCATCACGATGGTCTTACAAAGAAGGGCAAAATCAGATCACGAAGTTTGTAATTTTCGTTAAAATTTCGTGAATTAGCAGTAGAAAAGAACTGGGAATATGTGATATATTATCTTCTACCGAATTGCTCTCATTGCGAGGTGCCTATAATTCGGTAGAATATTCTCATGGGGGCTTTTATATGAAAGTACGAACCAGTGTAAAACCTATCTGTGATAAATGTAAGGTTATCAAAAGAAACGGAATTATCCGTATTATTTGTACAAACCCAAAACATAAGCAGAGACAGGGCTAAGGCTTAAGGAGTAACAGATGGCTCGAATTGCGGGAGTAGATATCCCAAACAAACATGTTGGTACCGCATTAACTTATATTTATGGTATCGGTCGTGCAACTGCACAGAAAATCTGCGAAGAAGCTAAAATTGATCCTATGAAGATGGCAAACGATCTTACTCAGGATGAATTGGCAAAAATTCGTGAAATCATCGACGCAAATTACAAGACAGAAGGACGTCTTCGTTCAGAAATTGGTCTTAACCTTAAGCGCCTGATGGATATTGGATGCTATCGTGGTCTTCGTCACAAGAGAGGTCTTCCTGTACGCGGTCAGAGAACTCGTACAAATGCACGTACTCGCAAGGGTAAGAAGAAGACTGTTGCTAATAAGAAGAAGGCATAGGCGGAGGATAAGTAATGGCTGTCGCTAAGAAACGAAAGGAAAAAAAGAGCGTATACGAAGGTAATGTATATATCCAGGCTACGTTCAATAACACTATCGTAACTGTAACAGACTTGAAGGGAAATGCTCTTTCTTGGGCATCTTCAGGTGGACTCGGTTTCCGTGGAGCAAAAAAATCAACTCCATTTGCCGCTCAGTCTGTAGCTGAAACTGCATTGCAGAAGGCTGCTAGTTATGGTCTGCGTGAAGTACACGTATATGTAAAAGGACCAGGAATGGGACGTGAAAACGCTATCCGTTCAATTGGTGCTATGGGCTTGAGAGTAAAGTCAATTTCTGATGTTACTCCAATTCCTCACAATGGCTGTCGTCCTCGTAAGACTCGACGCATGTAAATCTTAAGGAGAATACGTTATGGGTAAAAGTACACAGCCTCTGTTAAAGAGATGTAAGGCCTTGGGTATTAATCCTGTCGTAATGGGATATACAAAGGAATCAAAGAGAAACCAGAAAGAAGTTAGAAGAGCAAAGAAGTCTGAATACGGTCTTCAGTTGACTGAAAAGCAGAAGCTTCGCTTCATTTATGGTGTTCTTGAAAAGCAGTTCAGAAAATACTATGTAATGGCTACAAAAAAGCCTGGCGTAACAGGTGAAGTATTACTTCAGATCCTTGAATCACGTCTGGACAATGTAGTTTATCGCCTTGGATTTGCAAAGACACGTCAGCAGGCAAGACAGATGGTAAATCATGGACATATTACTGTAAACGGTAAGAAAGTTGATATTCCATCATACTTGGTTAGAGTTGGCGATGTAATTGCTCTTAAGGAAGCAAGTAGAGCTTCTGGAATTAAGACTCTTGTTCTCGCTAATGGAGACAAAGTAGTTCCAGGTTGGCTTGAATCTGATGCTGAAAATTTCACTGGAAAGGTTGTTGCTTTGGCTGCACGCTCAGATATTGATTACGCAGTTAAAGAGAATCTTATTGTCGAATATTACTCAAAATAATAACAAGGAGTTCAGATGGCTCGAAAAAATTTGCTCAAAGGTTTTAAGAGACCTAAAGGCATTACATTTGAACACATTAGTACAAATCCAAACTACGGAAAGTTTACAGCATATCCGTTTGAAACTGGCTTTGGTACAACAGTAGGAAACACTCTTCGTAGAGTACTTCTGTCATCAATCCAGGGATATGCAATTACTTCTATTCGTATTACATCATATGATGAGAATGGAATGTCACACATCATTTCCAGTGAATTCGATGCAATTCCTAATGTTGCAGAGGATACTCTTGAGATTATCAATTCTTTGAAGATGATTCGTTTGAGACTGCCTAATGATGTGGAGCAGGATACAATCCAGTACGAATTTAAGGGTCCGGGTGTTGTAAAGAGCGATGACTTTGCAAAAGAAGGTCAGCTTGAAATCATGACTAAAGATACTGTTATCTTTACAATGATGGAAGGTGCTCACTTGGATATTGAAATTCAGGTAGACCTGGGTCGTGGATATGTACCGGCTGAAACAAATGAACATTATATAGAAGTTGTTGGTACAATTCCTATGGATGCCATTTTCACTCCGGTTCCAAAAGTAAAGTATTCTATTGAACCATGCCGCGTTGGTCAGAGAAATGACTACGATAAGTTGGTTCTTGAAATTTGGACTGATGGAACAATTACACCAGATAACGCTTTAGGTGAAGCTGCAAAGATTGCAAAGGAACACTTTGCTGTATTTGTAAACTTCAACGATAAAGATGTTCTCGGATCGGATGAAAGTGATGAAGGCGACAAGGGTATTCAGATTCTTTTGAATACACCAGTTGAGGAATTGGAACTTTCAGTTCGTTCATCAAATTGTTTGAAGAATGCTAATATTCGTACAATCGGCGAATTGACAAAAAAGACTGAAGAAGACATTGCCAAGACTCGCAACTTTGGAAAGAAAAGTTTGCAGGAAATTAAAGAGAAGCTCCAGGAATGGAACCTTACTCTTGGCATGACAGACTACAGTCATCTGAAGAATGCTGCCAATATAACAAAGCAGAAGGAAGAAACAGATGAATCATAGAAATGGTTTTAATCCGCTTTCACGCACAACAGCACATCGTCGTGCTATGTCACGCAATATGGTAACATCGCTTTTTAGATATGAGCGTATTACTACAACTAAATCTAAGGCTCTTGAAGTAAGAAAGTCAGCTGAAAAGCTTATTACTAGAGCTAAGGAAGATACTGTACACAATCGTCGTGAAGCTGCTAAATTTATCCAAGATGAAAAGATTTTGAACAAGCTCTTTACAGAGATTGGACCACGCATGAAGGAACGCAATGGTGGTTACACTCGCGTTCTTAAGTTGGGATACCGTCAGGGTGATGCTGCTGATGTAGTAATTCTTGAATTGGTAGATTATAAGCTTGAAGATAGTTCTTCTGCTGAAGAGAAAAAGCCAGCTAAGAAGGCTGCTCCTAAGGCAAAGAAAGCTGATGCTTCTAAAGAAGCTGAAGCTCCAAAGGCTAAGAAGTCTACTTCAAAGAAAGCTGCTTCTGAAAAGAAAGAAGAAGCTTCTGCAGAGTAATTACAGAGGAGTTTTGTATGTCAAAGAACCATCGTGGATCTGGAATTAGATCTTTGCCTGCTCACGGACGCGGAAAATGTGCTATCTGTGGTAAAACAGATATTAAAGTTCTGTGGGAAAAGGAAATTAATGGCGAGACTGTGAATATTTGTAAATTCTGCAATGCTGCATTGAAGAACAAGGCAAGAGCAGAAGCTCCTGCAGCTGCACCTGCTGCTGAAGAAGCTCCAGCTGCTGAGGCTGCCGCAGAGTAAGTTCTGATATTCTCAGAAATCAACGACGTCATTTCCGGATGACGTCGTTTTTATTTTATTGATTTTATACCAAATTTGTTATAAACTGTAAGTTATGGGTGTTACTACAAGTCATCATATACAACATTATTATGACTACTTTCGCGACAAAGAAATTGTTTTTACAAAGGCAAATTTAAAATCTTTGAAAATCGATCCACGTCAGATTTATTTGAAATGTAACGGTGGACAGTGGCCTTGTATAATTAATTCAACTTCTTTGCAGCAGGTTCGTGTATTTGTAGGAACCGGAAGTGGAATATATCAGGCAATAAATAAAAACAGAAACGTCCCAATTTCTATTCGATATTGTTTTTTTGGAAACAATGGAGAACCAATTCAATTCTTTGTAAATAGTACAGTTGCAGAAATAAAACCTTATCCTGCTTCTAATGAACTTGCTATAGTTACTCTTAATTTTACTCAAAGACCGCCTGATGAATTAATTTTACGTCTTGGTGAGTTTATTGAAGTAAATGAAAACTTTAGAAATCGTAAAGAAGAAAGAATTTCATTGAACGAAAACTCTTTACGTCAGCTTGGTATTCCTAAAGAAGAATCGTATATATTTATTGAAGGTGTACCACGAAAATGCGTTATGAAAGATATTTCTTTTGGTGGCGCAAGAGTAATGTTGGTTGGTATTCCAAAATTCCTTTGCAACAAAGCTGTAGATTTAAGAATTTTCTTTACTGATACTAATGAAAAGTTGTCTCTCCCTGGTGTAATTAAAGAGGCTGACTTCTTAGAGGGAAGAAAAGATCTTTCTGTTGTACATATAGAATTTGCTGAAGATGATATTCCTATGTCATATAAATTTCATGTGAATAGTTATATTACTTCATATCAAAAGAAACTTATTGAAAAGCAGATGAGTAATCAGGCTGCACAGGAAAAGGCCGCTGCTGAAGCTGCTGCTAAAAAGGCAGAAATAACAGCTGAAATGAAAAAACGCGCTGAAGAAAACCATGCTGCGGCTCTTCAGGCTGCACAGGCTAAAATGGCTGCTGCTGCAAATCAGGCTCAGACTGCTACACAGGCACAAGCTGCCCCTGCACAAACACAGCCAGTTCCTCAGGCACAGGTCGCTGCGGAACCATCGGCACCAGCTGCTGCTCCAACTGAAACACCTGCTACAAATGCTGCCGCTGCTGGACAATCACCTGCTTCAAACTAATTAAAAGGTAAATTATTATGAGTTCTTCTAATCCTTTGGAATCAATTTATTATATTGGTATTCCAGAAAATTTTATTGCGTCAGACGCTGCTTTTAAGATTGATGCAAGCATTAAACTTCCAGTTCAGAGAAAGATGGATGATGCTCCGGGTAATTTTAATCCGGAAGAAATTACTTCTGAACAGATTTTAGCTGGTATTTTAACTGTACTTGCATACGACAAAAAGAATGAACATTTGGACTATTACCGCTCAATTATTAAGAAGGTAAAGCCGGATATTAAAAAAGAGCTTTGTGAAGCTGCAATTCTTAAAACTAAGAATGAAGATTTTGACTTGGCAGAAGAGATTTTCCTTGCTTTACTTGGTCTTGATCCTGAGGATGAAGCTGTAATTTTAAATATGGCTCTTTTCCTTGATCAGAGAGCAGATTCATATAGAGCTGCAGGCTTAATTGATGATGCAGACGCTTATGATTCTGATGCCTTTGGTTATTATCAGGATGCTATGAATGCGGATCCACCTTTACCTGATGCTTTCTTTAATGCTGGTTTTTACTATATGAAAAAACACAGCTATAGAGAAGCAAAAGATGCTTTTGAAACTTACCTTGCATTAACATGTGATATCACTGATAAAGAAATGGGTGAGAACGGAGTTTATAAGAAAGAACGCGCCCAGGAAATTATTAATAATATTACAAACCAGAATATGGATGATGAGTCTTTCCAGAAGGCCTATGATTTAATTTCTCATGGTCAGGAAGAGAAAGGTCTTGTTGAAATAAGAAACTTCCTTGAAAGTAATCCAAAAGTATGGAATGCCTGGTTTATGCTTGGTTGGGGATTGCGCCGTTTGGAACGCTTTAGTGATGCGGCACAGGCTTTTAGAGAAACTTTGAAGTGTGGTGGAGATACCAATTCTGATACTTATAATGAACTGGCTCTTTGTCTTGTACAGGAAAAGAAGTTTGATGAAGCTAAAGAGTGTCTTTTTAAGGCATTTGAGCTTGAACCTGAAAGTACAAAGATTATTTCTAATTTAGGTTATCTTGCTCTTGCTCAAGGTAACAAGACTGCTGCAAGAAATTATTTTACAACTGTTTTGGAGTATGATCCAAAAGATAAAATTGCAGCAAATGAGTTACTGAAACTGGAAAAATCAGAATGATAATTCGATGCCATCACCAACTGTGATGGCATTTTTTTTGAACCAGCCTTGTGGAACTTCGAGTGCATAGCGGACAGATGATGTACTTTGAATTGGAGCAAGGCTGTATGGCTTCATATCATAGATGTCTCGAATTTTACCCTTTGAATCTATATAAGCAATTGAGAGTGGTGTTGGGGTGTTTTTCATCCAGAAAGAAAGGATTTGATCCTGTTCGAAAATGAAGAGCATTCCGGTGCCATCAGGGATTTTTTTTCTGTTCATAAAGCCGTGAGCACGGTCGTCTGGATTTTTTGCGATTTCTGCAAGTACATCAATAGTGGTGCTATCTGCTTTAGTTATTGTAAGCTTTTTTACAGGCAGCTTTTTTGTAATGGAATAAGAAGATGAAAAAATAAAAAGTGTAAATAAAATAAGTGCAAAAGTTTTTTTCATATTAGTTCTAGTCCTTATAGTTCATCGAGAAACATTTCTCTGGTTGTTTCTGTGGCAGATAGTGGAACATTATTGTAGTTCTGGGTGTTTTTATAAATTTTATTATCAATATATTTAATGGTTAGAGGGCGTTCAAGACTCATTGTAATGCTGTCATTTTTCCAGGTGGCAGAATTTGGATCAAAAGAGTTTGGTTCGCCATATTTTTTTGTTAACGTAGTGAAAATGGAATAATAATCCATGCGGTCTGGATTGATGTTTATTGTGATAATAAAGAGTTCATTCATGAAAAATTGGAAATAACAGCGTTCGAGGAAGTTTGAACCATGACCTGTGGAAGCATCTGTTTCTATAAGTTCTCTGGTGCCGCCTGGGAGTAATGAAACGTCTCTGTCTCCGTGATAGCCAAAATCCGGATCTTTTATGAGGGCATCTTTTGTTTCTTCAAGAGTCATGCCTAAAAGAATATTTTTATATCCACTTGGAAGGTCTTCTGCAAAAAGAGAAAAAGTAAATAATAGAGTTAGAGATAATAAAAAAGATTTCCACCGAAACATAGTTATATATCGGTAGAAAAACTATTTAGCATTATTTTTTCTATAAAAAGCTGCCTGTTTTATTAATTCCTGAACATCTTTTACAAAAATCTTTCCATTTTCGATTCTGTAATTTGAAAGCTGCTGGAATTCATAAATAGCTCTTGAATGCAGAGAACTTGGGAGTCCACACATGTTTGCAAGATCTTTTGGTGTTAAATCTGTCTGCATTGAGTGGTTACCTGGGTTGAATCCCATTTTCTGTTTTTCTGCCTGAAGAGAAAGAATATCTACGAGCTTTTCTACTGGTTCTGCAAGGCAAGCATTATCAAGCTGGCGGTACATAGACCAGAGTCTTTCTGCGAGTGTTGTTGTAAGTTTTGCAATCAGCTGTGGCTGTGTTGCTACCATCTGGTTGAAGTTGGAACGGTTGATAACCATAAGTAAACAGTCGCTGTGGGCGATGGCGCTGGCTGAACGTGGCTTGTTTTCTATAAGAGCCATTTCTCCAAACATGTCGCCTTTTTTAAGGAGCGCAAGTGTTACTTCTTCACCATTTACAACTTTAGAAATGGCAACTTCACCACGCTGGATGATAAACATATCTGAACCAGACTGAGCTTCTGAGAAGATCATTGTGTCTTTAGGATATTCTCTTGTAGTTTCATCTGTTGGTTCATAGTAAACAGCATGAGTGCGGTCTTTAAGAGCAACGAAGTGTTGTTTTGCAAAGTCTGCAGCTTCTCCCTCTGGGTGAGTTTTGAGGAACTGATAATATGCAAATGCAGCAATTTCTATGCGGGATGTTTTTTCGTAAAAATGTGCAACCTTAAAAATCTGATTACGGTCATCTGCAACTACAGAGTTTAAAGTAGCTTTTGTAAGCATCTGGTTCATTGTACGCATGCGGTTAGCAAATGACTTAATGATTTTCAAAGCGATTGGGGTATTCTGAGCAATCAGATCTGGATACTGTTCTTTTTTTACAGAGATTGCAACTACGTCTGTAACGGCTATGGCTGATTCAATCTGAAGGTGGCCAGACATGCATGATACTACACCAACGAAGTCTCCTGGTCCGAAAGTTACAGTGCTTTCACTTTCACCATTAGATTTAATAGATTTTACAGAGCCTTTTTGAATAATATAAAAATGGTCACTATCCGCCTTGCCCTCAACAACAAGGTAGGAACCCTGGCGGAAGTTTATAATTTGTAGTTGCAACATAATATAAAGTATAAGTTTACATTTTTCATTTGTCAATAAATAAGAGACAATAGAAAGAATTAAATAAATATTATTTCTGTTTCCAAATCGAATCCAAACTTGTTTTTAACGGCTTCCTGGGCTTTTTTTACAAGTTCTTTGATATCATTTGCGGTGGCATTTCCCAGGTTGATTATAAAGTTGCCGTGGAATGGGGCAATCTGGGCGCCGCCAATCTGAAGGCCTTTTAGGCCACATTCGTCTATGAGTTTGCCGCTTGGAGCACCAAAAGCGTGGTTGTTTTTGAAGACGCTGCCTGCACTTGGGTATTTGAAGTGTCCTTTATCTACACGTTCGGCTATGTATTTTTTGCAGTCTGCTACTATGCGGTCGTGTTCGTCAGGCCTTGCTGGGGTGAGGCGGAAAGTGGCAGAGGTAATGTAGCGCAGGTCTGCAGGATTTTGGAAAGGGGACTTTTTGTAGTCCCAGTCTGCTGGATTAAATTCGATTTTGGTGCGGTGCGAGGCTTTTCCCTGGAAAGAAAAGTATTCGCCGGAATGGAAAAGGTCGCTGATGGAGCGGTCGAAGCAGCGGGCATTCATGTAGACTGCGCCGCCTACGGTACCTGGAAGCCCTGCAAATTGCTCTGCGCCGGTGAGGTTTTTCTTTGTGCAAAAGTCTACGAAGGTTGCCATTGGAACGCCAGCCTGGCAGGTCACGAGAACGGAGCCATCAGCCAGGGTTTCTGAACTATCATAATAGATTTCTTTAATTTCTTTTGTAGAGATGATTGCCCCATTGTACTGGCCATCTGGGAAAACTACGTTGCTTGAGCCGCCTGTAACAAAAAAAGGAAGATCTGCGTTGCGAACAGCGCCCACTGCAGATTCGAATTGTTCGGGGCTTTCTGGGGTAATGTAAAGACGGGCACTTCCTCCTATGCGGAATGTTGATTTGGGTGCGAGTGGTTCGTTTTCTGTAAATGGTATTTTTGCCATTTTGAGCATGGAAGAAAGGAAATCTATCATGATGTAATTATAGTAGGAAAATGACTTTGGGAAAAGTGGGAAGGGATTGGCAGGGTGAGGTGCGTTGACTTATAAGAGATTATTCTTGTAGAATAAGCAAATTTTAAAGAAAGGGGTTTGAAAATGAGAAAATTTGCTTTTACTTCAATTATTCTTGGATTGGTACTTATGTTATCTGGATGTTATTTCTTTGTACCATTGAGCGCTGAAGTTACTATTGAAAACAACACAGACAAGACTTTTTATTACATGGTAACTTATAATGCTGTTTTGAGCATCAATACTAGTAAGAAGACATTGGAGCCTGGTGAAAAGATAAGAGAAACATTGAATGGACGTCTTACTGAAGCTGAGCTTTCTAATTCAACAGAGTATTTTGACTTTTATGTAATGGAAGAAAGTGAGTATGATGCTTACATTAAAGAGTACCCTGGACATGCAGATAATGACTGGTTTGTGATTGTTCAGAATGGGTCTGAATATTCTGCAGAGAATAAAAGATCTCAGAATTATAAGGTTGTGATTAATCCTGCTTCTAGTGGATATGATGTAAAGGTTTCCTGGTAATTGTGGGAAAATGATTTGTAAGGGGCACTACTCGAATGGGTAGTGCCTTTTTTTTGGGCGTGTTGTTTAAGAGGGGGGAAAAGTGTATAATTAGGAAAAGTTTAGCGGGCGTTGCGGGCCGGCGCCTGAGGCCCGCAGAAGGGGTAGCGGAAGACCGCTAAGCGGGCAGGAGCGAGGGGAAGGCTTTCCCCTACCAAATTATCAAACGAGGTAAAATATGGCATTGAGATTATACAATACTATGGGACGAAAAATGGAAGAGTTTAAACCGGTTGTGGATGGTCACGTTGGTTTTTACGGATGTGGTCCTACGGTTTACAATTACGCTCATATTGGAAATCTGCGTGCATATGTTTTTCTTGATATTTTGGATAAGACTCTTCAGTTTTTGGGTTACGATATTAAGCATGTAATGAATATTACTGACGTTGGACACCTTACTGGCGATGGCGACGAGGGCGAAGACAAAATGAAGAAGTCTGCTGCGGAGCGTCATCAGAGTGTTCTGGAAGTTGCTCAGTTCTATACTGATGCCTTTATGAAGGATATTGATGCTCTGAATATTCGTCACCCGGATGTTATCTGTAAGGCTACTGAACATATTCCTGAAATGATTGAGCTGATTAAAAAGATTGAAGCTAATGGTCATACTTACATGGCTGGCGGAAATCGTTATTTTGAT
>JAEEGH010022983.1_pt1 | contig 12727 bp, 10 predicted proteins | sample 9134181 | NCBI WGS metagenome assembly JAEEGH01 (sample SAMN16246544, study PRJNA631951) | gut metagenome | biome: gut microbiome; feature: rumen; material: DP-attached | host: Bos | place: Iran: Karaj | collected 2018-10 | reverse complement strand
AGCAGGTCTCGTAATTTGCTGGGGTATTATTGCCGATTACAGGAATCCAGGTATATGAATATTTTTCACAACCGCTGGCATTATAAGCTTCCATTGTATTTCCAAGATTAAGACCAAGCTGCATATCCTTTGCAATAAAACCTGCATCGTGGAAAGTTCCATCTCCCATATTTTTTGCAGTAGTTTCAAACGGTTCCAAAATAAGTGGCTCCTTAATATTCAGGATTGCTAATCCATTCGACTGGAACTTATCATCTGTTTTCTCTGGCTTCTGTGATTTTTCATCCTCTTCTTCACTTACTACCTGCATTTCACCCTGTTTTTCATCCTTTATAGATTTTTGCGTCTGACAGGATAAAAGACCAAAACAAAAAAATAAAGTACCAATCATCAAAACAATAAAAGAAGATTTTTTTGACATAATAATTCTAAACATTTTCTACACCCTGAACATTCAATTTCATAGCTACATAGTATTAAGCACTAATGATTGAATTATAACTTTGTTCCATAATATTATCAATTTCTACAAACTTGTATTTTTAAATCTAAAAGCTAGGATTTTTAAATCTGAGTTTTTCAATTCATTCTCAATATTAATTGCAGAAATGTAATCTTAATTTAAATAATTTGTTATATCTAAGATAATAAAATGAGGTAAAAATGAATATTAATTCAAAACAGAACAAATCACATATATTGCCTTTTTCAATTCTTTTTCTGCTTACAATCTTTATCACAAGCTGTGCCACAACAATAAATCTTAGAGTTACCCGCCCTGCTCAAGTTAATTCTTTTGGTGCAGAATCAATTGCTATTTTGCCATTTGGAACAGAAGGTTCCAGAAGAATCACCAAGCGTAACGGCAAAAAGCTTCCTGTTATTGATTCTATTATGGATTGGGCTAATAACGAAAGCGAACAACAGAGTATTGCAAATTATATGAGAACAGAACTTGAAGCCGATTTCGCAAAATCTCCTTACCTGTCTTTGATAGATTCTTCAACCGTTCTGGAAGCTTTAAAAAATGGAAACGATTCTCCGGCAGACATTTACCTGACAGGTGATATTATTTCTTTAACTTCAAGAGATAAAAATATCGAGCGAAAAGAAAAACGAGGACAAAAAACTGTTATTAACAACTATCACAAACGCATTGCCCGCATGAAGTTTAATTACCAGATTATTGATGTAAGGACAAACAAAGTTCTTTATCAGGAGCAGCTTAATATTTCCAGGGAAAGCTCTGAAGAAAAAGAAAATTACTCTCTTCCTTCTGCTTATGATTTAATCGTAAAATCAATTGGAAATGATTTAAAAGATATTGTTCACAAAATCCAGCCTTATGATGTGAACAAATCAATCTTCCTTAAAAAACCAAAAAAAGATTCCCCGGATATGAAAAATGCAGATTTATTTGCAAAAGACGGTGAACTGAAAACCGCTTACGAAATATTTCTTGTTGTTTACAAAGAGGATGGTATTTTTGAATCAGGCTATAATGCTGCCGCCCTTCTGGAAGCCATGCAAAGATTTGATGAAGCCAAAAGTCTTGCAGAAGAACTTGCCGTAAAATACGGTAAAAGAAAAGTTCAACGCTTGTTAGACGACATTAACTACGAAATAGAAATGGCAGAAAAGTTTGAATTACAAAGAGGTCCTTTTTCGCAAATCCAGAAGCAATAAAGGTTTTAAATAATTTACAGCCGAAATAACTTACAGCGTTTTTTTCATACCGATACATTCAAAAACGCTGTTTTGTTTTATATTGCCGTCTACAATTTTGTAACCCAGCTTTTCGTAAAAACCCACAACTTCTTTCCGACTGTCTATGATAATCTGTTTATAGCCGAGTTCTTTAATCCACTTTTCGGCTTCCTGCACAACCTTAGCTCCAAGCTTTTTTCCACGGTATTCAGGAAGCACAACTACGCGGCCAAGAATTACAGCAGATTTGTCAGAGCATTGGTAGCTGGAACTAACACAACCACAAGCTTTTGTCTCACTCTTGTTAGTCCCGGCTTCATAAAAACGGCAGGTCGCAATCGGGTAGCCGTCATCCAGTAGAATAATGTAACGCGTCCCGTCGCAGTCATGCTCATCAAACTCTTCCCGCAAGGAAATGTGATGCTGCCTGTTCATCCCCTGGATTCTGACAGAATAAGCTCCCGCCCTCTGCCATTCAGCTTCTGCCCGAATTACTTCCAAAGCATCCATAAAACTCATACTCCTAAACCCGAGAATGACATTTACTTTCTATTCAAAACGTCTGTCGTCAATTCGCTTTGTCTTCTTTTCGCTGCGAGGAAGCTCACCAATTCCAACAACCTTTACAAGCGGAGTCATATTGTACTTCTGCTTAAAGATATACTGAATTGCAATTGAAACTTCTGTTCGGTCGGTGCCACCTTCAACCTCAACCATAACAGTCATCTGGTCTTTGCCGTCAACGTGTTCAATAATTGCACGATACTCACTTGAAGTGCCCGGTACAGAATTGATTACATCTTCAATTGTGCTTGGGAAAATGATGTTGCCCTTTACTTTAACCATATCGTCACTGCGGCCCATAATGTGGCTGATTCTTGGGAACTTTGAACCACATGGACATTCGCCTGTAACAAAAGAAGCCAGGTCGTGAGTTCTGAATCGGAACAATGGAGCACCCTCTTTTACAAGAGTTGTCAAAGTGATTTCTCCCATTTCTCCATCCTTTACAGGCTCTCCGGTAAGAGGGTCAAGGATTTCTATATAAAGGTAATCATCAAAAACATGGATTCCTTCTGTCTGCTTTGTACAGTTAATACCAATTCCAGGACCATAACATTCTGTAAGTCCATAAATATCGTAAAGTTCAATTCCAAGAATGCTGCTGATTCTTTCGCGCATTTTTTCTCCCCAGCGTTCAGAACCAATAATCCCTTTCTTGAGCTTGATGTTATTCATAAGATTTCGTTTTTCAACCTGTTCGGCAAGCAGTAAAGCATAAGATGAAGTTGCACAAATAACTGTTGCCTGCAAATCCTGCATCATCTGAAGCTGCTTTTCTGTGTTACCAGGTCCCATAGGAATTGCCATAGCACCAAGCTTTTCACATCCAGCCTGGAATCCAATTCCTGCAGTCCACAAACCATAACCCGGAGTAATCTGTAAGCGGTCCTTATTTGTAATTCCAGCCATTTCGTAGCAACGTGCAAACATTGTAGTCCAATCATCAACATCCTTCTTTGTATAAGGGATGATAACCGGCGAACCAGTTGTTCCTGAGGAAGAATGAATACGAACAATCTCTTCTTCCGGTACAGCAGCAAGTCCAAGCGGATAAGCATCGCGAAGATCCTGCTTTGAACAGAAAGGTACAAGCTTTTCAAAATCTTTCTGGGTTTTAATGTCTTCTGGATTTACGTTCTTAAAACGTTCTGTATAAAAAGGATTTCCACACTTCTTAACCCTGCGAATCTGTTCTCTTATTAACTCTAATTGTTTTTCTGTCATTTTCATTTTATAACCTCCTGCCGGTTGCCTGAACGACAACCTCGTGCATGTTTCTATTATTAGTAACGTTGTTACTGTTTATAGTAACGCTTTATACAAAGAATGTCAATAGCAGAAATAAAATTGCACACCTTGACTTTCAAAATAAAAAATGCTATAAAACCGTATCAACGCAAGCAAAGGCGCGGAATTTTAAAATTCCGCGCCTTTTTTTATGCCCAAAAAATCATAACTCTGGAGGTATAATTATGAATGATTTGATTAATGCAGTTTGGGTCGCTGTCTGTGGTTCACTTGTTTTCTTTATGCAGCCTGGTTTTCAAATGGTAGAATCAGGACTTACCCGTGAAAAAAATAGTATAAACGTTGCAATAAAAAATCTTACTGATATTGGAATCTCTTTATTCATTTACTGGCTTTTTGGTTTTGGATTAATGTTCGGACTTTCAAAAGGCGGATGGATTGGTACTTCACATTTTCTGGCTGGCGGTACAAAAAACATTTCCTTTGAATTATGCAACTTCCTGTTTTTTGAAGCCATGTTCTGTTCAACAAGCGCAACAATAGTTTCTGGTGCTGTTGCAGAACGAATGAAATATTCTTCTTACATAATTTCTACTTTTATCATCTCGGCAATAATTTATCCTGTTTTCGGACACTGGGCCTGGAACGGTATTCAGCCATCCTTTATTGCAGATTCTGCAGGCTGGCTTTACAAGATTGGTTTTGTTGATTTTGCCGGTTCAACAGTTGTTCACTCTGTAGGTGGTTATGTTGGGCTTGCAGGCATTATTATTCTTGGTGCCCGCAAAGGCCGTTTTGTAAAGGATTATGATACCGGAAAAATCAAGGCTCGCGAGATTCAGGGCTGTAATATTCCAATGACTGTAGCAGGAGTTTTTATTCTCTGGTTTGGCTGGCTTGGCTTTAACGGTGGTTCTGATCTTGCCGTTACGGAACGAGTTCCTCAAATATTGATAAACACCTGTATTGGAGCAGCAACAGGAATGCTTTCTTCCCTATTCATCGGATGGGCTATGTCAGGACTCCCTAACGTAAACTTTGTAATAAACGGAACTCTTGCAGGCCTTGTTGCCATCACCGCAAACTGTCACTGTGTAACTCCGGGAGCCGCCGCAATCATCGGAGCAATTGGCGGAATTGTTATGCTGCTCACTTCTAAGCTTCTTGAAAAACTAAAGCTGGATGATGCAGTTGGTGCAATTCCTGTTCATCTTGCTGCAGGAATCTGGGGAACACTTGCTGTTGGAATCTTTGGACAACCAGAGCAGCTTGGTACAAATCCTATTTTAGGAAGCCAGTTCTTAGCTCAACTTATTGGTGTTTTAGTCTGTGGTGTCTGGTCCTTTGGAATTGCATTTATTGCTTTATTTATTTTGAATAAGATTAAGCCACTCCGGGTTTCTTCTGAGGATGAAGATAAGGGATTAAATATTGTCGAGCACGGTTCTTCAACAATGATTTTTGATTTGTACGACAAAATGAGTGAACAGGCACGAACCGGAGACTTATCAATCAGATTAAAGGAAGAACCTTTTACAGAAATCGGACAGATTTCTGCACTGTATAATAAGGTTATGGAAAAGCTTGAAGACAGCTCTTTTGAAATGGAAAGTCTTGATGCCTTTATGAAAAACATAAAGCATGGAATGTTTCTTCTGGATGGCGAATGGAATATTTTACCGCAATACTCAGCAATCACGCCTAAGCTTCTTGGTTGTCCTAATCCGGAACACTACAATTTCCTGCTGCTTATGGCACGTACACTTTCCAGAGAAAATACAATGCTGTTAAAAGATTTTCTTGAACGATTATACAACCCGGAGTTTAAGGAAAGCGTAATTGCAAACATGAATCCTATCAGATCCCTGGATGTAAGCTTACGGGTTCCTTCTATGAAAGATTCAGACAAAACAGATATTGTTCACAGAACACTGAACTTTGAGTTTAAACGACTTTACAACAGGCAGCACACAAAAGTAATCAATATTGTAGTTACTGCACAAATTGCAAATGGAAAATAGTGATTTAAACTTATAACAAAATATTTAAAACTTTTTTAGATGTTACTATTGACAGTAACATCTAAAACCTGTATAACTAAACTCACAACGCCGTATCTATGTATAGAAACACAAAATAAATCACAGGATTTCGGCAAGGAGTTTAGTTATGGAAAAAAGAGAAATTGTAAAAGAGAAAAAACAGAATCTTTCTTTAATGGATTTATTACTCACTGCCGTATTGCTTGCAGCCGGCGCAGTATTAAAGTTCTTCGTTGGATCCTTCATCAACTTTTTTGGAATGAAGCCTAACTTCATCATCGCGATGTACTGTATGGCAATTGTTCTTATCAGACCAAAGGTAATTTACAGTCTGATTATTGGTATACTCGCTGGTGGTATCTGTCAGTTCTTCCCGGGAACACCTTACCTGAACTTTGCTTCTGAAGCTGCCGGTGCCTTGTGTATGGGTCTTTTGATTTTGATTCCTTCAAAAAATAAGACAAGTGCAACAATTTCAGCTGCATTAAAAACCTTTGTAAGTACAGTTATTTCTGGTGGCTTGTTCACAGTTCTTCTTTTTGTATTCATCAAGTCTGATCCTTCTGCAATGGTAGCTTATGTACCAATCGTTTTGGGAACAGCAACCTTGAATGCAATCATCGTAGGACTTCTTTACCTGCCACTTATGAAGGTTCTTAAAAAAGAGCTTCCTATAAAGGAAGAAGCTAAGGCCGAAACAAAAGCAGAAGAAGCTCCTGCAGAAAAAGCTGAATAGGTGAACTTGGAGAATTAAATGATTGAAATACAGGAATTAACTTTTAAGTACAAAAATGCCAAAAGCAATGCACTTCAAGACATTTCATTGAAAATTGAAGATGGAGATTTTATTGGAATAATTGGAGAATCGGGAGCCGGAAAAACAACATTCTGCTCGGTTCTGAACGGACTTATTCCTCATCATTACGACGGAGATTTTTATGGAAGTGTAAAAGTTAATGGCACAGATACCTTTGATACAAAGCCCGATAAGCTTGCCTTAAAAGTTGGTTCCGTATTTCAGGATATTGAAAGCCAGATAATCAGCCAGTTTGTAGAAGAAGAAATCCTTTTCGGACTTGAAAACTTTGGCGTTCCTGCCGACCAGATTGAACAGCGGATTGTTTCCGCTCTTGATACTCTGGGAATACTTGAGCTCCGGCACAGGGAAATTGCTTATTTAAGTGGCGGCCAGAAACAGAAGGTTGTGATTGCCGCCATTCTTGCTCTTGAACCAGACATTCTTGTTTTAGACGAACCAACTGGTGAGCTTGATCCTGCATCAAGCTTCCAGATTTTTTCGCTTTTAAAAAAGCTGAACGAAGAAAAAGGAATAACCATCATCATAGCAGAACAGAAGATTATGCTTCTGTGCGAGTTTGCTAAAAAGCTTCTTGTTCTGGAAAAAGGCAAGATGATTCATTTGGGCGAAATCAGGGACACTCTTACTCATCAAAAAGAAATGGAAGAAGCCGGAATAAACTGTCCGCGTGTTGTTACACTTGCAAGTGAAATGAAAGAACAGGGACTTATACCATCAGGAATGTCCGATAAAGATACAATCTGCCTTAACGCTAAAGAAGCTTACAGACTTGTAAAAAAATGCATTCTGGGAGGAAACTAAAATGGGCGAACCGGTAATTGAGTTTAAGAATGTTAACTTTGCCTACAGCATTGCAGCCTATGTAAAAGACATAAACATCACAATTGAAAAAGGCGACTTTATTTCTTTAATCGGTTCAAATGGAGCCGGAAAATCAACCTTTTCAAAATTGTGCAACGGACTTTTAAAACCAGAAAGTGGCGATGTTTTAGTTTTAGGAAAAAACACAAAAAAAGAAAAAGTCAGCAATCTTGCAAAACACATTGGATTCCTTTTCCAGAACCCGGACAGACAGATTTGCTGCGATACAGTAAAAAAGGAATTGATGTTCAGCCTTAAGAACAACGGCGTTCCTGCACAGGAAATTGAAACAAGAGTAAACAAAATCATAAACGACTTTGGATTTTCTCCGGATACAGAACCGTTTAATATGAGCCGCGGTCAGAGACAGCATTTGTGTCTGGCAGGACTAATTGCCTTGAATCCGGAAATACTTGTTCTTGATGAACCGACTACCGGCCTTGATTACCGCGAGTGTATGTATGTTATGCAGCGGATTAAGGAGCTTAACGAACAAGGCACAACAGTAATTATGGTTTGCCACGATATGGAAGTTGTTCTTGATTTTGCCAAAAAGGTTGCCGTTATGGACCGCGGTCAGATTCTTGCTGTTGATGAAACCCGTAAGATTTTTGCCAACAGAGAACTTATGAATAAAGCACACATTCTGCCGCCGCAAATTGCAGAAACCGCCATGCTTTTAGGAAACGATTTTTCGGGCGTGTTCACAACCGAAGAAATGATTGAAAGAATTAAACGAATAAGAAAGTAATAAGGAAATAAATATGAAAGGATTTTTAGATTATCTTGAAGGAAACTCCATTCTTCACAAGCTTCATCCGCTTACAAAAATTACAGCTTCTGTACTTATCTGTGCAGCAGCTTTTTGTTCTTCCAACATCTTTTTTCTTCTGGGAATAATTCTGTTCAATATTCTTTTGGGATTAATTGGCAACGGAAAAAGGGGACAGTCTAACGGGTTGTTCAGAAGGGTGTGCGGTATACTTAAAGGCCTTATCAAAATGTCGATTTTCCTTTTTATTCTTCAGATTCTTGTAATCCGCACTGGTACAATCGTAATTCATTTGGGACCAAAGTTTGGCATTACTGATGTTGCAATCAGGAACGGTCTGCTGCTCGTACTCAGACTTACAGCTGCAACACTTCCGCTTTCCACATTGATTTCAGTAACAAACTTAAACGACCTTTCAAACACGATGGTAAAAAATCTTCACATACCTTACAAATACGCTTTTACATTTACTTCTGCAATTCATTTTATTCCGGTTTTCTCCAGAGAGATGAGTGGCATTATTGAATCGCAGAATGCAAGAGGAATTGATTTTGAAGTAAAAAATCCATTCAAAAAGTTTACGATGATTTTACCACTTTGTCTTCCGCTGTTAATTTCTTCTGTAAGAAAAATCGAATCAACTGCAACCGCTGCCGAGCTCAGAGGCTTTTACCTTCGAAACAGCAAAACTTGCAGTAAGGTTTACAAGCTCCATTTCAGCGATATTGTTTTTCTGATTGTAGGAATTGCAATTCTTGCAGCAGGAATTATTCTGTAATTATCTTAGATTATCTGACCTGTGCTCCGGCTTCAATTGCCTTTACATTCAATTCATAAAAAGCCGGCTTTACTGTAGTCTTAAGCGCTTCTGTTAGTTCATCCTTACTTATTACTTCTTTACCGCTCGCAGAAGCACTTGCAGCACCAAGCAGAATCATATTCACAACCTTTGAAGAACCAAGCTCCTCACAGATTTTATCAGCATCAACAGCAACAACATCATAATCCTTTTTAAGAAAATCAATCATTATATCTGCTTCAAAAACTTTTCCCGCAAGGCTCGCTTCTGCCGGCTGAACAACTTTTTTATTTATGATTACTGTGCCACCCTTTTTAAGGTATTCAATATTCCTCACCGCTTCCGCTGCTTCAAACGCAATAATAATATCTGCCTGTCCACTCGGAATCAGCGGCGAATAAACATCATCTCCAATTCTAACATGACTCACAACCGAACCGCCTCTCTGTGCCATTCCAATTGTTTCTGCCGAAAGAACATTCTGTCCGCCAGCAATTGCCGCCTGAGATAAAACCTTCGCAGCCAGAACTGTTCCCTGTCCGCCAACTCCACAAATCAAAATATTTTTTGCCATAATTTCCTCTTATTAATCTCAGACTAGTTTATTGCATCTAAATTACACACACTTGCGCACAACCCACAGCCAGTGCAAAGCGAACTATCTATCTCAACTATTTGTTTTCCTTTTGCATTTTTTGCAGCGCTTACACTCAACGCCGGGCACCCCAACTCGTTTATGCATTTTCTGCAGCCAATACATTTTGCTGTATCAACTTTTTTTGCACCAGGCATTTTGTAACCAAGCTTAGACGCAATGCTTATACATGGCGACTTAAAAATCACCGCACTTACACCAGGAGCCGCCACCACAGTTTTTACCGCTTCAACCGAAGCTTCCTGATTAAACGGATCAACTTCAATCACTGGATTCACACCAATTGCTTCCAGGATTTTTGGAATGCTGATTTTATCAACAACCTGGCCCATCATCGTCATTCCTGTTCCCGGATGCGGCTGATGACCTGTCATAGCTGTAGTTGAGTTATCAAGAATACAGATTGTCTGGTGCGACTGATTGTACACCGCGTTTACCACACCGGTAATTCCGCTTGCAAAGAAGGTTGAATCGCCAATAAAGCTGAAGCAGAGTCTGTCCGGCTCGTTATGATAAAAGCCCTGAGCCATTGTAATATCGGCACCCATACAAAGACAGGTATCGCACATATCAAGCGGTTTTGCATTACCAAGTGTGTAGCAGCCGATATCACCACAGAAAGCTGTTTTCTTGCCTTTCATTGCCTGCTTTACCGCATAGAATGCCCCACGATGAGGACAGCCCGCACACAACACCGGTGGACGAACAGGAAGCTCTGGTTTTGAAGAATTATTAGTTTTTGGACTATTATAATCTTCCAGTTTTTCACCACCCTGCTCTATAAACTTCTGTAAAACCGATTTTACAATATCTGTAGAAAGCTCGCCTGCTTCTGGAACAAGACCATCTTTTTTACCGTGGATTTTTATTTTGTCTGGACCATCCATTTCTCCACAAACAGAAATAAGGTTTTCTTCTATAACAGGATCAAGCTCTTCAAAAACTATAACTTCCGCATTCTCCTGCAAAAACTTTTTTGCCAGCTGCTTTGGGAAAGGATACGGTGTACCAATTTTCAAAATTGCTGCATCCTTCAAAACCTGAAGCTTTGGGTTTTCAGAAGTGATGATTTCCAAAGCTTCTTTCAGATAGCACCAGCTTATGCCACCGGCTGCAAAAGCAATCTTTCCGCTACCCTTCACACTATTCCACTTGCTCTCAGAAAACTCCTGTGGCAGCGTTTTTTCGTTGCGCTCAAAAATACGCTTGTGATTCAAATATGATGCTCGTGGGAAAATTACCCAACGTGAAGAATCTTTCTCAAAAGTACCCGGTGTACGGCAAGGCTGCAACTCTGGGAACTCAAGACTCTGGTAAGCATGGTCAACTCTCGTTGTCGGACGAAGAAGAACTGGTGTGTTATATTTTTCAGAAAGCTCAAAGGCATACTGAACCATCTCGTAGGCTTCCTGCGGAGTAGAAGGATCAAGACAGGGAAGCTTGGAAAAAGCAGCATAAGTACGGGTATCCTGTTCTGTCTGGCTTGATATAGGACCCGGATCATCGGCAACAACAATTACCATACCGCCCTTCACTCCAACGTAAGAAAGACACATAACAGGATCGCTGGCAACATTTAAACCAACCTGCTTCATTGTAATAAGAGTGCGGCTTCCGGCAAAGCTTGCTCCACCTGCAACTTCTGCAGCAGCCTTTTCGTTTACCGACCACTCAACGTAAGTTCCAGTTTTATCTTTATACTTTGCAATAAACTCAATAATTTCACTGGATGGAGTACCCGGATACCCCGCAACAAGGTTGACCCCAGCCTTTAAAGCACCAAGAGCAATCGCCTGGTTTCCCATTATCATCTGTTTTGCCATTACTTACCCTACTTTTTTCTGCACCGCCAGATTACAAACAGTACATTTTTTATTGTTTTGTTCTTATATATAGTAACAAATATACTACTTTTCCGGGATTGTAGCAAGTGGAAATAACAGCTGCTTTTTTAATGGACTTTTATAATAGTTAGATGATTTAAACTGGACTCTTATAATACTTACCCATCCAAAAATACGCCTAAAACTTAATTCTCTGTTTTATCAGGAAATCTTTCACTTTTTTTATGCTGGACTCCTATAATATTTCATGGACTTTCATAATACTTCGCTCAAAATCAACCTTTTCTACTGGACTTTTATAATAATTCATGATGCAGGTATTTTCTTCTCCTGCAGAAAACTTTAATTCACAGAAAAACCGGGGCTTTCCTCCGCAGCAAATTATATTTTACTTGGACTTTTATAATATTTACCCAATTATAACTGGACTCTTATAATACTTCCCGAAACAGATATACGCCCGACACTCAAATCCCTGTTTTATTATAAAACCTTTCACCTTTTTATGCTGGACTCCTATAATATTTCATGGACTTTCATAATACTCCACCAAAAAATCAGCATTTTTCTACTGGACTTTTATAATCTTTATCAAAAAAAACAGTTGGACTCTTATAATAATTAGAATGCTCTACATATGATTGTCCCTTTTTTTACAGTAACCTCCACCCCATCTGGCTCAACAGACATAACAAGAATGTCCCCTTTATCACCCAGTGTTATCTTTCAGCTCGTATCATCATCCCCCACCAGAAGCTTTTCAGGATTCCCCAAAATCCCCTTTCCCCGAGCTCCCTCCTATGGACATTTATAATTTTTCCCCAAAAAAAGTGCCTTTTTCATAAAAAAATATGGACATTTATAATTTTTCGATTGGACTTTTATAATTTTTTGGTTTATAATGAGTTTTGGGTGGGAGCTTTTGGACTTTTATAATCGTTCACTGGACCTTTATAATCGAGTTTTGGACTCTTATAATAATAAAGTGGACCTTTATAATCCAAAATCTCATAAATCTTTATAATATAAGTATTTATCCCGCCTCAATATTTAAAATTTAAATATATAAATAAAGGTTAGTACATTTGAGAAAAAAATCGAAGTCATTAATCATAAAGAACATTTCTCAGCAAAGTATCTTAAAAATTCCTAACAATTTTCTAAGAGCAAGTTACAAATGTTCTGCAACAACTCAACGAATGTACTTCTATTCTATATTTAAATTTTTAACATCTGAGAATAATCAAGGTGTTGTTTCCTTCAGTTTTTCTGACTTCTTCACAGATTTAAATTTAAAAGATGGTCAAAAAACCAGAACTCTCATAAAAGAATCTGCTAACGAAATCCTTGATATGAAAATTGTTTTGGAAGATAACGAAAAACAATACGAAGTAACAAACGTTTTCCAGACGGCA
>JAEEGH010022979.1_pt1 | contig 12729 bp, 10 predicted proteins | sample 9134181 | NCBI WGS metagenome assembly JAEEGH01 (sample SAMN16246544, study PRJNA631951) | gut metagenome | biome: gut microbiome; feature: rumen; material: DP-attached | host: Bos | place: Iran: Karaj | collected 2018-10 | reverse complement strand
CGTGTGAGAGTTCACGGCGATCTTGCAAGGGTGGAGGCTTCCCCTGAAGACATAGCGTTATTGTCTTATGAACGCACCAGAAAAGAGATCTCATCCGAACTTAAACGTCTCGGATTCAAATATGTGACGGCAGATATGGACGGCTACCGAACAGGCAGCATGAATGAGGTTCTAACCGGTAAAGAGGACACTTTATAATGGATGCAAAAGAGATACTTGAGAAAGTTGCAAACGGTCAGATGACGGTTGAAGAGGCTGAACTTCAGCTCAAGATGAAGCCTTTTGTCGATCTCGGATTTGCCAAGCCTGACCTTCACAGGGGTTTGCGCCAGGGCATTCCGGAAGTCATCTTCGGCGAAGGCAAGACGCCTGAGCAGATAGACAAGATCACGGAGAGCCTTATTGAAGGCGGAGTCAGGACAGTCCTTATCACGAGACTTTCTCCTGAGAAGGCTGCTGAGCTTAAGACTTCCATCAAGTATTACGACGTTGCCAGGATCGGTGTTGCAGGCATTATCCCGGAGCCTTCTGCCAAAGGAACCATAGTGGTTGCCACAGGCGGCACATCTGACCTTCCCGTTGCCGAAGAGGCCGCAGTTACTGCAGAACTTCTGGGCAATAAAGTCAACCGCATCTATGATGTCGGCGTTGCCGGTATCCACAGACTCTTATCTCATACAGAAGAACTGATGGAAGCAAGTGTCGTTATAGCAATCGCCGGTATGGAAGGCGCACTTGCAAGTGTAATCGGAGGTCTTGTCGACTGCCCTGTCATCGCAGTTCCCACGAGTGTAGGATACGGCGCATCTTTTGAAGGACTTACTGCTTTGCTGTCCATGATGAACTCATGCGCAAGCGGCGTCACTGTAGTTAATATAGACAACGGATTCGGTGCCGGCTATTCAGCCAGCATGATCAATCACATCGGAGGTTAACCTGATGAAGACTCTTTATATCGAATGCAATATGGGCGCAGCAGGCGACATGCTCCTGGCATCTCTGGCCGAACTTACGGGTGATGTCAAAGCTTGTGAAGAAAAGCTTAATTCATTGGGAATCCCCGATGTCACATATAACTTCGAGAAGTCCGTCAAATGCGGCATTGAAGGCACCCACGCACGTGTTGTCGCACTTGGCGTTGAAGAAGATGAGCACATGCATGAGCACCACCACCATGATGAGCATTCTCATGACCACGAACATGAACACGAACATGAGCACGACCACCATCACGAGCATACTCATGAAGAACATACGCACGACCATCATGATCATGAGGGCGAACACCATCACCATCATCACACCCACATGAGTGATATCGAGAACATTATCGGCGGCCTTAACGTTTCTGACAAGGTTAAGCAGGATGCCCTCGCTGTTTACGGCCTTATCGCCGAAGCTGAGAGCAAGGCTCACGGCAAAGAGATCTCCGAGATCCATTTCCATGAAGTCGGAACGATGGATGCGGTTGCCGATATCGTAGGCGTCTGCGTTCTGCTGGAGCAGATCGGTGCAGACAAGATCGTCGTATCACCTCTTGCTACAGGCTACGGCCAGGTCAGATGTGCACACGGCATCCTTCCGGTACCTGCACCTGCCACTGCAAGCATAATCGAAGGCATTCCCACATATAGCGGCAACGTTGAAGGAGAGCTCCTCACACCCACGGGCGCAGCGCTCCTCAAGCATTTTGCTGACAGCTTCGGCCAGAGACCAGTCATGGCGATAGAGAAGACCGGCTACGGCATGGGAAAGAAGGATTTTGCAAAGGCCAACATGCTCAGGACCTTTATCGGAAGCCCGGAAGACGAAGGCGATAAGGTAATCGAGTTCAAGTTCAATGTCGATGACATGACCGGTGAAGAGATCGGCTATGCGACAGGCATTCTCATGCAGGAAGGCGCCCTTGACGTTTTCACGACGCCCATCGGCATGAAGAAAAACCGCCCGGGAATACTTTTCACGATGCTCGTAAAGCCCGAAGACAAGGAAAAGTTCGCAAGACTTGTTTTCGAGAACACCACGACGATAGGTATCAGATATAACGAGATGGACAGGTTCAAGCTCGCAAGGCGCGAAGAAAAAGTCCTGACAAAATATGGGGAAGTCCGTGTCAAAGTAACCGAAGGATACGGCGTAATTAAGGCAAAACCCGAATATGATGACATATCGGCAATAACAAATCAGGAATAATATCTATAATTTATACAGTTGAGATTTGAGAAAAGCATGTTTATTATTGAGTGAGGATAAAACTAGCAATTTTCTTTAATAAATAGGGGTAGCTATTAAATGAAAAAGACAGCCGATCAGGCACATGAAGACATAAGACCTGCCGCAAGAGCCGGAAGCTCAAAAGCTCTGGCAAAGGTTGAGAGCAGGAAGATCGAAGAAGACAGTTCTTTTATTGACTTTTCCAAGGAAAAGCCGGTAAAGAAAGAGACAAAGCCGGCAGATATTCCGGTCAAGCACACCTCGGCTAAAGAGGGCCCCAAGAAGAAAAAGTCTGCATTGCCCGTAGTTTTTGCTGTTTTAGGCATTCTTGTCGTTGCAGGCGTTATCTTCGGAGTTCTTTACTTCAAGAATCCCGGTGCAAATCCCATCGAGAATGTTTTTGAAGCCCAGATCGAAGTAGTCATGGCAGACGGCACGGTTCAGACCATGAATGCCAATGCTGCATATGCAGAGCTTGCAACAGATAAGTTCTATCCCGGAACAGTAATCGACGGAGTTGACGTCGGCGGCATGACAAAGCAGGAAGCTTACGAAGCAGTCATGAAGAAACTGCCTGCAAATCCTGTTACTGTCGCAATAAAGCTCGACCTCGAAGGAAAGATCCTTACCCCTGATTTCAAGGATATAACCATTGAATACAACACTGCCGAGATCATTGACGAGGCATTTGCAAAATACAGACCCGTCAACGGAGAAGACCTTACGAATCTTGCAGAGTGCTATAACAGCGTCCAGAAGCTCAAGACTGAGAAGGAGACTTACGAGTCAACTTATACAGTCAAGATAAACGGCGTAAAAGAAGCAGTTTCTGCTGCTCTCACTCCTTTTGTTGAAGAGTACGCAACGGTAAAGAACGCATCCATCGTTGACTTCGATACTGAGACCAGGGAATTCGTCATCGACAAGGAAAAGACAGGTTATGAGATCAACATCGACGGTGCAGCAAAGGCAGTCGAAGATCTCTTCAGCAAAGGCACATACACAGGCACAGTAAAAGTTCCCACAGTTGTAAAAGAGCCTGAGATCACAGAGGCAATGATCAACGAGAACTTCGGTCTGGTAGGTTCCGAGTGGACAATTACAGACGGTAACTCCAACAGAAACAACAACATCAGCCAGGCATGTGACAACATCAACGGCACGATCCTTGAGCCCGGCGAAGTTTTCTCATTCAACGAAGTAGTTGGTCAGAGAACATACGAAAATGGCTTCCTTACTGCAACGGTCATTGCCGGCGGTCAGTACGAGCAGGGCCTCGGCGGCGGTATCTGCCAGGTCAGCACGACCCTTTACAACGCAGCTCTCAAGACAGACCTCGAGATCGTAGAGCGTCACAGCCACGCATGGCCGTCCGACTACATCTCACCCGGACTTGATGCTACAGTTGACTGGCCTGCACTGGATCTCAAGTTCAAGAATGACACTGATTACCAGATCGTTATCTTAGCCTGGTGGGATCCTTCAGATTACACATGCAATGCAGAGATCTACGGCAGGAAGCTTCCTGAGGGCAAGTCCATCGAGACACGTTCAGAGATCGTCAGCAGAACTCCCGCAGGCGATACGGAGTATGTCGCAGATCCCAGCCTTTCAGTCGGCGAGACAAAGACACTCCGCAACTCTCACGACGGCATTACAGCTTATGCGTACAAGGTCTGGTCCGATGCTGACGGCAACGAGATCGACCGCGTATATTACAATTCAACATACTATAATTCATACGGAGCGCGCATCGCGGTAGGTACTCTGAAACCTGACGGAACATATGCTTCCATTGATACGAGCACAGGTGAATATTTAGAGCCGATCAATACACCGGAACCTACTCCGGATACGACGACACCTCCGCCGGATACACCGACACCGGAGCCGACAGCGGATACTCCGACACCGGAACCGCCGACACCAGAACCTGATCCTCCGACGGAAACGCCTCAAGATACACCGACACCATAGTGTAGAAAAGACAATAAGAATAATAAAAGCTCCCGGGAAAGGACTGCCGGGAGCTTTTCTATTGATTAATTAATAACGAAAGATTATCTTCTGTTATTATGTTAATCCTTATACTTCTTTGACGAAGACCATACCTTCTGCGATGTTCTCGTTGTATTCGTCCCAGGTGACACCGTTGTAGCTGAATACGAAGACACCCTTGTCATTTGTATATTCGACTGTCTCAGTCTCAGGTTCGCCTTCTTCTGTGTATGTGAATACCTTTTTTGTTCCGTTTTCATAGCTGATAGTCTCTGTGGCGGGATCGTACTTGCCGCTCATTGACCAGACTGCCTTTGAGTTATGAGATGATGTCCAGATTACCCAGACCTGTACGTTTTCGGGATCTTCGGAATCTACTTCAACTGTTACTCTGCCGCTCTTGTATTCGCCGTTGATGTCTGCTGCTGTCTTGGGAGCGGGTTCCGTAACTTCAACTGAAGGCTGTGTAGCTGTGGGCTCAGTAGGAGCGGCTGTTGTTTCAGTGGGCTTTGCTTCAGTCTCAGAAGGCTTTTCGGTGGGCTTAGGAGTAGGAGTTGCTGTAGGTTTATTTGTAGGCTTAGGTGTGGGGGTTGCTGTGGGCTCAGAAGGGATTGTCTCGACTACGTCTCCGGGGAAGATAGTTGTGCAGACTTCCTCTACGGAATTGCCGAACCTGAAGACCATTGTGTCTGCCATGTGCTCTTCCAGATCGTTCCATGTAACGCCGTCATAGCTGAATACGAATTCGCCTCTGCCGCTTGTGTAAAGGTACTCTTCGAAAATGACTTCGCCCTTCTCGTTAAGTGTGATCATCTTCTTGATCGCGTTATCATAGAATACGCTTGTTGTAGCTTCATTGAAGGTGCCGCTCATTGTCCAGACTGCCTTTGTGTTGTAGCTGTCGCCCCATACTACGGTGATCTCTGCTTCATCAGAACCTTTTGCCTCAACGCTGACGCAGGCTCTTCCGCCGTAGTAATTGCCGATAAAGTTCATTACGGGATTCTGGCCTTCATCAGGAGCTATGGTCTCTTTGGCGATCGTCTCTCTGAACTGGGGCTGTGCTGCTGCCTTTGCCGTGTTCTTCTTTGTTGCGCAGGCTGCGACTGCTATTGCCGTTGCGAGTACTGCTGTGGTACCGAGTATTACGTATAAATTCTTTTTCATTTTGTTTGTCCTTTCTTTTTTGCCTTCCGGCGTTTTGTTTGATGGCTTCATTTAAACATCCGCCAAAAGTGCTAACAATGAGCAATGAACAGGGCTTCCGTCGGTTAAGCAACAGTCTTTATCTGGTGTGTTGCCAATCTCGAAAAAATTTTTCCGTTGACATTTCGTCGACACCCTGAAAAGCAGGCGGCTGAAAAAAAATTTTAATAATCCTATTGACAAGGTGGGTTTAACCGATTATCATATGCGAAAATTCATTGAAGAGAGGAGGACGGGAGTTATGTACGACCGCAAGTTCTATTTTCAGACATTAGTCCGTAATAACTTCCGTTGTGGACGAATGTGTTGTTCTTGTTCAAACAGCCGCTGTTCCGACAGCACAACTATAACTATTTGAATTAAGAAAGGAAAAACACAATTATGTCCAACTATAAATTTGAAACTCTTCAGCTCCACGTAGGCCAGGAGCAGGCCGATCCTGCATCAGACGCACGCGCAGTACCGATTTACCAGACAACTTCATATGTATTCCATAACTCAGCACACGCAGAGGCAAGATTTAACCTCTCAGATGCAGGTAACGTTTATGGAAGAATCACAAACTCCACACAGGGCGTTTTCGAAGACAGGATCGCAGCACTTGAAGGCGGCGTTGCAGGTCTTGCAGTAGCTTCCGGTGCATCAGCGATCACTTACACAATCCTTGGTCTCGCAGTTAAGGGCGAGCACATCGTAGCCCAGAAGACGATCTACGGCGGTTCAGAGAACCTTCTCGCAAACACACTCCCTCTTTATGGTATTGATACAACATTGGTTAACATCCATGATCTGGACGAGGTAAAGGCTGCCATCAAGCCCAACACAAAGGCTCTCTACATCGAGACACTCGGCAACCCTTCATCAGATATCCCGGATATCGAAGCTCTCGCTAAGATCGCTCACGAGGCAGGCATTCCGCTCGTTATCGACAACACTTTCGGTACACCTTACCTCATCAGACCTATCGAGCACGGTGCTGATATCGTAGTTCACTCAGCTACAAAGTTCATCGGCGGTCACGGCACAACATTGGGCGGCGTTATCGTTGATTCGGGTAACTTCGACTGGGCAGCTTCCGGCAAGTATCCCTGGCTCTCAGAACCCAACCCCAGCTATCACGGAATCAAGTTCACGGAAGCAGTCGGCAAGCCCGCATTCGCTATCTATGTTAGAACAGTTCTTTTGAGAGACACAGGTGCAGCTATCTCACCTTTCGCTGCATTCCTTCTCCTTCAGGGTACAGAGACATTGTCTTTGAGAGTTGAGCGTCACGTTGAGAATACAAATAAGGTATTGGAATTCCTCGTTAATCATCCGAAGGTTGCAAAGGTAAACCATCCTTCTCTTGCAGATCACCCCGATCACGAATTGTATAAGAAGTACTTCCCCAATGGCGGCGGTTCCATCTTCACATTCGATGTTAAGGGCGGCAAGGAAGAAGCATTCAAGTTTATCGATAACCTGAAGATCTTCTCACTCCTCGCAAACGTTGCAGATGTTAAGAGCCTCGTAATCCATCCGGCAAGCACAACACACTCACAGCTTTCCGAAGAGGATCTCGACAGCATCGGCATCCATCAGAGCACGATCCGTCTCTCCATCGGTACAGAGCACATCGATGACATCATCGCTGACCTCGAGAACGGTTTCGCAGCAATCTGATTTCCAAATTAAGCGATATAATACTATTTAGCAGTTACAACAGGAGGACTATCTATGTCTAAGGTTTATACATCAGCAGACCAGCTTATCGGCAAAACACCGCTTCTTGAGCTCACACACCTCGAAAAGTCTTTGGGACTCGAAGCAAAGCTCGTTGCAAAGCTTGAATATTTCAATCCCGCAGGAAGCGTTAAGGACCGTATTGCCAAGGCCATCATCGAGGATGCTGAGGCTTCCGGCAGACTTAAGGAAGGCAGCGTCATCATCGAGCCTACAAGCGGAAACACAGGTATCGGTCTTGCATCCGTTGCAGCTGCTAAAGGATATCGTCTTATCATCACAATGCCTGAGACGATGAGCGTTGAGAGAAGACAGCTTATCAAGGCATACGGCGCTGAGCTCGTCCTCACAGAGGGCGCTAAGGGAATGAAGGGCGCAATCGCAAAGGCTGAGGAACTCCAGGCTGAGATCCCTAACAGCATCATTGCAGGCCAGTTCATCAACCCCGCAAATCCTAAGGCTCACAAAGAGACGACAGGTCCTGAAATCTGGGAAGACACAGACGGCGAAGTTGATATCTTCGTTGCAGGTGTAGGTACAGGCGGAACAGTTACCGGCGTAGGCGAATACCTGAAGTCACAGAAGGCTTCCGTTAAGGTTGTAGCTGTTGAGCCTGCTGATTCTCCCGTTCTGAGTAAGGGTACTGCAGGTAGCCACAAGATTCAGGGTATCGGTGCAGGCTTCGTACCTGAAGTTCTCAACACAAGCGTTTACGATGAGGTTATTCCCGTTACTAACGACGATGCTTTCGCAACAGGCAAGCTCCTGGGCAAGAAAGAAGGTGTCCTCGTAGGAATCTCATCCGGTGCGGCTCTCTGGGCAGCAATCGAACTCGCTAAGCGTCCCGAGAACAAGGGCAAGACGATCGTAGCTTTGCTCCCTGATACAGGCGACAGATATCTCTCAACACCTCTTTTCGCTGATTAATAGTTGGACGAAAGATAAAAAACTTACATATGCCTCAAGCACCCGCTGTCTTTAAGATGGCGGGTGTTTATATTTTTATACTTGGGGACCCGGTTTTTCGGGGTGCGGAGTATAAAAAGGTAAAACCTAAAAATTACAAAATAAGCGGCAATCAGACAGAAGTGTGTATAATTCCTTTGCTATAATCCAAGTATCTTTATCTGAAATTAGTCAGGAGGTACTGCTATGAGCGTAAATATCAACGAGATGCCCAAGATCGGTTTTGGTCTTATGAGACTTCCGGAAAATGACGGGGTCATTGATATCGAAAAGGTCAGCAAGATGGCCGATGCGTATCTTGAAGCAGGCTTCAACTATTTCGATACCGCATATGTTTATCACGGCGGCAACTCCGAGAAGGCCGTCAAGGAAGCGATCGTCAAGAGACATCCGAGAGAGTCTTTTACACTCGCTACAAAGCTTCCGGCATGGTTCATTCATTCAGAGGAAGACAGGGATAAGGTCTTCAATGAACAGCTCGAAAGATGCGGCGTCGACTACTTCGATTACTATCTCCTTCACAGCATTGAGGACGGCAACAACTACGACACATACGTAAAATACGACTGCTTTAACTGGGGTATTCAGAAGAAGGCTGAAGGCAAGATCCGTCATTTCGGATTCTCATATCACGGAACACCCGAACTGCTCGTAAAGATCCTCGACAGCCATCCCGAGGTCGAGTTCGTTCAGATCCAGCTCAACTATATCGACTGGGATAACTCCATCGTTCATTCAGGTGAACTCTATAAGATCCTCGCTGAGAGAAATATTCCGATCATCGTCATGGAACCCTGCAAGGGTGGTAAGCTCGCAAACCTTGATGAAGAATGTTCTGCAATCCTGAAGAACATCCGTCCGGACAAGTCAATGGCTTCATGGGCATTCAGATTTGTCGGCAGTCTTCCCGGAGTTGCAACGATCTTAAGCGGTATGTCCACAGAAGATCAGATGGCTGATAACATGAATACCTTTAAGAATTTCGAGCCTCTGACAGATGAGGACAAGAAGGCGATCGACGAAGTTGTTGAAGCTATGTCCCGTGTTGAACTGATCGGCTGTACGGCATGTAAGTATTGCGTTGAAGGTTGTCCTGCAGGTATCAGCATTCCCGATGTTATCAGTGCGATCAATACAGCCAGAAAATTCCCGGGTGACATGAGACCTCAGTTTTTCTACAACGGCCTGGTTGACAGATACAGCCATGCCTCAGACTGCATCGGATGCGGCCAGTGTGAAGGTGTCTGCCCGCAGCATCTTCCTATCATCGAGATCCTTAAGGAAGGCGTCGAAAAGTTCGAAGCCAAGGGCTGATCAGGATACTAAACAAACAGAAAATTTAAAACCGTCCGGTTCCTTTGTGTGGTTCCGGACGGTATTTTTATGAAACGTTATTTATCAGAGTGACAGCTGTTTCAGATACGCTTTGAACATCAGAGTGACAGCGACTTAAGGTATGCCTTAACGTCAGCGGCAAATTCATGAGGATGATCGCCCTGAACGTTGTGATTCCCGCCAGGGATCAGGATATAATCCGCGCCGATCATCTCAGCATATTCGATCATGACCTCATGTGAGCATGACCAGTCGTCGGAACCTGAGATGAAATAGACCGGAACCTCATAACTTGTCTGTGCCGTAAGGTCAGCGTTAAGACAGGTGCCGACAAGTTTGCCCTGAAGATTCATAACTTCTTCCTCACTCATTGTGGCTGTGTACCAGAGAAGATCGTCAGTGCCTAAATAAGGTGATTCCAAAGCACCCAGGATGACCTGCGAAAAGTCCGGATACGGGTGATACTGCATCGCGAGATTGGAGACTTCGTTGGAGTTTTCATACGAAGGGTCGTTTAAGTATCTCTCATAGGCTTCTTTCATTGCCGTAGTATCTTCGCCTGCAGCTTCTGCTATGGCAAGAGCGTCTTCATATTCGGATGTGGTGGAGAGCCTGTCGTTTACGAACTGGCCGACACCGATGTAGGCCGCAACCTTTTCGGGATGGTCGTAAACATATGTAGCACCGAGGATCGAGCCGTAAGAGTGGCCGATGATTATGATCTTGTCCTGGCCGAATCTGTCCAGCAGATAGTCGGTGAGCACGTCGACGTCATCCAATGCCTGTTCGAAAGATACAGTCGCGTTGGTCTTGTCGTTGTTGGCGACGTATGTTCTTCCGCAGCCGCGCTGGTCCCAGCAGACGAATGTGTAGTCGTCGATAAGGTCGTTTGAAAAAAGATAAGATACGTAAGAGTCAGGACTTAACGGACCGCCGTGAAGGTAGAGGATGACCGGGTTGTCCTTGTTCTTGCCGCGGATGGTGATGAACTGCTTCATTCCGTTGATATCAACATAGGTCTGTTCGTCAACGCCCTTGAACGGATTGATGAAGTTGGAAAGATAATTGTAGTTTCTCTTTGCGATGTAGAAGATCGACGTTGCGGTAACAATAATGAGCGGGATCGCTATCACGATCTGGAGCATTCCGACAAGTACCCTGGTGCCGGTCTTTTTCGGAGGCTCGTAGCCTGCCTCGCTCCTGTGCGCGAGGTGGATACCGATGTGGCCGGTGCCGAGTATCAGTGACGAGATGACGATAAAGAGATTTGATGCATAGATTCCGAGAAGGAACATGGCGATTACCGGAAGCGTTGCACCTGCAACAGGGAATCCCGCAAAAGAGGAGTACATGTCTGCCATGGTCTTCTTGCTTCTGAAATACTTAAGCCAGTAGAACTCATATAGGACCATGCAGAGGAAGGATGCGATGAGCCAGCCGATCCACCAGGATGAGGGTCTTACGTTGGTATCTTTGGTGATGAGGATCAGGCATGAGACGAGCACTTCACCTGCGCGCTCTAAAAACAGCAGGATCCTGTTCTCGTTCTTTGCATATTCCTCATATCCTTCAGGTTTGTTTTTCGCCCAGATGATATTGGGGATAAACAGCATGGCAAGATATATCAGTCCGACATACGAAAATCCGAAATTGATCATTAAGTACTCCAAGAAAAATAAATCTTCACTATTATACCAACATTCAGAATGTATAAAATAATCAACAAATAAGTCTTATGTCTGAAGATGACTTAAGTTTTAAGTTGATATAATCTGATATAACATATCGAAAAAAAGGCGGGGTGAACATGTCTCAGGGCAGTAAATACAACAGGACATTGACGGCTTGTTATCTGGCCTTTATCACACAGGCGATAACCGCCAATCTTGCACCCCTGCTTTTCTTAAGATTCCACACCCAGTTCGGCATATCACTGGGAAAGATAGCCCTTATCCCGATCGCATTCTTTATTACCCAGATTACGGTCGATCTCATCTGTGCCGGATTCATCAACAAGATCGGATACAGGATGGGAGCGCTGATCTCTGAAGCTCTTGCCGGGATCGGCCTTGTAGGTCTTTCTTTTCTGCCGTTCATTCTTCCCGATCCGTTTGTCGGGATCCTGGCAAGCACGATCCTTTATGCGATCGGAAGCGGCCTGATCGAAGTCCTTGCGAGCCCTATCGTGGAAGCGTGTCCTTTTGACAACAAGGCATCTGTCATGAGCATCCTTCATTCGTTCTACTGCTGGGGAAGCGTCGGCGTAATTGTTTTGTCGACGGTCTTCTTTTATGTGTTCGGCATTGACCACTGGAGATGGCTCCCTTGCGCATGGGCTCTGATACCTTTCGTAAACATTATCAATTTCGCAGTTTGTCCCATTGAGACTCTCACTGAAGACGGCAAGGAAATGAGTATCGGCAAGCTTTTCAAGACACCGATATTTCTTCTTGGAATCGTCCTCATGGTCTGTGCCGGTTCTTCCGAGATCGCGATGGGACAGTGGTTCTCGGCATTTGCAGAGTCAGCCATTGGCATGCAAAAGACGACGGGAGATCTTGTCGGTCCGTGTCTATTTGCGGTCGCCATGGGCATCTCAAGAATTATCTACGGCAAGTTCGGAAATAAGCTCGACCTCACCAAATTCATGCTCGGCTCAGGCGCGCTCTGCCTTGCGTGTTATCTTGCGGCATCTCTGTCGAAGTCTCCGATGGTCTGTCTTTTGGGCTGCATCATCTGCGGATTTTCCGTCGGCATAATGTGGCCCGGTACGATAAGCATCCTCTCAAAAAGACTTCCCAGAGGCGGCACTGCGATGTTCGCTTTTCTCGCGATGGCAGGCGATCTCGGAGGCGCATTGGGACCCGGTATCGTGGGCTTTTTCGCGCAGATGAACAACGATGACCTGAAGAAAGGCATTCTTGCCGGAGCGGTCTTCCCGCTGGTACTCGTAATATCGGTTGCGGGGATTCTGATAAAAGTCCGCAAAGAGCGTAAAAATAAGGGTTAACAAATACTCTTTAGCGTGATAGAATTTCGAACGGGGAGTTAACCCCCGATCCCATTATAAAAGTGAGGTGAATACGGTGGACGCTGGTGACAGTTGCGACAAACGAGGGAAACGCGGCCGAAATATCCTTTGTTCCTTAAAGTGCCAGTCGATGACCGTATCGGACCTTAAGGACTAAATGATGTATCGTCACCTCTGTTTGCCCAAAGCAAAGCGGAGGTTTTTTGTTCCCGTCGTTTGTTTACTTTTAGGAGGAGACAAATGGCAGAGAAGGAAAT
>JAEEGH010022977.1_pt1 | contig 12729 bp, 12 predicted proteins | sample 9134181 | NCBI WGS metagenome assembly JAEEGH01 (sample SAMN16246544, study PRJNA631951) | gut metagenome | biome: gut microbiome; feature: rumen; material: DP-attached | host: Bos | place: Iran: Karaj | collected 2018-10 | reverse complement strand
ACTGCAACGGAAAAACATCCGCTTGCAGAACGCATGTCTCCTCGCCGCGGCCATTCCGTTCGATGATCCAGATGCCGAACTTGCCCTCAAAAATCAGTCCATGCCAGTCATTTCCGTCTACAATCCCAACGACAAGATGTTGAAATACGCCTATCGCATCGCAGGCGGCGAAAACTCAGTCGCCCTTGGTGCGCATTCCACTGGCAAGCCCAACGAATTCCGCGTCTCATGGAACACTATCGAAGACACCCACATCCCCACCACGGATATCAATTTGGATATCGTCAAATCCGTCTTCAACCACACTGCCATCTTCTATCTTCAACAGTTGAAAAAGATCGTGGAATCTCTGCAATAAAAATTCCATTACTCATTACTCATTACTCATTCGCCATGACAAATCCAAACTGGTTCCGCACAAGCTACCGCCGCAATCTTGTCGATATGCACATTGAGGACTGGAATCCGGAGTTCCTCTCGCAGTTCGATCCAGACAAGTATTATGAAAATCTTGTCCGCGCCCATGTGAAATCGCCGATGATCTATCTGCAGTCGCACGTCGGTCATTGCAACTGGGATACGAAATCCGGCCACCGCCATCAGTCGTTTACGGATTGCACGAAAAAGATGCAACGGCTCTTCGATCTCTGCCATCAGGGCGGCATGGATGTCGTCGCGTATTATTCATTGATTTACAACAACGACGCGTATGTCGCCCATCCGGAATGGCGGTTGCTCGACATCAACGGTCACGGCACGCGTTTCGATACAGGAAAAGGACAGTATTTTGGCGGTTCGCGATATGGTCTCTGCTGTCCTAACAACTTGGGATATCGTGATTTCGTACTAAAACAACTGGACGAAATCTTCGATCTTTTCACCCTTGAAGGAATCTTCCTCGACATGCTTTTCTGGACGCGGCCATGCTATTGCGATGCCTGCAAGGCTCGTTGGAAAGCGGAGCATGGAGGTGACATTCCGACTGTCATCAACTGGAACGATCCCGCATGGCGCGCCTTCCAGGCCAAACGCGAAGAATGGATGCAGGATTTCGCGATGATGGTCACGAAAAAAATCAAATCGCGCAATCCAAACTGCTCCGTGGAGCATCAATTCTCCACGATGATGCACGGCTGGCGGCAGGGCGTCAACCAGAACATCTCCATCGCGTCCGACTACTGTGGCGGCGATTTTTACGGCGGCGCGCCACAGCATTCTGTCGCATGCAAATTGTACTACAACATGACCGCCAACCAGCCGTTCGAATACATGACCTCCCGCTGCTATCCGGGCCTCCGAGAACATACGACAACCAAGACAGAAGACATGCTTCGCCTCTCTGTCATGTCAACTTTCGCCCACCACGGCGCGGCGTTGCTCATCGACGCCATCGATCCCAAAGGCACCTTGGATTCTCGCCTTTATGACTTGTACGGAAAGATTTACAGCGACGCCGAGAAGCTCGAACCGTACATGGAAGGACAGCTTGTGCAGGACGTCCAAGTCCTGTTCAATCTGGAAGGAAAATACAATCCAGACGTCAATAACGTAGCCGTCGGTACGCCTCGCGCAGCAGACGATTCCAGCCCGCACACCAACGCCGTCATGGGAGCTTGCCGTTCCCTTCAACAGATGCACATCCCCTTCGGCGTCTTCTCCAACTGGAAGCCCGAAAAGGCCAATGGAGCAAAAGTCATCGTGCTTGCGGACGCATACGACCTGCCGCAGAATGCCGTCGATTACGTTGAAAAATTCGTTTCCGACGGCGGTAGTCTCTACATGAGCGGCCGTGTGAATCCATCACTCGTCCAAAAACTCACAGGCATCCGTCTAGACGGCGCCTTCCAAGCCCCCATGACCTACATGGCCCCCACGGCAGATGGACAGCCGTTGTTCACCGATCACAATCGCGACTATCCGTTCGCCGTGACTTGCGGCCTTCAGAAGATGGTCATGCCCAATAACTTCTATGGCGTCGTTCTCGCCACGACCGTCCTTCCTTATGATCCGCCTGCCCAAAACGGCGAACTCCATCCAGATCCAAGCGATGGTTTCGACTACACCGCCCCAAACGCGCGTTTCGCCTCCATCCATTCCAATCCGCCTGGTCGTTTCACCGACATACCATCCTTAATCAAAACGACTTACGGTCAAGGAACGGTCGTCTATTCAGCCGCCGCATTCGAAATGTTGGACCGCCCCGCCACGGCGCCGCTCTTCGCGAATATCATGTCACTATTGATTGGAACACAGCAATGGTCCTTCGCCACCAACGCCCCACGACAGGTGGAAGTCATTGAATTCGAAGCATCTGAAAAGAACCGCCATTACATCAATCTCATCAACTCGCAGGATTCTTTCCAGATTCCTGCCATCTGTGATTTCGACGTCTCTGTAAAACTGGATGCCACGCCGTCTCAGATTCTCTCCCTGCCCGACGAGACGCCCCTCCCATTCGTCTATGAAAACGGTTACGCCACATTCCATGTGGCCAAACTGCCAATCTGCAATTTCTATGTTTGCATGACTCCTTGATATATTTCAAGTAAATCATGCAGGAGAAATACAAAATGGATAACCCATTACCGTCAAAGGACATATCATTTAACGGACAGCTCCTTTTCCATGGAAGCCTGCAAATCGTCAGGAAACCGGAGATCAGAAATGGCAAATATGCCAAAGATTTCTCCATAGGCTTTTACTGTACCTATATCAAGGAACAAGCAGTCCGCTGGGCCACTCGTTTTCCAACTCAAGGATATGTCAATATATTCTCTTGCAGGCAAACTAACAACTTGCTAATCAAGCGTTTTGACACAATGACGGAAGAATGGCTGGATTTTATCGTCGCCTGCCGTCATGGAGATTCACACGATTTCGATATCGTGGAAGGTCCGATGGCTAATGATACCATTTTCAATTACATACAGGATTTCATGGACGGAAATATCTCCAGAGAAGCATTTTGGGCATTGGCGAAGTTCAAACGACCGACACATCAGATATGCTTCCACACTCAAAAAGCTCTTGATACATTGACATTCGAAGGATATGAAATCTATGGGAATTAATTTCAGTGATTTGTTCTTCACCTGTAGCCTGATTGAACTGATCGGAAGACTCACTCACCAGAAACGAGCTGCCGTGGTGTCGTTGATGGGCCGAAAAAACATCGCGCATATTTATGACCACGCCGATGTCCTTCATTGTGAACCTATTGCCAAAACGGCAGATACATTTATTGAAATGTGTAATATTCCCAAAGGCGATTTCGACAATGTCGCTACCTGCAAATACACCGTGCCCGATTACTGGACAATCGGTAAAGTTTATGCCCGTCTCATTCAAGATATTACAAAAGACGATGTCATAGACGCATTGTTCCAAATATATAATTCTCCTATAAGTGATTACATATCACATTACAATGGCGATTTCTTCTACCAGTCTCGCGAGTATATCAAAGAATCGTACTTCTACGAACTAGACACACCTGCTCATATAAAGGCCGGTTTGCCCCTCCATTTACCATAACAGCTTCTTTCATGCAGATTTATGGTGTATTTACTTGATTGACAATCTGTTCAATCAAATCCACGGCTTTCAGTTTTCGGGCTTCCGTTTCAAAGCTTGGCATGATGCGATGCGCTAAAACATCAACGGCGCATCGCCGCACATCCTCTGGCAGAACATAGTCACGACCATTTATCGCGGCTCGTGCTTTCGCACACACCAATAGCCCCAAACTCGCGCGCGGCGAAGCACCGACGTCAATCAACTCTTTCGTCGAATCCACGCCATTTTCAGGCCGCGTCGCTGCGATGATATCCAGAATATAGCCTTTGATTCGCGCATCCACATGGATGCCATCCAAAGCCTTTCGCCATTGTTTTAAATCCTCCAGCGTAATGACTTCCGATATATTCAAGTTCGGTTCGGATTCGCCCATACGGTCCAGAATGGTAGCCTCTTCGTCACGATTTGGATACTTCAATCGCACACAAAGAAGAAAACGGTCTTTCTGCGCTTCCGGCAGCGGATATGTGCCGCCTTGTTCGATCGGATTCTGCGTCGCCACTACAAAAAATGGATCTGGCAAAGCAATTGTTTTGCCGCCGATGCTGACCTGCCGTTCCTGCATGGCTTCCAAAAGGGCGCTTTGTACTTTTGCAGGAGCGCGGTTGATTTCATCCGCCAACACAAGATTCGCATTCAACGGGCCAAGCCTCACTTCGTATTGATTTGTTTCGGGGCGGTAAGTCTGCACGCCTGTGATATCGCCTGGAAGTAAGTCCGGCGTAAACTGGATACGAGAGAAACTGCCACCGATGGCCTGTGCCAAGGTCTTCACTGCCAACGTTTTGCCCAAGCCAGGAAGTCCTTCCAGCAGCACATGGCCACCGACAAGCAACCCGCAAAGCAATCCATCGACCATTTCCGTCTGGCCAACCAGTACTTTGCCAAGCTCATCTCTCAATTGTTGAAGCTTTTCATAATTCATAATTCACAATTCATAATTATATACTTAACGTTCAACGATTTAAGCATATCCAGAATATAAAGTTTACGCATGACATCTTTTCCCCTGCGCGAAGCGCATTTCAAACCGCCGAGCCGCCGGAGGCCTACCAGATATTCAGCAATCAACGATGTCATATCCACTCAAAATTTTAAGCATCATGCCGACGGCGGCGAGGCATTTTTTGAGTATTTTGAGTGTTTTGTGGACTAAATCTGTGTAATCTGTGGTGCTTTTCTATTTTTTTATGGCTTCCTGTGTAGCTTTCTTCGCTTCTTCTTCCGCCTTGCTCGCATCGCGCATCGTCTTCAGCCATGCCCGCATCGAATTCCACTGGTCACGAACGGCATTCCACGTCTTCTTCGGCCCACAGATGCAGATATGGATGATCAACAAGCAGAGGCAGACGCCCGCCGCGAGACCGCCTTCCGCCCATCGTGCGGAAGCGACATCCGCCAAACGCGAAATCTCCGCTTCCGAAATCTCCTTCGCGCCGCTCTTAAAAGCAGACGCATCCGTGCCGTCACCCATGAATGCAAGATTCAGACTCGCCAACATGCCTTGCAAAAACACGATCGCCGGCAACAGACGCCACCAGACGCCGCCTTTCAGCCAATGTGCGCAGATACAGCCCATCGGAATCGTGAAAATCAATCCCCAGACGCTGATGGAACTCATTCCGATGCAGGAGATTCCGCCCATCGTCAAGGCCAATGGCATGATCGGTGTCAGTAATGGTTTGAACTGCCCGAGAGCCACCAACGACAAGGCGGTGCCCAGACAGATGGCCAGCCAGATGCCTGCATAACGCCATCCGCTCGTTTTCGTCTCTTTCGTCTCTTCCGCCGGCTGCGGTTCTGTATTCTGCGGTTGTTCCTGTTTGTTTTCTTCTGTCATCAATCGTCTCTAGTTGTTTTTTCGTTCAATGCAACCTTCTCCATTATATAAAATGACGCATTTTTCGCCACTTGCCATTTTTCCGCATTGTTTTTCATGCATTTTATCAAAGAAAAACAATTGATTTTACCAATTTCCCGTCTATAATTGTATAGTATAGACATTTTACCCATTATTCAATGAGTCTTAACGCAGGAGAAACATGATGAAACACAAACTCATCGTCTGCGCCATTTTATCCGTCGTCTGCATCCTCCATGCCGCCGATCCTCTGCTGGGCGATCTCGGTCTGGACAGCGATGTCTCCAAGGAGGAGAAATCCTACACATGCGTCGCCGCGCCGCCGCCCGCTCCACCTGCGCAACATTCGTCTGCGGAAGGACTTCCGCCGCTTCCATTGCCTGTCGTTCCGTTGCGCCGCACGGAAAAGAAGAATCCGCCGCGACCTCCTGTACTCATCGCAAAAGTCTCCACGCAGGACCGCAATGACTGGGCGACCAATCCGACGGATGCACAGAACCTCCTCAAATGGATGGCAAAAAATCTGAACGTCAACTTCTCGGACATGGTTTTGCCAGACGACCAGATTCCGTCTGATCCGAAGACCGTTCCAATCCTCTACCGCACAGGTCATGACGCCTTCACGTTCACGCCGCAACAGAAGCAGAATCTCCGCCACTATCTCTTCAATGGCGGCACGCTCATTCTCGAATCCTGCTGCGGTCGCCGCGCCTTCGCGGAATCCGCCCTCCGTGAAATTCGTGATCTCATCCCTGAACGTCCACCGTACAGGCTCTCCAACGACCATCCGCTCTTCAAATCCTATTTTGACATCAAATCCATCAAATACCGCCCCTACGCTCTGAAGGCCGGAGCGAAAGACGACCGCGCGGACATCATCGGCGTCGATGTCGGCTGCCGCACCGCCGTTTTCGTCTTCCGTTGGGACGTCTCCTGCGGATGGGATGACCAGCCCGATACGCTCCGCCATCGTTGCCTCGGTTATAGCATCGAAACATCTAAACAGCTTGGTGCCAACTTATTGGCCTACATTTCGTCTGAACGTTCCACCGCCCTCCCACTCTCGCAAGCTCTTGAATTCGTCGATGCAGAAAAGACGTCCAGTGACAAATTCCGCATCGCGCAAGTCAAATATTCCGGCCTCTGGAAGTGCCGCGAGGCCGGTTTGTCCATGCTGCTCAACAACTTCCATGAACAAACCAAAGTCCCCGTTCTCTTCGAAAGGGAAGAAGTCGCATTGACCTCTCCGCATCTTTTCGATTTGCCGTTCGTCTATATGACGGGCCATCAGGACTTCCAACTGACGGATGCAGAACGCGAAGGTCTCGCGAAATACATCCGCCAAGGCGGTGTCGTCTTCGCAGAAAGCTGCTGTGGCCGCGACACCTTCTCAAAGGCCTTCCGCCGTGAAATCGCTCGCGCCTTGGACGGTGCCAAACTGGAGCGCATTCCGCCCAATCATCCTATCTTCGCATATCCCAATAACTTAAAGGATGTTCAGCCATTGCCCGCTCTTGCGGAGAAGCTTCAGGCGAAGTCCCGCATCCAGCCAGAGCTCTACGGTCTGTCCATCGACGGCCATCTGGGCGTCGTCTTCTCCCCGCGCGGCCTTGCCTGTGGTTGGGAGCTTGCGCAATGCCCCTACTGCTGCGGCATCCATTCGAAGGACGCTCTTGCCCTCGGCATCAACATTCTCGCCGCCAGCCTCCTGCAATGAAATACGTTCCGCCCACTGTCTCATTCTGGAAATACGATCTCGGCGGCGGATGGGAGGCGTGGGCTGGCAAAACGGCTGAAGACAACGACTTGCTCTCCTTGCGCGTCGCCGCACAGGAGGATTTCTGGTTCCACATCTGCGGCATGCCCGGAAGCCATGTCATTCTGAAGGCCATTTCCGACGACGCATGCGAACCGACGCGCGAGTTACGTGAAAAAGCCGCTGCCATAGCCGCCTATCACAGCAAGGCGCGCAACGCGGGCAACGTCGCTGTATCCTGCACGAAGGCAAAATTCATCAGCAAGCCGAAAGGCGCCCATGCAGGGCTCGTCGAAATCCGCCAAGAGACCAATTTGAAAGTCAAACCATCCATTCCCGGCCCTCCAACGGATGGAAAATTAACAATTAACAATTAACAATTAACAATTAACAATTAACAATTAACAATTAACAATTAACAATTAACAATTAACAATTAACAATTAACAATTATCGATTAAACGTCTTGTCCATATTCGCCTATCAAAAAAACATGAAAAAATAAGTAAATTATTAATTATTAATTGTTAATTATACATTGAAAAAATGCGTGTAAAGAATCTCGCCGAACTTGAAAAAATACTGGCCCGCAAACGAACACTGACCACCAAGGCCGAATCCGTCGTACCCGCTCCGGAAAAAATCGAAGTGCCGCAACTGCGCATCATCGGTCTGGATGTGGCTCTCCGCTGCACGGGTTGGGGCATCATCGACGCACGTAGCCACAACAAGCAGGCGGCGGTCGATTGCGGCGTCATCAAGACAGATTCAAAAGAAGCCGTCTCGGAATGTCTGCGGCGACTCGCCGGCGGAGTCCGCGAACTCGTCGAACTATACAAGCCCGACATCGCCGCCATGGAGGGCGGCTTCTTCTGCCGCAACGTCCGCACGGCCGTCGTCCTTGGCGCGGCCCGCGGCGTCGTCATCGCCACGCTTGCAGAGAAGAAGATTCCCGTCCACGAATACGCCCCGCGCAAAATCAAACAGGCCATCTGCGGCTTCGGCAACGCCTCCAAACAGCAGGTCGCCCTGCTCGTCTCCCAAATGCTCAACATCCAGACGGATAAAATGGCCTTCGACTCGACGGATGCCCTCGCCATGGCGTTGACCCATGCCCAGCTCCTCACCATCGCGCAAGGCATCGGCATCCCGGATCCTATTTAAGTGGTTAGTGGTTAGTGGTCAGTGGTCAGTAGTAAATCATTAATCATTAATCATTAATCATTAATCATTAATCATTAATCATTAATCATTATACTATCATGCGCAAGCAAATCTCCAAAACCAATCAGCCGCTCATCGCCGAACCGCCCCATGGCCATGACTGCTGGAATCTCCGTTGCGGCGGACGCGGCATCTGCTCATCCTGCCGCGTCACCCTCCTGCAAGGCGTGTTCAACGTCGCGGGAAAAACAGTGGATGTCCGCCTCGGCATGCCGTTGCAGGCCAACGCCTGCCAGACGACGCTTCTGAGCGACACAGGCATCATCGACATTCCGGAATCCGCCGTGCTCGCCCACGGCGGAAACATCGCCAACGAATGGCAGGCCGCCCCGCTGCCGGCCAACGGTCGCCCTGTCGCCGCCGTCGATCTGGGGACGACGACCGTTGTCGCCGTCCGCATCGAAAACGGCCTTGTCGTCCGCACGGCTTCCGCCTTCAATCAACAGGGCCAATATGGCGACAACGTCATCTCCCGAATCACGCATAGTGGTTCACCAGAAGGACTTGCGCAATTGCAAAGGGCCGCCGCGAAGACCATCGATTCGCTCTTCGCGCAATGGCCGGACAATGCGGACATCCAAGTGCTCGGACTCGCGGGAAATACGACGATGACCTGCCTGCTGTGGGGCATCGACTGCACATCCATCGGTGTCTCGCCCTTCACGCCGCCATTGCGCGTCTTTCCTGTCAAAACCGCTTCTGAATTAGGCATTTACGCCCTTCCGCCCGACACGCCCGTCCATGCCATGCCGTCCATCAGCGCCTACGTTGGCGGCGATTTGACGGCGGGGCTTCACGAGACGGAACTACAACCAGGCGAGGCACTAGTCGATATCGGTACGAACTGCGAAATCATCCTCCGTACGGCCTCTGGCGAACATGTCTGCACGGCGGCGGCCGCAGGCCCCGCCTTCGAAGGCGCAGGCATCGCATGCGGCCGCCGCGCCGTTCAGGGAGCCATCGACCACATCCTTCCGGGCTGGAAATACACGACCATCGGAAATGATTCGCCCAACGGACTTTGCGGCTCCGCCATGCTCGATTTCATGGCCGTCGGCAATCAAGAAGGATGGCTTTCGAGTTTTGGACGACTGGAAAAAGACGAAATCAGTGACCGCATCCGCGAAATCGACGGAATCACAGCCGCCGAAATCGCGCCGAATGTCACGCTGTCGGAAAAAGATTTGGAACAGCTTCTGAAAGCAAAGGCCGCCGTTTTCGCAGGCATCCAATCGCTTTTGGAATCGCAGAACATGTCGTTCAGCGATTTGAAGAAGCTCCATCTGGCTGGCGGCTTCGCGAAATACATGGATTTGAAGAGTGCCGTCGCCATCGGCATGCTACCGGACGTACCATTTAATATCGTCGGAAATACTTCTCTGGCAGGGGCTTCCCGCCTCGCCGCCGCGCCGTCGATGATGGATGAATTCATCCGCCTCAGCGATCTGCCGCGCGAAATTCCGCTCAACGACATCCCGTCCTTTGAAGACAACTACATCGACGCATTGATGCTACCGTGATGCAAAAGGCCTCCCCTCTGGGGGAGGTGCCGCGACAGCGGCGGAGAAGGCCGCTAATCACTATCCTTATCCGCGCAGATATGGCAGCGCGCGCAATTCAATTCGGGCGGCATATAGGTCGTGCCTTCGCGCTCTGCCTTGCGGATCTTGTGGTGGTTGTTGATGGCCAAAAAGACCGCCAACACGATGAACGCGCCAGCCGGAAATTTGAACAGCAGGAACGACGGCCAGCCCGGAACGACTTCATATTCAAAGAATGTCCCGCCCGACAGAAATTCGCGCACGCCGCCCAGCATCATCAACGCCAACGTGAAGCCCAGCCCCATGCCGACACCGTCCAGAAGCGATGAAAACGGACCGTTCTTCGAGGCGAACGCCTCCGCGCGGCCCAACACGATGCAGTTCACGACAATCAGCGGAATGTAGATACCCAATGTCTTGTTCAGCTCCGCTGGAGCGTAGGCGTTCATTAGCATTTCCACAATCGTCACGAAAACAGCGATAATGACAATATAGCACGGGATGCGAACTTTCGACGGTATCGCCTTGCGCACCAACGAGATGGCCAGATTGCTACCAACCAAAACGCACGTCGTCGCAATGCCCATGCCTAACGCGTTTTTCGCGCTGCTGGAAACGGCCAGCGTGGGGCACATGCCCAGCATCAGCACCAATACGGGATTCTCTTTCCAAAGTCCCTTTACTAATTCTTTCATCATTGACATATTTATCTAAGTGGTTAGTGGTTAGTGGCTAGTGGCTAGCAATAAATTGTTAATTGTTAATTGTTAATTGTTAATTGTTAATTGTTAATTCGCTTTGTATTTTTCGTATGCCCGGCAGGCCTTGTTCACGGCGTTGTGGACGGCCGTGCTACTGTACGTCGCTCCACTGACGCCATCGACGGCATTGAACGGCTTCGCCTCTTTGCCGCGATACTTACCGTCAAGATACGGATTCGGAGGCAGTTCGCCTTCCGCCAATGCCTTGCCACCGCCCCAGATGGATTTCTGCTGTTTGCGATCCGTCGCCTGCGTACCGAGGCCGGGCGTTTCGCTGTGGCTGGAGACGATGACATTGATGATGCGGCCGTCGGCGCCAATACCCGTCAGCGTCTTGACCTGCCCGCCAAAACCTTTCGCTTCCGATTCCGCCGCGACGGCGATCACCTTGCCTGCCGCGTCAAACGCGCGATACAGTTTCACGTCGTTGATGACAATGACCTTTTCATTTTCCGCTGCGTCTTCCGCGTCGTTCGACGCGATCGCCGCTGTTTCCGACGGCAGGACGAGCTTCAGCCCATCTGTCAACGTCGCCTTCGCGGCGGCGGCCCGCGGCTCCTCCGTCAGATTGTTCACATATGCCAAGGCGGCCGCGCCGACCAGGCAGACAAGCCCCAAACTGATGCACAATCTCAATATGTCTTTCATCGAAATGCCACCTTTTTTCAATGTTTATTTACCAAACGGACGCCCCGCCGTGAACTTATCGATCAGCGGCGTCAACGCATTCATAATCAGAATAGAGAAACTCACGCCCTCAGGATAGCTGCCCCACAGGCGGATGACGCATGTCAGAATGCCGCAACCGACGGCAAACACGACAGAACCTTTGCGGTTCAGCGGCGTCGTCACCATATCCGTCGCCATGAAGAACGCGCCCAGCATGAGACCGCCGCTCAAAATATGCAGGATCGGATTGAAATGTGCGCACGGATGGAACGCATACGCGATTCCCGTGAAGATCGCCACCGTGCCGATGTAGCACACAGGCACCTGCCAGCGGATGATGTTCACGCAAATCAGAAAGATTCCGCCGATGATCAACGCGATGGCGCATGTCTCGCCAAGACTGCCACCACAGTTGCCGACGAACAGATCCATGATTGAAGGATATTTCTGCGCAATGGCTTCCGCCGCTTTACGTGTTGCGGAGGTTGTCGCGTCGCAATGGGCGATCATAGCCAACGGCGTCGCGCCAGTCGTCGCATCTACCCATTTGGCGAAGCCGTTGCCGGAAGGCAGCACCCACGTCGTCATCGCGGCGGGGCAGCCGACCAACAACGCGACACGTCCCACCAACGCGGGATTGAACGGATTGCCGCCCAATCCGCCATAAACCATCTTGCCTAGACCGATGGCCGCCAAACTGCCAACGAGGCACATCCAAATCGGCACCGTCACAGGAAGGTTCATGCCGAGCAGCATGCCTGTCAGCAACGCACTGCCGTCGTTGATCGCCAATTCGCGACCCATCATCCGCGTGAACAGCGCCTCGAAGGCCGCGCACGACACCATGCATAACGCGATGACCATGAACGCACGCCAACCGAAGAAATAGACGGATGCCAAAGCGGCGGGCGTCAAGGCGCCGATGACCTTGAACATGATCTTCTGCACCGTGTCACGGTCATGGTAATGCGGCGAACTGCTTACCACCAGTTGACTCGTGTCCGGCATTTTGATAGTTTGCTCTGTCATATTTTAGTGGTTAGTGATTAGTGGTTAGTGGATAGCTGCTTCGCTGAGCTAAAAGCTAAAAACTTAAAGCTTAAAGCGAAATACAGGCGGCTTGTTGTCTTATGTCTTATCGTCTTACGTCTTTTGCTCACGTCTCATGTCTCATGTCTCACGTCAAACTGCGTAATGGCAACGCCATTGCGCCCTCCAGTGAGTAACAAACCAGTAATTGTAAATTGTTAATTATTAATTGTTAATTGTTCATTCACTTCTTCGCTGCTGCGGCGGCTGCGGCCTTCTTTTTGGCGGCGACGACCGCCTTCGCACGTCGGA
>JAEEGH010022975.1_pt1 | contig 12731 bp, 12 predicted proteins | sample 9134181 | NCBI WGS metagenome assembly JAEEGH01 (sample SAMN16246544, study PRJNA631951) | gut metagenome | biome: gut microbiome; feature: rumen; material: DP-attached | host: Bos | place: Iran: Karaj | collected 2018-10 | reverse complement strand
GGAGAGGAAACTCCGGAAAATCGCAGAATCTATGAAGTCGCCGATGAACTCCATCGACGCTGCCAATTACATGAAGCGCAACTTCGAGATAGCCAAGACGATGTAAACCATCTGGATTTAGAACAACGCGTGGCTGAGCTATATGCTAAGGAAAACGGCATGTGGCTTCCAATGAGTAATGTTTTTGATTTAGGCGTTCCAGGGCCAAGTGGCAACGAAAACGATACTTATGTATCTAATGATATTATTTATAAAGTTAACAACCTGCTAAATACAGGCAGTATTCTGCGTCTGCTTGATAGAGTAATTTGGCATAACAATCTGTTTTACGATACTGCCTATACCTTGCATGCTTTTACTGGATTCGAAGGGCGTACTATCATGCCTGTATTACAGCAACGATTGGTAAAAGATGCAGTGCCAGCAACATCCATTGAAATTGAAACCTATATGGCAGCCATAGGATTCATAAAGCAGAATGATGAAGGAAGATATGCTAACGATGATTTTGTCGTATGGGATTTGGTTCCTAGAAACGTTCTGAGAGATAAAGATGGTGATATATTTATCATCGATGCAGAAATTGCAAGGAATCAATAAAAAGAAGGCTCGCAGCGGCGAGCCTTTTTCCTTTTTAACCAAATAACCAAAATAGATATATGAGTAATCAAATTGCACTAAAGTAGTGCATAAAATAAAAGAAAAATGCACTAAAGCAGTGCAAATTAACGTATGATCTTTTACTGGTTGCAAAGGTACCCAACTTGAGGTGACATTTTGGCACCTCAAGATTTATCTGCGACAGAGTAGGGGAAGAGGGTTTGGAGTATGTCGTAAAGTGCATAAAAAGGGCAAGGAAATACGAAAATAAAATAGACGCTTACGCAGCTTGGGGTAGGGGAAGACCGGCCTCCTCGTTCTGTACAGCATGGCTATTTTACACTTTTCAATAGGTTTTTTCAATCCAAAAATACACTTTTCAATGATTTTTCGTGCTGCAAAAATACACTTTTCAAATAAATTAGCCAAATTTTTGAACCAGATTCTTTTATTTTTGCGTATAATTATCTATTGTCGTAAAGTGCATAAAAAGGGCAAGGAAATACGAAAATATTTTTTTCTTCCCTTTTTTTATGGAAATATGTTGTTTTTTTAAAGAGAAACCATTATCTTTGCACACCGAATAGACTATTCGCCAATCTCGGAGCTCGGCAGTGCTAAGGGATATATAAGAATAGGAAGTATAATTTAATTGTTATATCGCTTAAAGATACTATACATACGATGATTTGGGAGTCAGAGGGAACAACAGTACCTTTGTACCCAGATTGTTCTTAGGAAAGAGCCAGGATCTTCAATATTAACAACGAAAGTACCGCAACTATTTTTTAGTAATGTGATTTTGAATGATGAAGGCTACCTTGCTCATCCCCCGAGGGGTGTGAGTAAGAGTAGTGTACTTTGTTCAAAGGCACATTTATGCGGTCACCTTCGTTGTTAAGTCTCTATTCTTCTCCGCCTCTTTTTCTAAGAACAACTGTTTAAATTCAAATTTGAGTATGTAACCTATATACATAAATCTTTTTTAACTCTAATTTTATTATCCTAAAAAGTATGATTAAAAATTGTTTGGCCCGGCCGTTGGAAACTCAGGCTTCAGATAGTACTGGTTTCCGTAGTTTTAAACAAATTATTGTTGAGTTGGATCTGTCGATAACAGCTTACAACAAGGTTGTAGTAGAAGATCCTGTTACCAGATGTCTGTTTGTGGGCAGTATGGTAAAGTGGGCTTGCCTGATCAACTCCCAGCTTCTTGACTATCTGGACAAGATCGACAAAGGCAAATTAGTAGAAGTGCTGAATGTGGATTTTATCAAGTTTTCCAGTCTGGATTATTGGTTGAGTGGCAGAATCAAGTACGACATGATGGCCTACCAGGATATTCCTCTGAATCTGAAGGCTCGTGACTTCGAGTACAGCTCTTCACTTGAAATCTACAAGGCATACGAGGCTATTGTTTCTGAAATGGCTGTTAATTTTAATAAGGTGAAAGACACATTTGAACACCTGGAACTTTACAAACCCGTGATACAGCAGATGAAGGAGCAGTATAGTGATCCTTTCATCGCCTATGAGTATGCCCAAATGAAAGAGATGTATGTAGATCCGACCTTGGAGGATTATCTGCAGATGCAGGTGACCACTTGTATCGATCTTCTGCATTCGGGCATACTGAATGATGTGCTGTCGATTCGCAATGAAGAGGTGGAAGCAGTGGATGAAGCGGAACTTTATAAGATGATTGATCCAGACTATGAGACACCATCCAATCTGAAGAAACTTTGGGCCAAGCTCAAGAAGTTTATAGAGAAAAAGGAGGATTATTTGATTGTGCCTAAACGTGATAAGTTGTTGAAGTATGTCCTCAAACATAAGGATATTCTGACTGTTGATCATATTCGAGCCGTCTTTAAATTCGATAATGTGATGATGCTAATTCATCAGGATATGGTGAAGATGAAGCCTGAACTGGCTCAGTATCTGACGACGAACGAGAGCCCGAATGTATTTGGCATCGTGAACAGTCTGACCAGACTGATGCAGCAGGATTGGTTTAAGGAGTACCGTACGGATCCGAAATATGGTGATGCTTGGATTGAGCATTTTGTTTCTGAACTGTTGGCTTCGGAGTACCAGCAGGAGTTGTTGGAGATCTGGAAGGATGCTGACAAGCGACTAACGCTGAAGGGTAACATCATTGGTTGTCTGAATAAGGCTGGCATCATCGACGGAAGTGATTTGGGTATTGCGACAGCATTGTTGAATGGTACAATAGGAGAAAACAAGAAATTTGCCATCTATATGGGCAGGGGTAAGAAAATGGTTTTTTGTGACTGGATCTGCGACTATGTGAAAGGCTGATTTCACATAAAAGTTCAACTGAGAAGTTCTACTGGAGTTCAACTGGAATTTCAGTAGAATTTTTTTTGTTTTTTCTGAAACTACGATAAACACAGGTGTTATAGGCCGTTTTTGGTCGTTCAACTGAAAATTCAACTGAACTTTTTTTTTCAGTTGAATAGTTGAACTCTACATTTGCACTCGCAATCAGATGATTGTGGGGATCTTTGACATGCTAATACGACGAAACGCAGGCAGGCCTGCGCGAACATTAATTAATACAATAACAAAACAAAATGGAAACAAAAATTTTAAGAGTGGTACGCCAGGGCGAGGCCTTTAGCGTACAGTCATCAAAGAGTGACAATGGTTCCATCCAGAAGTGCAATATCGTGTTGCGCGAGTTGGGTGGTTCAAAGTTTGAAAACGAGTATGTGTGCGCTATGCTGGGTAATCTGGCGGCGTGCAAGTTCTACGAAGGTGATGTGGTTGCGGCCACCCTTCGTTTCTCTACACACGAGTATCAGGGACAGACCTTCCAAGAGATACTGGCTACGGATGTGGTAAAAGTAAAAGGGTAAAAAAGTAAAAAAACTGAGTTGGAGCCGAGGAGGATTTTCTCGAGTAAATGGCCAAGGAATCCGAAACTTCTTCTCGCTAAATCAACTCAAACAATGAAAAGTAATATTCAAATTTTTAAGAATGAAGTTTTCGGCGAGATTCGTACTTGCCAGGTAAATAATCAGATTATGTTCGTGGGCAAGGATGTGGCCACGGCGTTGGGATATGCCAACACCCGCAAGGCAGTGCTTGACCATGTAGATAAAGAGGATCGCGAGGATGGGGTAACGATTCGTGACGCCATCGGTCGAGATCAGAAAGCAACCTTTATCAATGAGTCGGGACTCTACTCGTTGATTCTCTCTTCCAAACTGCCACAGGCCAAGGCTTTCAAGCGCTGGGTAACCAGCGAGGTGCTACCTCAGATTCGCCAGACGGGCGGTTATATCCCTACCCGTGATGCTGATGGTCGCGAACTCTCGAGCAAGGAGATCATTGAACGTGCCGATGCCATCGTAGGTTGCACCCTGCGCATGTTGAACGAACCTGCCGAGGATACCCTCACCGCTACTCAGGTGGCGAAGACGTTTAACATGACGGTCTTTGATTTCAATCACGTATTGCGCGACATGGGTATCCAGTACCGTCGAGGTGGTCACTGGAATATCTCCGACGACCTCGCCGACCGCGATTTGACGCGTCTGCGCACCCACGTCTCTTATTCGCTGAAGGGCGAGAAGAAGGTGAAGGTGTATATGACGTGGACGATGACAGGTCTGCGCTATCTGAATTCTAAACTTGGTTATCCGAATTTTTAATTCATAATTCATAATGCATAATTCATAATTATGAGTGTATTCGAGATTTACAAAGGGGATGGCGGCGCAAAGTTCATGCGCCCCATCCATTCGCGAGAGGAGTATCTGCAGAGCCGCAATACCGAGAAACAGCAGCAGACATTGGCGGCTGTTCGTTCGGGCGATGAAAGTCGGAAGTCGCAGCTGGTGCAGATGAACTATTCGTGTCTGCCGAACGAGGACGGAAGCCTGAAGGGCAGCAAGCGGATGAGCACGACGGTAGGTATGGACATCGACCACCTGACGGCCGAGGAGATGCCGGTGGTTCGTGAGCGCATTCTTAACAAGAAAGACGAGCTGGGGTTGCTGATGCTGGAGGAGAGTGCCCGAGGGGCTGGCTACCACCTGGTGTTCAAGCGTCGCGCGGATTTAGACCAAGTGGGTAATCTGAAATGGGCAAGCGAGTTGCTAGAGGTGGCCTACGATGGTCAGGCCAAGGACATCACGCGGGTGTTTTTCACGACAACGGAGGCCGAACTGGTGTATCTGGACGATGCGCTGTTTGAGATTTCAGCAGCGGAAGAAAAATCTGCGAAATCTGTGCAATCTGCGAGAGAAACAATAACTTCCCGCGAGAACAATCATCTCTCGCAGATATCGCTGATGACGCAGATTTATAACCCAGAGGCGAGGTACAACGGGGTGCTATTCACGGACATCATCAGGAAGTACTGGGAGCTGTTCAACGGTGGCAAGGAGCCCGTGGAGGGTGACCGCAATGCACTGACATTCGAACTCGCCGTGACCATCCGTAGCATCTGCGACTATTCGCTGGAGAAACTACTTTCCATCATTCCGAACTATTGGGGCGACAACGGCGAAGAATGGAAAAAGACCATCGAGAATGCTCTGAAAGAGCCTCGCAAGGGTATGCCGTACAGGTTGAAGCAGGTGTTGCAGGCGTTGAAGTCGCAGCAGGCAGTGAAGGCGTGTGGCGGTACGATGACAACGCCGCCACCGATGCCGAAGAAGCTGCCGCCACTGATCAGGCTGTTGACGAAGAATGTGCCCTGGTTCTACAAGCCCGCTGTGGCCAATGCGGTGTTCCCCGGGCTGGGTGCCCACCTGCACGGCGTGAAGTTCCGCTACTGGGACAACGTGGAGCATGAGGCCACGTTTATGAATGTGCTGATTGGTCGTCAGTCGATAGGTAAGGGTACCATCAAAAAGCCCATCGAGTACATTATGGAGGATATCAAGCAGCGCGACCAGCCCAATCGCCAGCGCGAGGCCGAGTGGAAGCAGAAGAACCCGGGTGCGAAGCAGAAGAAAGACCCGCGACCCACGGATATCTGTATCCAGATGTTGATTGACAACCTGACGGATGCCGTCTTCAACCAGCGCATCGTGGATGCCAACAACAATGGCCAGCGATTCATCTATACCATCGTGGACGAGATAGAGGGATTGAAGAAGGTGACATCGAAGGGGACGGTGGATGAAGTGGGATTGCTGATTCGTAAGGCGTTTGACAACTCTGATGCCGGTCAGGAGCGCGTAGGTGCCGATTCGGTCAGTGGTATAGCCCCTTTGCGCTGGAACTTCAACGCCTCGACCACACCGCCCAATGCCCGCAAGTTCTTCTATAAGATGGTGAATGACGGAACGGTGAGCCGACTGGACATCTCGACGATTATCAGGAGTGATGACGACGACGATGATACGGCACCGATTCTGGGCATCTACGACCACACGTTTGCGCAGGAGCTGAAGCCCTACATCGACCGCCTGGAGGCTGCCAACGGACTGATAGAGTGCTCGCAGTCGAAGAAGCTGGCATTGGACATCAAGCAAGAGAACAAGGATGCTGCCAAGCTCTATGAGAGCGAGGCCTACAGGGTGTTCTCGTATCGTGCCAACGTGATAGCTTGGTTGAAAGGGATGGTGCTCTATGTGGCGCACGGCTACAAGTGGTCGAAGGAGATTGCGGATTTTGTGCGCTGGAGCGAGCAATATAACCTGTGGTGCAAGATGCTGTATTTCGGTCAACAACTGGAGAAAGAACTGCGCGAGGAAGTGGAGATTCAGCGCCAGTCGGGACCACAAAATCTGCTGGAGTTGTTGCCTGATGAGTTCACGAAAGAGCAGTACCGCCAGATGCGCCAGCAGCAAGGTCGCAATGGCGACGGTGAGAGTACCCTGCGCGTATGGCAGAGTCGTGGGTACATAGCCTACGACGAGGTGAGCGGACGTTACTGCAAGACGGAAGCGTACAAACAAAAGTTTTCTGCGTGATGGCAATTAATGTAGATAAAGATATGGTTACAATAGAGAACAATCAGGCATGCTTCGTGGTGCTCTGGCGAAAGCTGGAGCGCACGAGGCGCCTCCTCACAGGTCAGTATAAGCGGTTCTGCATCCGCAATGTGTTGAAAGCATGGTTCGGCTATGAAGCCGATGACGATTTTATCTGGGAAGTGTGCCGCTTGTGCGAGCAGGAAGGCTGGAACGAACTGCCTGCACCTTCGCTCTATCCGCGCAAACATCGCGAACTATTAAGAGCGATTGTGGCGGTGAAGACGGGCATCAGCTTTTGGAAAATCAATCTGAGAGCCCTCGATAAGGCTTACAGCATCGCCTTCCCTAACAGTACACCGATTAACGTAAACAAGAAGAAAAGAAATGGATAAACTATGCAATCTCAGCGAGCATTTGACTTCGTCGAGTGTGGCTGCGCTCGGCAATTCAATCAAGATTGATTGCACTCGCTTAACGCCACACTTCAAACTCGCTGAGTTAACGAAAACGAACACTGGAATTAAGAACGTGCCCAACGAGGCACAAGTGAATAATCTAAAGCGCCTATGCAAATGGCTGGAACGATTGAGGAAAAAGTGGAACGACCTCTATGGAGATGGCGACGACCCCATCATCATCAACTCAGGGTTCCGTTCGCCCGAAGTGAACAAAGCGGTAGGTGGCGCTACGTTGAGCAATCACTTAACGGGGTGCGCCGTTGATATAAGGTGTATCGGTATTGAACAAGCCTTGCGCTACGCAGCGATATTGCTCGACATCTCAGACCTGAACCACGAGGATTTCGATGAGCTGATAATAGAACGGAAGGGTTACTCCTACTGGATTCACTTCGCAGTCCGTCCGTTTGGGAATCGCAGAAGAACTAATTTTAAAAGATGAAAAAATCGGGCTGCCATTTGGTGGCCCGACTTTTTTTTTGTACCTTTGCAAACAAACTGAAAACCATAATATATAATGGACGACGAAATAAAAGACGAAATGGTGGAGCAGAGCACTGAGGAAGGAAATGCCTCAGAGTCGCACTCTGACTATCAACCTGTGAACCGATTTGACGCAGCTGCAGTGCATCACCTGAGCGGCATGTATCAGAACTGGTTTCTGGACTATGCATCGTACGTAATACTGGAGCGCGCCGTGCCCCACATCGAGGACGGACTGAAACCGGTGCAGCGACGCATACTGCACTCGATGAAGCGCATGGACGACGGGCGATATAACAAGGTGGCGAACATTGTGGGACACACCATGCAATTTCACCCGCACGGCGATGCTTCCATAGGCGACGCGCTGGTGCAGATGGGACAGAAGGACCTGCTGATAGACACGCAGGGAAACTGGGGTAACATACTGACAGGAAACAGGGCTGCTGCACCACGATATATCGAGGCTAGGCTGTCGAAATTTGCACTGGACACGGTGTTCAACGCAAAGACGACGGAATGGCAGATGTCGTATGACGGCAGAAACAAGGAGCCCATCACACTGCCCGTGAAATTCCCCTTGCTGTTGGCACAGGGTGCCGAGGGTATTGCCGTAGGTTTGTCGTCGAAGATTCTGCCTCATAACTTCGTGGAGCTGTGTGACGCTGCCATCAGCTATCTGCACGGCGAAGAGTTCCACCTATACCCCGACTTCCCCACGGGTGGTAGCATAGATGTGTCGAAATATAACGACGGACAGCGTGGGGGTACGCTGAAAATACGTGCGAAGATAGAGAAGCTGGACAACAAGACGCTGGTGATTCGCGAGATTCCGTTCTCGAAGACCACGGAGACCATTATCGACTCGATACTGAAAGCCATTGACAAGGGAAAGATAAAGGCGCGCCACGTGGAAGACCTGACGGCGTCGAAGGTGGAGATACAGGTGCAACTGGCTCCCGGAGTGTCGAGCGACAAGACACTGGACGCTCTGTATGCCTTCTCGGACTGCGAAATCAACATATCGCCCAACTGCTGTGTGATTGAGGACAACAAGCCGCAATTCCTGACGGTGAGCGATGTGCTGAGGCACTCGACGGAACGCACGAAAGACCTGATTCGCCAAGAGCTGGAAATCAGGAAGGGCGAGCTGCTGGAGCAACTGCACTTCCAGTCGCTGGAGAGGATATTCATCGAGGAGCGCATCTATAAGGACAAGAAATTTGAGCAGGCACCCAACATTGACGCTGTATGCGAGCATATTGACGAAAGACTGACGCCCTACTACCCCACCCTGGTGCGCGAGGTGACGAAGGAAGACATACTGAAACTGCTGGAAATAAAGATGCAGCGCATCCTGAAATTCAACAAGGAGAAGGCTGACGAGCTGATGGCGCGCATCAAGGCGGAGATAGAGGAAATAGACCGCGACCTGGCTAACCTGGTGGAGGTGACGGCACAGTGGTTCCAGTTCCTGAAGGACAAGTATGGCAAAGACCACCCACGACTGACGGAGATTCGCAACTTTGACACCATTGAGGCAACGAAGGTGGTGGAGGCCAACCAGAAGTTGTATATCAACCGTCAGGACGGATTTATAGGTACCGGACTGAAGAAGGACGAATTCGTATGCAACTGCTCGGATATCGACGACATCATCATCTTCTACAAGGATGGTAAGTTCAAGATAGTGAGAGTGGCCGACAAATTGTTCGTGGGCAAGAACGTGATGTGGCTGGATGTGTTCAAGAAGAACGACCAGCGCACCATATACAATGCCGTATATCGTGACGGTTCGAAGGGCTACTACTACATCAAGCGCTTCAACGTATCGTCTGTGACGCGCGACCGTGAATACGACATCACCAACGGCACGAAGGGTTCGCGCGTGGTGTACTTCACATCGAACCCGAATGGCGAGGCAGAGGTGATCAAGGTGACACTGGACCCCGCACCCAAGCTGAAGAAGGTGTTCTTCGACAAGGACTTCTCGGAGGTGATGATCAAGGGACGCAGTGCGAAGGGTAACCTGCTGACGAAATACCAGATACACCGCATTGGCATGAAGAGCAGAGGACACTCGACGCTGGGTGGACGAAAGGTGTGGTACGACCCCGACGTGAACCGACTGAACTACGACGAGCACGGACGACTGCTGGGCGAATTCTTTGACGGCGACCAGATACTGGTCATCCTGAAGAACGGCGACTACTACCTGACCAACTTCGACCCGAACAACCACTTCGAGGACAACATACAGCGCATAGAGAAATATGAGGTGGACAAGGTGTGGACGTGTGTGCTGTTTGATGCGGACAACCAAGGATATCCGTACATCAAGCGATTCCAGATGGAGGCTACGAAGCGCAAGCAGAACTTCATTGGCGAGAACTCGAACTCGCAACAGCTGTTGCTGACGGACACCTGCTATCCACGCTTGCTGGTGACCTATGGTGGCAACGATGAGTTCCGTGGGTCGGAGGAGATAGACGCTGAGCAGTTTATTTCGGTGAAGGGATTCAAGGCCAAGGGTAAGCGACTGACTACCTTCCAATTGGGCAAGGTGGAGGAGCTGGAGCCCACACGATTCCCAGAGCCCCCAAGTGCCGAAGAACCCGACTCTTCGGACGAGGAAGAGAATCTGGACCCTGACGCCGGCAAGAGCCAGCAGGACGTATTGGACGAACTTACCGGTCAGCTGACCATCAATTTTTTCCCCGATGAAGAGTAAGTTTCTCCTGATAGCCCTCCTCATGCCGTTTGTGGCATTGCAGGCGCAGACGAGCGACAGCACGAAGGTGATTACGAATAGCCAGATGATAGGTGTCGGAGGCACGAATGTGCTGGACACGTATCTATCGGCAGAGCACTTTACAGGCATTGGCATCAGCTATCTGTCGCATACGGAGCGACAGAAGACGGGCAAGCTATGGAGCACCATTCTGGAGCATGAGGCGAACCTGTCGAGCGTGAAAGACCGTGCGAACAAGAAGCATGAATTGGAGGGTGCGTACAACCTGTATTGGGGAAAGCTGTACAAACTGCTACAGATCAACGAACGGTTGGGCGTGCAGGTGGGTGGAATGGTGAATGCCTCGCTGGGATTTATCTATAACACATCGAACAGCAACAATCCGGCTCAGGCACGTGCGCATGTGAACGTGATGCCTACCGCAGTGGCTACCTATCGGTTTCAGTTGTTTAACAAGCCCATCCTGGCTCGCTATGAGGTGGGCATGAATCTGGTGGGTGTGCAGTTCTCGCCTAACTACGGACAATCGTATTACGAGATTTTCTCGCGTGGCAACTACGACCATAACATAGTGCCCACCACCATAGTCTGTGCCCCTGAGTGGCGCCACATGATAACCCTGGATGCGGCCGTCAGCAAAAAGATGACGCTGCGCATAGGCTATCTGGGCAATATGCAGCAATCGAAAGTGAACGGACTGCGCCAGCATATCTATACACATCGGGTACTCATCGGGTTTACCCGCCGTTTCTCAATCATCTCTCACGCCCTATGAAAAAATTTCTAGTATATCTAGTCGCACTAGTCACTATAGTATCGTGTGTCGACCAAGCCGAGCAAGACAATACCCCTTCGGGTAATTTCGAGGCGCTTTGGCAGATTATGGACGAGCACTACTGCTTCTTCGACTATAAGCAGCATGCGTATGGGTTGGACTGGAATGAGGTATATAATAAATATAAGGTACGCGTGAGCGATAAGATGAACGAAGACCAGCTGTTCGAGGTGTTGTGCGACATGCTGAGCGAACTGCGTGACGGACACGTGAACTTGGTATATTCGATGGACTACGGACGCTATTGGGCTTGGCAAGAGGATTATCCCAAGAACTTCAGCGACTCGCTGGAGCGTAGGTATCTGGGTACCGACTATAAGATAGCCAGTGGACTGCGCTATCGGGTGCTGGACGACAACATAGGATATATTCGCTACGAATCGTTCCAAAATCCTATTGGCGAGGGCAATCTGGACGACGTGCTGTCTTACTTGGCACTCTGTCGCGGACTGATTATCGACATTCGCAACAATGGCGGAGGCGAACTGACGAATGCGGAACTATTAGCAGCCCGCTTTGTGCACGAGAAGACGCTGGTGGGATATATGCAGCATAAAACGGGAACGGGGCACAACGACTTCTCTGACATGGAACCTCAATATCTGGAGCCTTCGAGGAATCTGCGTTGGCACAAGCCTGTGTGCGTGCTGACCAACCGTAGTGTGTATAGTGCAGCCAACACATTTGCCGTGATGATGCGCACCCTGCCTAACGTCACGCTGATAGGCGACCATACGGGTGGAGGAAGTGGTATGCCCATGAGCAATAGTCTGCCGAACGGATGGAGCGTCCGCTACTCAGCTTGCCCGATGTACGACCAGAACCGTCAGCAGACGGAATTCGGCATAGACCCCGATATTCAGGTGGGTATTGGTAGCTCAACGACGGAGGATGAAATCATTGAAACGGCAAGAAAATGGCTGGTTCAATAAAATTTTTCACTTTTCACTCTTCACTTTACACTTTTTTTCGTACCTTTGCACCCGCAAAACGCGCCTGTGGCGGAATTGGTAGACGCGCTAGACTTAGGATCTAGTGTCTCGCGACGTGCAGGTTCGAGTCCTGTCAGGCGCACGCAGAAAAAAAATGAAGGTCGATATCCTCACGGACGTCGGCCTTCTTCTCTTGTATTGTCTAGTAAAAATATTATTTCTCTTCTTTCTTGGGGGTGTAACGCACCGTCAGTGTGGGCGTATAGGTGTTCTCGAGAATGACGGCAATGAAACCATCAGAGGTATCAAAGTTGGCAATCTTATGGTCGTCCTTCAGAATAGGACAATTAGGCCAAGCATTGAGCTCTTTCTCCAATCCGTCGCGCAAACGCTGCCACATGACACGCGTGCTGTCGTTGTTGTCGGCAATATAACTCTCCTGGATAACCTGCAACTGATTGCCCGAGAAAGCTGCCAGCACGCGGTAGGGCTCGTTCTCACTAGCAAAAACAACGGTGCGACCGCTATCTGAAGCTGCGCTGTCGATGGCAAAGCCACGGGCAAGCATAGAATCGACAAACTGATCGACGGGCGTGGTAAAAGCCAGTCCACGATAGTTAAAAGGTGCTTTCTGCTCAGAACAAGCTACGAAAGTCAAGAAGGCCACGAAGGCGATTACAATTTTTTTCATAACAAATGATATTTTGAATTTCT
>JAEEGH010022974.1_pt1 | contig 12731 bp, 15 predicted proteins | sample 9134181 | NCBI WGS metagenome assembly JAEEGH01 (sample SAMN16246544, study PRJNA631951) | gut metagenome | biome: gut microbiome; feature: rumen; material: DP-attached | host: Bos | place: Iran: Karaj | collected 2018-10 | reverse complement strand
AATTTATCGACAGGATCCGCCTCAACCCAGATGCCTGTGCCGCCGGTCCAGCCGAAATTGCCGATATGGCCGTTGTGTCCGTATTTCTGCGTGAGCAATGTGCGGAAGCCGAATCCGTAGCCGTAGCCGGCCAGGTAATCATTTTCAAAGTCCTTCATCTGCTCCGGACCGAGCTGGTTCTCGTGCAGCATCGCGACTGTGCCGCTGCCCAGGAACTTGCGTCCCTTGTAGGTTCCGCCGTTTGCCAGCATCTGCATGAATACTGCGAAATCGCGTGCGCTGATGTACAGGTTCGGACGCGCGCCCGCAGGCACTTTCTCGGGATCGAGATCAAGGAATCCCGACGCAGCCTCAAACTGTCCGGGCCCCTTTTTCGCATAATTCGTGACAATGCGGTCCTTGTTCGACGGCCTCGCAAATGTGTCCGCGTCCTTCAGCTCCAGCGGATCGATGAGCCTGTCCACGAAGACCTCCCTCAGGGGCTTGCCCTCAAAGGTCTCCACGAGCACGCCCGTGATCTCCGAGCCGAATCCGTACAGCCAGTGCGAGCCCGGCTCAAACATGACCGGAACCTCCGCCATCGCGTGCACTTCCTGTGCGATCGTGGTCGGCCCCTTCTTTAACAGCTCCTCCATCTGCCTGCTCATGGCCGCCAGCGTGGGCGTCGAAGCTCCTGCCGAGGGCACCATGCAGTAAGGCAGTCCGCACATCATGGCCACCGCGTCGCGGATCGTGATCGGCTTCTCGAGCGGCGCCGTGTCAATATCGCCGTTCGGCTTCATCACATACTTCTGCGTGTTCTTCCACTCCGGCAGATAATAGTACAGCGGATCGCTGAAGAGGAACTTCCCCTCCTCAAAGAGCATCGCGAGTATCGCATAGGTAAAGAGCTTCGTCGTGGACGCCTGGCTGAACATGCTGTGCATGTCTACCTTCTTTCCCGATTCAATGTCCGCATAACCCGCCTCACCATGGTAGATCAGCTCGTCTCCCTGCATGACCGCCACCGCGCAGCCCGGGTTCGAGCCCTCGTCCACAAAGCACTGCAGCAGTTTGTCAAGTCTGGTGAAATCCTTCATAGTTTCATACCTCCTCTATTTTATTTACTCAGTTACCAGATCATCTCCGATTATCTGCCTGTTTCGGGGCTATAACCGGAGTTTTTAATGTATTACGTATTTTCCCCAACTATAATGCCTTTGTGTAATACTCTACATCAATCGTTTCTCCGTCCGGATAAGTACATGTCCCAACGTAAATCATCTCCGTGAATCCCCAGTGTCGGTACATCGCCTTATTTTCTGCCTCTTCAGGCTCCACGCCCAGTATCGCCCGTTTAAAGCCCTTCTGCTTCAGGTCCGCCAGCATAAAGGACATGAGTTTTGAGAAATAGCCCTGCCCGCGGTGTTCTTTGACCGTTCGGAACGCTGACAGATAAGCAGTGGGTGATTGAGGCGTCTGCACTGTATCTGTGGGCGGTTCTGCGCTCGCTGTGGGCGCTCCTCCGCTCTCTGAAGCAGGATCGTAATTAGGCGTGGCGTAGGCTTCACAGATGATCTCGCCGTCCAGGATCCCGTAATAAGGGATGTTCTTGCCACTTCGGACATCTATGAGTGTCTCAGCCTTCCAGACCACCCAGTTTGGCTCTGTGGGATGCTGCGCCACCAGCGCGTCCCATTTGGCGATCACTTCGTCCTCGGAAGCGATCTTGCATACGTAATTTTCTGACATGGTAATTTACCTGAAGTAAGCGTGTAATCGATGGGGTTCTTATAGATATATATTAAACCAGTTTGACAAATAAAGTCTATTATTTATTGTGCAGAATCAAGCAGTTTTTGATAGAATTAATATGTTAGGAACAGGCTATTATAATTTCATTCGAAACGTGTTACGATTATTTACAGAAAACGCTTTGTTTATGCAAAGAAAAGAGGATACTTATGTCAAAAATCTCCAGAGATAAGAAGAAAGAGAAGCCTTTAAGAGTTCCTGCGGAATATACTGAAGGCGCGCTTCACTTCAAGGCAGGCGAGGGCTGGAAAGCTTGCCATGACAGTGAAAGAGGGCTTTATACCGCCGAAACTTTTCTGGCGGGTTACTACGATCTCTATGAGATCAACGACGAGATTTTTGGCAAGCTGACAAAAAGAATGAGTCGCCGAAACGCTCAAGAGCTGATCATTACCGGCAGGCACCTGTATAAGAGCGTCAGCGACCGCAACAGTTCATACGATGTCGCACTTGATGAAGACTATGCCCTGATCTGCCCCTGGGCGGATGTGCAGAAAACCGGTGAGTTATGGGATAAGGATCTGACCGACCTTGCTGTGGCAATGTTCGATACCGAAGAACAAAATCGGAAACAAAGGCTGAAAAAACGCGAAGGTCGGGAAGATGATTGATTTATGAAAGCATAAAGGTACGATATGACAGATATATTATTAGCGTTTGGCGGGTTGTTTCTGCTCTTTCTGGTGATGCTCGGGCTTCGCATCCTGATTGAGCGCAAATACCCGACATATATCAAAGAGTCTCTAAAGGGAAGGCTCCCCGATGACTGCACGGTCTGCGCCTACGCAGTCTTTCGACACGGGCACGGACGTTATCTGGAATACCATTTTACAAAGCGGAAAAACGGCCGCTACAGGCTGAAATATTCCGTCTTTGATTGGATCATGACAGTCATCGTCTGGGGTGGCTTCCTGGCCCTCTATATCTGGCTGCTGTATACGCAAATGGACGGCATCCTCAAATACCCCGAAGTCGCACTCGGCTACGCCCTGATCGGAATTGCACTGGTGCTGCTGGCAGGGATGCTGACAGCGTCGAGGGTGAGTGCGCGATGGTATTGGAGGAAGGTGAACAGAAAAAAGAGAGGATTGGCCAACTAAACCAATCCTCTTTTATACATAATGATAACTTATTCCACAATTCGGCGTGTGCAATCTTCTGTTATTTTCTAGCATCTGCACGACGCTTAATTTCATCATTCATAGCTCTCGCCTGCCCCATAGTTTTAGCATTGTAACTCAATCCTCCGAATCTTTCTTCCCCTCTATCTCCTTCGCCACTTCTTCCATCCCCATCTTCACGACCAGATCTCCGTAGCTCTTATTATACTGAGCCTGTGTAATCGCGCCGTTCGCGAGGAACGTATCGAGTGTTTCCTTCTGGTGGAGGAAAAGTTCTACGTTCTTATCTTTGCTCATTTATCTGCCTTCCCCAAAGATCACATTCCACACTTCTTCATGTGCCGGCGAGCCGATCTCCGGCTTCTCATCCTTTGAGAAGTATCTCAGTTCCAGGGTCTCGTCCCCATCACACGTGAGCGTTCCGCCGACCACATTGAGCCGGTATCCGATCACGATGCATTGCGCCACATCTCCGTTCGCATAGCGGACGTCAATGTCTGTAAAGACTCCGATCAGATCGCCGACTTCGACATCCAGACCGGTCTCCTCTTTAAGCTCTCTGACCGCGGTCATCTGCGGGGTCTCGCCGAGCTCCATCATGCCTCCCGGGAAGCCCCATTTATTAGTGTCGCCTCTGCGCTGCATGAGGACCGCTCCGGCGTCATTGAAGACGCAGCCGCCTGCGCATGTCAGTATGATCTTCTCGTGACCGACCTTGCTCCTGATCCATTTGATATAGTTTTTAGGTTCAGCTTTCAGATCTATCCAGTACCTCTCCAGATTGATCTGCTCGTCCGGCTCGTAGACGGTCGATTCATATATTCCGCCGTTGTTCATGATGGTCCGCGCACTGCCTTCATTGCCCTCGTCGCAGGTGATCAGCACTCGCTCTATTCCCATGCCGCGAACGATCGGAAGCGCCCGCTTCAACATCTGCGACGCGTATCCCTTGCGGCGCTCGCTGGGCGCCACGGAGTAGCCGATATGTCCGCCGTACTTACTCAGATAATCTGTCAGGACATGCCTGATGTCTATCATGCCCACTATCTTGCGGTCGCTCTCGCGCACAAAGATATACTGCGTCGCAGGAGAATGACCGGGCTGCACCGTCTTCGGATCTTTGTGGTCGCTCACGACCTTCAGCCAGTCCTGCGGATCCTCATAACGTCTGAGCCCGCTGGTGCCGTCCATGGAATCACCGTTGTCCAAAAATTCCTTGCGATATGCCTTTATCTGCTCGGCATATTCCGGCGTCGGTTCTATCAGCTTCAAGTCTACCATTCCCCAACCGTCCTTTCTCATTTCTAAAACCGGCAGATAAGGTTCAATGCGTCCGGCACATCCTCATCTATATATCCGGAATCCACAAAGCCGCTCTTTTCATAAAGGCGGATCGCCTCGGCGTCGTCTTTCTTTACGCACACCTCCACGTGGTCGTAATGGCCTTCCTCGCGGAGTTCATCAAGAATAAGTCTCAACGCTTCCGTGCCGTACCCCTTACCCTGATATTTCGCGTCTATCATGAACTGCTGCAGCTCATAGCCCAGAGGCTCGTCGGTAAATTCGCGCACGAGGGCAAGGCCCACGATGACGTCATCATTCATAATGACGCGCACCCTGGCGTTGCAGTCCCTGTAAACATATCCTCTGGCAAGTATCCCGATCGCGGGTGCCAGATACTTTTTCTGTGCCTCATTGACTGACAGCGATGCCGCGTCGAGCCAGTTTTCTTCAGTAATGTCCATAAGTCTTATCATATCCACCCCTCATCTCCGCCTGTGATCGCCAGGCTTAACAGCGTATCGTATTTCTCCACATCCTCGCCCTCGAGCATCTGTATCAGTTTTGCGCTCTCGGCCGCAGCAGGCATCTCATCGTCCGGACCGAGTTCCATGTCGGGCTCCTCGCCGCAGTACGGGCACACGATCGCGGGCGCGATCCTTATGTCCAGAAAGCGGTTCCCGCACTCCGCGCATTCGTAGAAACCGCATCTTTCGGTCCCATCAGGTACGTAGTACATATATCATCCCTCCTGTTTATGAGCATATCATAGCACATTTATTTCGCATATTAAATCGCTCTGTCATAGAAGTCCCTCACTATCTTCTTTACCGCCGCATCATTGATCGCTATTGTGCTTTGCTCTTCTCCGCCATCGGAGGCTATCTGGAATACATTAATCGAGTCTTCCAGAACTTCCATTTCGAGATACTCGCTGTTTTTATTCTCCCACTCCAGCTGAACCGCATCACAGGCGGTCGGAAAGACTTCCGGCTGGAACTCCAGGCTCATCAATAACTTTCGCACAGTCTTGATTATAGTCGCGGGTATTTTCTCCGCCCCGTTATTGTTCCAATTGTCGGGCAGCAACGCTATCTCAGACAGCCTTTTAAGATTTGTGATCTTATCCTTCCCATACAGATATGATGTGTACGCAGCAATCCGGCGCTCTGCTGTTAATTTTTCGTACGTTTCCTGACTGATCAGATATACATAATTATTACCGGGACGTGCGATCTGAACTATTTCACCTTCTGCAACCTGAACGCACCACGATTTAAAATTATCTCTGACTTCCATGCTCTTTGCTATGACCATTCTGCGCCTCCGTACGTTTATTGTATCTATTTTCGTACGTTTATTGTACTGTACTCCGCAACATTAGTCAAGACAATACAAAAAGCCCCACGACCGTGCGGCCGTGAGGCAGTAAAACATTACTCCCAAAATCCCTTTTCATTATCCCACTTTGTTTTTATAGTTCCTTCAAGCAATGGACGAACAAATACTTTTATCCTGCTCATCATCTCTTCCATGGGAACCTGAACAAGGGCTTTTTTCTTTTTAAGGAATGATTTCCATCTTGTCTGGTGCATCGGGTCATTCAGGAATTTATCGCCAAAGACATCTGAATCCATGGTCATCTTTGTATTCCTGTTCTTAAAGGTTTCTGCGACAGCATTGTGAAGATCTTCGTATGAGAATTCGTGCTTCCGAGAAAGAACATAAATGTCATAAAAATCTTTATACCTGCTGTTAAGATACCCATAATGTATTATGGCTTCCAGTTTCTCCGCAATAGATGATTCCAGAGAATACGCGTTCACTCTTGGTGCTTCCATATCAAGAATGGCAGGAAAATCAATTTTAACTGCATTCGGATAGATTACATCCCCAAAGCCTATATCAATCCCAACAGGAATCCTTGTACGATCGAGATACCCTTCTGCTGAGATATGAAGGCCGTGGTATTCCTTAAATTCCGTAATGTCTTCTACCTTGATAGATTCCTTATCAAATACAAGCGCATCATCGACATCCTGCGAAAGAATATTTTCGAACACCCTTTTCATATCCTCGCTGCTATTAGATATCAGCCTTGCAAGCAGATCAATATCCGTTGTCGAGCGTTCATAATTTCTGTCGAACATCGCATATAGGAGTATTCCGCCTTTTAGCACAAAATGCTCCGCGTATTCGGATATTGAAATGCGGTAAAGTGTCCTCTCCAGACCATAATAAGCAAGGGCTTCCTGAAACGTACAACCGCTTTTTACAGCAACGTTCTTGAGCCTTTCCTTTACCGAATCAGCATTCACTATACAAGCACCTCCAGATACGTTCTTACAATCCTTTCACAGCGCAGACTCTTCGCGTAAGAATATAGCCTGTCAATCTGCCTGTCCTTGCGCCTCAGGTAATTCCTAAGGACCTCAGCTGTCTCCTCAATACCAATCTTATTCCTGTAATATATGATATCAACCACGGTTTTCTCTATATCAAAAATGTGAAAGCGGTTATCACCGTCCCGGATTTCCACCACTCCCAGATTCATTCGGGATTGATCAAAATAAAAGATTTTTATCTCGGGCCATTCAGGCAGAGTGTTGACCTTTTTCTTGCGCTCGATGGCAACATCCACAACGTCCGGCAGGAAATTTGTCAGCTCGTAATACCGGGCTGCGCTCATCAGACATATAACACCGTCCGGCACAAAGGCTTCCGCACTAAAGAAATCATTCTCATCACCCTTATAGGTTAGATTCTCATAAGTGCTGCGATTTACCCTTGAAAGAATGCCTTCCTCTACAAGCTTGCCAATCCTGTAATATGAATAACCCATTTCCCTGAGTTCGCCGGTTGTAATAAACTTCTTATTTTCAGCAAGAGCGGTCATGCGGATCACCTCCGTTTATACTATACATCATCCAAAATGACATTTCAACTAATTTCGGCAGTTATTTTCAACTGCCGAAATTAATCCACTTCTCGTTATACTATATTCTGTATAGCTTCAAAACACAAAAAGCCCCACGACCGTGCGGCCGTGAGGCAGTTCTTATATTTTCAAGATTCAATTAGAATGTCATTCCGAACTTCTGGATGAGATCCATGGGATCAGCAGTCTTGGTGAAGTCAAGAATGGTGATCTGCAGATAGTACTTTGCGCCGGGAACGTACTGGAATAATTCAACGTCCTGGAAAGAATCATCATCGTTGTTGATCACGAATACGTACGAGGGCTGTGCAGCGCCTGCGAACGATACGGTGAAGTCTGTAGCGCCGAGCTCGTTCTCATAGATATCAACTACGTGCTTAAGGTCATCGGAAATGGCGTTCTCAGCGATCTCCACGAAGGAATCCGCGTAGGATGCGTACAGGTCGCTCTGGGGATTAACCTCGATCGAGTAATCGTACAGCTCAGCATTCCAGTCATCAGGGAAGGGGAACGAGATCAGTTGTCCGCCAACGGTCATGTAGCATACGCCGTCCTGCTTGAAGGTGGTATGGTCGGTAGCATCGATCACACCGTCGTCTTCGCCCTCACCGGTCTTGGTGGTGTCGTCACCGGTGGTGTCATCGTCGGGAGTGATGTCCCAGTTGAAGTCATCCTCAACGCCTGCAGCGGACTCGGTAGCATTTGCCTTAACATCCTCGGGGATGCTTACGCTTACGCTCGCCTCGCGGTCGATGGCGAACTTGAGGTCAAGTGCTTCGATACCGAAAGAGATGGGAGCGCCGTTCTCATCATCGGCGGACTTGATCTGTGCGGAAAGCTTGAAGCCGTCTACCTTGATCCGGATGTCCTTTAAGGACTTGTCGGTGTCATAGTTTGCGGTCATGTTGAACTTACCGGTTCCGCTCTCGTAGAGATCCTTTACGACATCACTTACGGAAATGGAATCCGAAAGCATCGAAGCCATGCTGCCTGTAACTTCTGTTGCGATCTTGGTCATGTCATCCTTGAATGCGTTGTAGAATTCTTCCCAGGTGAACTCAGATGTAACGGTGTAGCCGTCAGCAGTCTGGCTGACCTTGGTCTTATCAGCGGTGAACTGCTCTCTGTTCTTGAACAGATCGTTCACGTTCTGGTTCTCGACATTTACATTGTAACTCTCAAGCTTGCTGCTGTACTCTTCAACCAGATCCTTGATAGCCTGAGTGCTCTTGGTCCAGTCCTTATCGTCCTCTTTAGAGTAAACGGTGAACTCTTCGCCGTTCTCATTGTCGATGTAGAATTTAACATCGCTGCTGTCGGAGTCGGTCTGTGCCTCGTCTGCGAACATCGAAGATGTTACCATGGACAGATCGATGTGTGCGTCGCCTTCGCCGAGGTTGCCCTTCGAAGCAAGGTTTCCGTTCACGTTCATGTCAATGTCCATCTTTACAAGGCCGAGAAGATCGAGCTTCATCTTGAGAAGTCCGCTCATGTTGATCTTGCCGTCGGGAATGGCAACCTTGTACTCGTCTGTGCCGTTCGTCGAAGTCTTGGTTACTACGGCCTTAAGATCAGCCTCTGTCTTCTCGAACAGTTCCTTTGCCGAAACGGGTTCGGGAGTGGGTGTTGCTGTGGCTGTGGGCTCTTCGTCCACAACTTCCTTATCCTTTTTCTTGCAGCCTGCCAACGAAAGCACCAGCAGAGTGCAGATAAGCATCATTGCAAATAATCTTTTTGTTTTCATACTGTCCTCCTATATCTGCACATGCGTTTGTCTGTCAAATGCACGCTTAGCGAATTATACTCTTTTTATTTTTCTTGTCAAGTCGGTATTAATATTATCGATTTACAGCAGCTCCATTACCTTGTCTCTCTTTTCGTAGAGAACGCAGCCGCCTTTATGGTCGTCATTTAACAGGCCGCCATCGATGAGCGCCCTGAAAAGTTTTGAGTTCATCGCCTCACGGAGAGAAGTATCCTTGATGTTGATGTCCGAATAGGGAGAAAAAGGACAAGGCTCGGCGCCACCGTGCGAATTGATATGGAAAAATCCGCGTCCCGCAGCTATACATCCGCCGGAACTCTTCTCATCTCCGGGGAACGAGACGAATACCATCTCGGGATGCTCCCTGCGCAAACGGTCTATCTCAGCCTTTAAGTATTCCCTTTCCGCATCCTGCGGAGCAAGCTCCGCGCTTTCCTCAGTAACGGGTACGAACTCGACGAAGATCACGGCCTTGCAGCCTTTGGAAGAAAGCTTGCCGATAAAGTCTTCCGACGAGACTTCCCTGTAATTTTCTGTGGTAACGGTGACAGACGACCCGAATATCAGGCCGCGCGCGTGGAGCTCATCCATGTTTGAGATCAGCTTATCATATACGCCTTCGCCTCTCCTGGCATCCGTCACAGCCTTTCCGCCCTCGATGCTCATGATCGGTATGATGTTCCTGCATCTGTCAAACAGCTCAAAATACGGCTCTCCCATGAAAGTCCCGTTCGTAAAGACAGGGAACAGGATATTGGGCTTTTTGCCTGCTGCCTCTATGACTCCTTTCCTGAGGAGCGGTTCACCGCCTGCCAGAAGGACAAAACTTACTCCGAGATCATCCGCCTCATCAAATATCTTCGACCATTCCTCATCGGTGAGCTGGCTTACCGGTGCCTCGTCGGTGGTCGCATGATTGCATCTTGAATAGCAGCCTGCGCAGTGCAGGTTGCAGCTGCTCGTGATGCTGGCAATGAGGAACGGCGGGATATGTTCGCCCTTCTTTTCAAGGGCGGAGCGCTTGCGTGACGCAGCCTTGCTTGCCGCGGCGAAACGTACCATGTATGCACTTTCCCTGGGGTTTTTCAGCGTCGCCCTCATCGCGTCGGCAACGATCCTTTCCACGCCCTTTGTCATATATTCCTGAATATCGAATTTACTCTCCATCTTTGTCCTCCTGATAATCTCCGGATCGGTCCGGTCAAGACAATGTCCTGCATTTAATTGTATTCTATTGTATTGTATCAAATCGATTTCGTCAATAAAAGGAAACTAAAAGTTTTATAAAAAAAACAGCTACCGCCCTGAGTTCGGACGATAGCTGTCTACTCTTACACTTCTTTTAGCAATGTTAATTATAATATTACTCCCAAAGAGGAGGATTCTTTACGAAGAAATCAGATACGTCGAAATCCATTGTATCAAGCCAGCCTGTTACGCCGTTTGACTTAACGCAGATCCTGGTGAAGTTGCCTTCGCCGTCGCGTACAAAGCTGATGAGCTTGAACTTCGCGCCCTTCTTTAAGGTTCCGATCTGCTCGGATACGTATTCGTCGGAATAAAGCGGCATCTTTCTGCTGGTCTTGAAGGTGGTCTTCGCATTGTCCTTATTGGGCTTGGAAGGCTCATCAACAAGAACTGCTCTTCCGGACTTAACCTTATAGTTTAAGTTAACCTTGATAAGGCCGATACCCTGAACCAATACATCGGTCTTGATAGTGATGCGGTTCTTTTTCTTCTGGCTTACGATACCGTCTGCATCGTCGAGCGTGCAGTACTTGCTGATCTTTCCGTTATTGAATCTGATCAGGGTGTACTCGTCCAACGCGTCAACGCCCTTGTTTACCACGAGCTCTTTAAGACCGTCCTTTGTGCAGGTATCGATCACGCTAAGGTTGATCCTGTCGGGATAGAACTGATCTATCATCTGTATTGCCGCAAGAACATCCTTACCGTTGATGGTCAGGAATGAAAGCTGGAGACCCTTGTCCGAATCCTCGGTCTCATAAACGATGGTCTCGTCGGTTCCGTCGCCGTCGAGGTCTCCCTTAAGGGTAGCTGCCGATGCCTTAACGCTGCCGAGGCCCGAAAGCGCTGCGATCACGAAGGCAAATAACAATGCTGTTAATAAAGACTTTAACACTTTTTTCATTACATTCCGCTCCTATATTTTATTTGCGATAAAAACACCGCTGACAGTATAAATATACCACAGCGGTGAATGGAAATAAAGTAACCAAAGGTTACCAGATATTATTCCTTATGATCGTGTTCCATGCTATAATCAGACGCAGAATAATTCGAAAGGGCTGTTGGCTATGAAAACGATAGAAACTGACGGAATCTCATATATCGAGCCTGTTCCGGGCGCCACAAGCGAATGGTATTTCGGCGTGGACTATGCGCACGGGGATCTTTATGAAGCGGAAGAACTCTTTCGCGATGGCCATGCCATAAGCGGACGTAAGCTCTGCCTGGTCCATTACCCTGACGGAGCAGTTTTCTTTCCCGTGCCCAAAACAGAGGGGCATTACTGCGAAAAACCTGTATTCCTTGATGGCGGGATCTTTATCCTCGATGTGGATTTCCCGAACGGATCGATCAGGATAATAAGGTTCGATTGCACCGGCCATCACGTTAGTATCCATACCGAGCTTCCGCTCTCTTCCGTAAAGGACTGCTATAACCTGCAGCTGCATACCGCGCCGCTTACGCTCTCACGCCAGTGCGGGAACGTCCTTGATATCGTTTGGCCGGAGAAGGTGAGCCTCACTATAGGGGACCACGATTCCTTTTTCATGCGTGACGGAGAAAAACTTTTCTTTAACCGCTGGTACGAAAAAGGCGAAGGTACGGATTATAATTACTGGGAGGAGACCGTCATCAGGGACCTCTCCGGAAGTATTACAGAGACGATTCCGGGCGATGTAATGCTGATGCCTGACGGGGAGATATGGCATTTAAAGTAAATTATCGGGATAAGGAGAAATGAGAATGAACATCCGCACAGCAACAAGGGAAGACGCCGCACAGCTCCTAAAGATTTACTCGTATTATGTTGAGCATACGGCGATCTCGTTTGAATATACGACTCCGTCAGAAGACGAGTTTAAGGAACGCATATCGCACATACTGCAGAAGTACCCTTATCTGGTCCTTGAAGATGACGGGGTGATAAAAGGCTATGCATATGCCGGCGTATTTAAGGACAGAGCCGCATATGACCATTGCTGCGAGGTCACCATATATCTGGACCGGGGAGCAAAAGGCAGCGGCTGCGGAAGGGCTTTGTACGAAGCGCTGGAAGCCGAATTAAAAAAGATAGGGATCATCAACCTCTACGCCTGTATAGGCGATCCCGAAGTCGAGGATGAATATCTGACCAAAAACAGCGAGCTCTTCCACCGGCACATGGGTTATACAAAGATCGGGGAATTCCACAAGTGCGGTTACAAATTCGGACGCTGGTACAATATGATCTGGATGGAAAAGATGATCGGCGAACATAAATGACAAAGAAAGACCTTACCGGACAAAAAACCGGTAAGGCCTTTATATTTATAAACCTTCTCTTGTTTATTATTATCCCTTTACCGCACCGATCGTGATACCCTTTACGAAGTATCTCTGCAGGAACGGATATATGATCATAACGGGCAGAATACCCAGAACCGTCAGTGCCATTCGAACCGAAGTAGATGGCAGCTCCGCCAGGTTGACATTTCCACTGCCGTTTTGAGCCTGTTGTCGCAGCTGATCCAGATTTCGCTGGATCTTCATGAGCAGTACCTGAATACTGTACATCTTATCATCGTTGATATAGTACAGACCG
>JAEEGH010022972.1_pt1 | contig 12732 bp, 8 predicted proteins | sample 9134181 | NCBI WGS metagenome assembly JAEEGH01 (sample SAMN16246544, study PRJNA631951) | gut metagenome | biome: gut microbiome; feature: rumen; material: DP-attached | host: Bos | place: Iran: Karaj | collected 2018-10 | reverse complement strand
AAGCAATATGATTTAAAATTTGAGCTATTATTTACTGCACATCCTCATGTGTTTATAAGTAATCAGCATCCTCTTGCTAAAAAGGATGAATTAACACTTAAAGACTTAGATGATTATCCATATTTATCGTTTGAGCAGGGTGAATATAATTCCTTCTACTTCTCTGAAGAAATTGTTAGTACACTTGATAGAAGAAAAAACATTAAGGTTCGCGATAGAGCAACTCTATTTAATCTTGTTATAGGATTAAATGGTTATACAGTATCATCTGGTGTAATCAGTAAGGAATTAAATGGAGAAAACATAATTTCACGACCTCTTAAATTAAATGAATATATGAAAATAGGATATATTAAGAATAAGGAACAGCCATTAAGCCAATATGGCATATCCTATGTTGAGTCAATAAAAAAACATATACCTAATAACAAATAAAAAACATGATTCCTTTTGGAGTCATGTTTTTTTGGGGAGAAAAAGAGATTATACTATTTAGTCAAAATATTCAATAATTATAGCGTAGATATATAAACCCTTATTTGCAGAACCAAGCTGATATGTTCCTGCCTCTAAGTCATTAATTGTCGTTACTGAAACTGCTGCCTTTGCATCAAATGTACCTGCATCAGCCTTATCACTTTTAGTTATCATCTTTACGATTCTATCATCATTTCCAGAAGATTTAGCAACTACTGTTATAGATGCCTTCTTAGTTGTAGTAAATTCAATGTATCTAAAGCTTCCGAATGTTGCAGCTCCACCCATTGATAATGACTTTGTAGTTGTATATTCATTATCGTTATAGCTAAATGTAACACCAGCTGTTATTGTTACATTTTTATCAGTAGTTCCATATATCTTAAATCCATCTAGAGTTGTCTCGCTTGTAATATATGATCCAGATGCATTAGTTAAATTTGATGGATCAAATACTATAGTTTCTGTTGCGACAGGTCTATTAGCCTTTTCTAAATTTAAATATGCTTCTTCATATTCATCAAGCTTAGCAATATTTGTTACTTGATTTACATCATCAACATTTATTAAGACAAACTTTGATCTTATATCTAAGCATACATCCTTAACTGCTAAATAGTTTTCTTGTGTTACAGTTGGATAATCAGTTACCATCTTAGCAATTAAATTAGAAACAATTGATGGATCTGGATAATTAAAATTAGGATCGTTTACTCTTACTGTTGAGAATAAATTATATAATTTTGTAGCTGTTGCCTTATGCATCAAATTAGAAGGTGCAATATAGCTTTCTGGAGTTGATAAAACTGAATTCTTAAATCCAATTTCTTCATTATTCTTACACTTCTTATTAGAAGAGATAAATTCCTTTAAGTGTTCAGCAACCTTACCTGCAGATAAATATGCGCCAAACTTATTATAGTGAGTTGCTTCCTTTGTAGCCTTTTGATATTCAGTATCAAAACCTGAAGGCCATAAGCCTGTATTACCATTGCTACCAGATGAATCCTTAAGTGCCATAATATAATTTGCTTCTTGTTGCTTTAATGTTTCAAGCATTACCTTTGTATCATTAAATAAGTCAATTAAGAAGCAATTTTCTTCTTCAGCTAATTGCTTTACAGCCTTAACATAAGCAAAATCATCACCATGTAGTCCTGCACCACTTTTTAGTGTACCATCAGAATTAAATGATACTCTTGCAACAGGAGTAACAAGTACTGGAATAGCACCCTTTCCTCTTGCAAAGTCAATATATTGCTTTAAAAACCACTTATATGTACCACCACTTGAATATTCATAGTAATCAGGTCCATATTTAGATACTGAATTCTTTAAGTAGTTATTTAAAACATCTGTATAAGATGACATCTTTTGACTTACTTGACTACTAACTGATGCAAGTGTTGCAACACCATCAGATTTTACAATTTGAGTTTTAGTTCCAGCTGTAACTGGATAAATTCCATTTACAGGCTCTCCTAGTGGAACCATTCTTTCAGCAAGTGAATTTGCAGCCTTTGTGTCATCGTCATTATGACCAAATTGAATAAATAAATAATCGCCTGCTTTTATATCATCCTCAATTGAGTTTCCACCATTTTCACTAAATGTATAAGAGCTTCCATCAATATCGTATAATCTTCCTTCATTAATAAATGATCTTGAGCTTCTACCGCCCTGAGCACAATTCTTAACTGTAATATTGTTATCTAAAAATAAATCTAAGTATTGTCCCCAGCCACCAATATATTGATCATTACTATATGTCTTAACTGTTGAGTCACCAGCTAAAAAGATAGTAGCTTCTCTATCGTTATTTACAACAGTTGTACTTTCAGCACTACCTGTTGATTCTGTTGATTCGCCACTACTATTTCCTGCTTGACATGCGGTTAAAGCAAATATTCCTAAACCTAAAATACCCATAGCCTTCCTAATCTTCATTTTTTATCCTCTCTTTCATTTGCTACTATTATTGCATAATATTAATTCTAAAATAAGCGTTTTATACGACTATTTTCGATGTTGTTTGACGCTTTTTCGAATGTTTGTTATAATACTAATGGTGATTATTATGTATAGCACAAAAGACTCAATTAAATTTATGATGGCAAAAGTGTTTTTTACACTCGCAGACTTCTCATATACTATCGTTGATGAAATAACCCCTCCATTTTATCATGGGGCAGAGACTATTGAGATTAAATATATTAAGTCTGGAAGTGGAAAGGTCATTATTAATAATGAAACACATAATGTTGATTCAAATTACTATATTGTAATTCCTGAATTCATATCATATTCACTAATTCCAGATACGAAATTTGAAATATATTCTATATATTTACTAATCGATAAAAAATTGGGCTTTGAAGAATATATTCCTATGCTTAAAAACTATTTTGTTGGAAAAGACAAATATGACCTAGTTTATCTATTTGACGATTTATTACACGAATTTCAAACTAAAGAATTTGGTTATAATGAGGTTGTAGTATCACTATTTAAAAATATGATTATCAAGGTATTAAGAAACGAAAATACTGTTGGAAAAAGAATTTCACACTGGGATACTGATAGTCTTCAATTCGAAATTGAAAAGATTTTATATAATGAATTTAATACAATAACAATCGAAGATATGTCATTAAGACTTCATATAAGCGTTAGAGAGCTTCAAAGATATTTATTAAAAAACTACAATAAAACATTTAGAGAATTAAAAAATGATGCTAAAATGTCTTTCGCATCAAATAAGCTTTGCTATTCTGAAATTAAAATTGCAGATTTAGCTACACTTGTTGGTTATTCTACTCCAGAGCACTTCTCTTATGCATTTAAGGAATACTTTGGTATGTCCCCATCAAAATATAAAACAAAATCACGACTAAATTGAGTCGTGATTGTTTTCTAAATTTATTTCTTTTTTCTTTTTAATATTCTTTATAATTATTAAGGCAAGACCTACTAGGGCTGCGATAATTAATATTGCTTCTCTTAGTATTGATACTGGTAGCATATAAATAATGTAATATATCAAAAATCCAGTCTCATGTGCTGCAGAACCAATCTTAACAACATATTCATTCTTATTGTTTTGAGTAAATGTAGACATTGTTACTATTGCCGGTGGAAGATAATTATCCCACTGATCAAATGTTTGACTTATTGCAAGATAAGTTATTATTCCTGCCCACATTAAAACAAGTAATAATCCTAGTATATAAAGTGGAACTTCCTTATTGGACTTAACTAAGAATACATACATTAATATATTTCTTATTAAGCATGAGGTTGTTACTATAAGATTTGAATATAGTAGAGCACATGATTGCTCAACTATAAAGAATAATACTGCGATAGTTGATATTGCAAGGAATCTTCTCTTTTCAAATAGGTAAGCAACTCCTACTATTAATAAACCAATTAACCCAGCTATTTGGCTTACCCATAATATTGGTGTTAAATTTTTAAAGCTTTCGATAAATTCAACAAATACATTCATAATATCACTTTTAACTCTCAAACCGCATTGATTATACATTTTGTATGTGATATTGTCTATATAAATTTGATTTAAACAAGAAAAAATAGGTGTTTTTTTACACCTATTTTCAATTATTCATAAATTGTTCCAATTCTTAAAAGCATTTCCTCAAATTCTAGCTTAGGGACAGGTTTACTATATAAAAAGCCCTGCGCGTTATTACATCCAAGCTTAATTAAGAAATCTGCCTGTGATTTAGTTTCAACACCCTCACATATTACCTTAATATCAAGACGCTTTGCCATATCAATTATAGATCCAATAATAATTTCATCTGAGCTTGTTAGCTCCTCTCTATTAATAAATGATCTATCAATCTTTATTTCATTAACCTTAAAGTCTCTTAGTACAGATAAAGATGAATAACCAGTACCGAAATCATCAATTGATGTCATTATACCATTTTGATGCATTACGCTTATAAATTTAGCTAATCTTTCGTTTTCCTCTAAATTTGTAGTTTCTGTAACCTCAATTACTATATCTTCTGTTCTAACGTTATATTTCTTTATAATTTCTATAACACGATTTTCAATATCATCAAGGGCAAAGTCTCTTCTTGACAAATTACATGATGCTGGAACAATTCTATGACCCTGATTTCTAAAATTGTGAATATCTCGACATAGACTTTCAAGAACGAATAAGTCTAGGTCAATTATTTCACCATTTTTCTCTAGGACAGGTACGAACATACTAGGAGCTATTACCTTACCATTATTTACCCAACGTGATAAAGCTTCAACTCCAATAATTTTACCCGATTTTATATCAAACTTAGGTTGATAATAAACAACAAAGCTTCCATTTTTTAATTCATCTCTAAATGTCGATTCAATACTTTTAACTGAATTAACCATTTCAACAAGCTCCGGAGTTAATTCAACAACTATCTTTTTATTACTTCGTGCATATTGACATGCCATAGATGAATGAGACATTATGGATCCATAATTTGGCATTACCTCTTTTATAGCATAAAAGCCAACAACACCAATTAAATTTACCTTTATAACAACTCCATCTTCTCTTTCGACATCAATAGGACACATTGTTACCTTATCAATAAATGAGTGATGTTTTTCTCTTTTAATTAATGCAACGAAATTATCTCCGCCTGCATGTCCTACAACCTCATCCTTATCTATTAGTGACTCCAAAGCTCTAGCGTAGCTAATTATTGCTTTATCTCCTTGTTTATCACCAAATAATTTATTTACAAGTCCAAAGCCCTTAATATTGATAAAGTATGCATTATATTTTGTCATATCAACATAATTCGATAAAATCTTTACTTTTCTTACAAACCCTTGAGCATTTAAAAGCTTTGTATTAGAACTTATAAACTCTGCATCTTCTGCCTTTTTAGTAAGCTTATAATTAAAATGATATAGGCTTAATAGTTTTAAGAATAGATTTATATCCTTATTATCCTCTTCAGTATAACTATAGCTATCATTTATTCTATAAAAATTAAAATTAAAACCATTGGCTGAGTATGTAGCGTAAGGTGTAACATCATAATCATCAGAAAATGTATATTCAAGACATTCTAAAGAAACTGAGGATTTAGCCTCTACTTTTCCTAAATGAAAATGGTCTTTAAGAGAATCTAATGCCTTTTTTATAGACTCAGATAAAGAATTTTGATCGCGTAAAATTTCTATAAAATTATTGAAATCGTACATCCTATCATCCCCTAGGTGATATTTGTATCTTGTATTTTAGCACACTTTTATTAAATAATCTATCAATTTGAGGTCAATATATGGAATTATAGGCAAAAATACTCTCTTTTGTGACAAATATCTAAGGTTTGAAAACCAAAAAGAAAAAGCAATCTAATACCAATTAGATTACTTAATCTTTGTTGTGTATATGTTAATTTTGTTTTGTTTCTACTTCTTTTTCTACTTCATTTTTATATTTTAAAATAGAATCATTAATGCTTCTTTCTAAATGGAAATCTGCATATCCAATAGATAATGTTTTATCCTTATCATTTTTCTTATACTTTAATGTTACCTCATCTGTTTCAACATTAATTGAAACAGACTTGATATCATCTCTACTAAATTCTTTTAGTTTCATATCAATAAAGCTATATACTAAGAATACCTTCTTTTCTGAATCATAAGAAATTAATGGTTCATTAATAATCTTTTTATTAAAGCTATTATTATATGAGGTAAACATTAAACCAAATAATGAGAATAGTAGGAATAATCCAGAAATAACTAAAATTAAGATTTCCCACCATTCAACTGGTCTACCATAAGTTCTTCTTACTGAAAACCAGATAATATCAGATGCTAGAATTAATAATGATACAGCTGATGATAACAAGCCCTTCTTAGTATCCTTTTCTGCAGATACTCTATCTGCTATGCTTATAATATTAGTATTTTCCATAATTAATCACCTCTTAGTTCCAAGAGCCTATAGTACTTCTTATATATGCTCTATCTATCATTTGTGCTTCTGTTAATTGATGTTGAGCCTCAATTCCACCATCAATATCAACATATTTTGTTCCATCATACTTAGCAATTGTGCTTAAGCTTGAAGAACTAATTAAGCTTCCGATTGGAGTTACATTTGTTCTTACTGCGCATGGTCCACCACCAGTTTTAGCACCTAAAGTTACGATACTTGGCTTATTTGCCTTTGCGATAACTGGCATTGCGTTTCCTGAGCTGAATGTATAATTTGAATTTAAGAAATAGATTTTGAATCCTAAATCCATAAGTGGTCTATCGTTATCATCAACCTTACCATCGACATTAATATCTGCCTTATATACTTGATGATTACGAGCACCTGTAAGTGGGTTTATAATATCAATTTCAACATTACCAATTAATGTAGATAATGCGAATACTAAGCTATCTGATGAACCACCATCATTTGATGTTAAATCAATTACAATATTATGAATTGAATTCTTATATGTATCAGATGTTAAATCTTGATATAGCTTATTGAATAATAAGGCTGTATTAGATGCGATATTACTCTTAATTAGTTCTGTTGGAATTTCTAATCCAGGAATTGATTCTGTTTGATCTTCCTTCATTGTTCCCATATAGTATAGGTCCTCATCAAATGCTGAGAATTCATCGAATGAAACAAATACTGTGTCATTTCCTTGTTGATAGTCAAGTCCAGCAGTGATTGTTCCTTTTTTGTTTTCTGCAAATCTTTCGCCATTAGTCATCCAATTTGCTCTTTCTTGGCTTTTTTTAGTTGTATCAATTAGTGCTTCACCAAATTCATAACAAATTGATGATTCAGATAAATTTGTATGACCATCATTTAAATATGATAATGCTATATCTGTATATGTATCTAAAACCATTGGATTTGTAGATAATAAATTAGTCTTGTAATTCTTTTCAGTTAAGAATGTATCGAAATTAGTAAACTTGCTCTTTAGTCCATAGCTTGTATTAAAATCAAAGCATAATGATTGGTAATAATAATTTGCATAATCCTCTGAGATTGCATCCTTCTTAGCATTCTCACGGAACTTAGTTCCTAATTCTGTTAAGAATGGCATACCCATTGATCTATCAGAAAGTGAATTTCCTGCAATTAAGAACATATTGCTACCATTGTATGCTAAAGATACATTTTCTCCTGTATTTAATAATACTGTATTATATACACTTAAAGGTATATAGCACTTATTATCCTTTTCATATATATCAAGCTTTGAATAAGGTTTTAAATCAATTGTTAATTCTTGTCCCTTTTCATATGTTGATGATACTTGCTTAATTGCCTTCTTATCTTTTTTAATTGTAAATATCGATAATGGATTTTGTAGGCTAGTACTTACACTAACAAATCTATCATAATCATCAAACTTAAATGTTTGATCTGTTGAATTAATAGTACATTTAGCACCTGAATTATAGATAACAAAATCATTATTTTCCTTCTTTAGTGAAACATTACAGCTTTTATCACCTGTAACTGATTCTCTTACTCTATTCATAACGCTAATTGAATCATCAAGTGAAATATATGGAATTTCACTATTTTCCTTAAAAAGTAAATCGCCCTTTGCAAGCTCCTTTACTTCTCCATCAGCATTGTATCCATAAATTGACATCTTGCCACCATTTGAACAGCTTGCTAAAGTGATACCTGAAGCTAATATTAATCCTAAACCTAATAATCTAAACTTTTTCATTTTAATCTCCTCATTTTTAGTTTTATTTTTTAAAACCACGTTAATTATAAAATAGATATGTTGCAAAATGTGAGTAACATAATATATTTATCAATGTAAACATTTTCCTAAAAATATGTTAGCGTTTTTCAAATTGACATTAAATTTTAGGGTAGTAATATATATCGCGGATATGAAATTAAGGAGGCAAAAATTATGAGTTCATATATGATATCTGGTACAATTAATGCATATCCAATTAAGGCAAAGAGCTTTAAAAATTATGGAAGCGCATTAAGATACTTAGACAAATTAGTTATTGATTCAAATATACAAATTGAAAACATTATTAATAATGACAAGAATTTAACAACATATGTTGCTAATAACTATTCTCGTGTTATTTTAACTAAGTTAGCTTAATTTATATTTGAAAGAAAAAATCCTACTGAAGTAGGATTTTTTTCTTTTTATGCTTGCTTACTCATTTCAATAACAGTGTTATTTAAGCTTAATACTCTCATATAGGATATTTTATTTGTAAGCTTATTAATCATATTTATTCCACTTGTAGAATATTCGATGCCATCATCAACATCATATTTAGTAGGATCAAATGGCATTCCATCATCTCTTATTCTTAATACCATATTATCATCAATTATTTTTAAATTAACATCGATATAGTTCTCTTTATTTATCTTATAGCCATAGCTTATTATGTTTGCCACAAATTCCTCTGAGGCAAGGCCAATAATCTGAGCACTATGATTAGATGCTCCATGTGCTAAGGCAAAGTCAGTTATTTCCTTTGAGATAACGGCTGCGTTATTAATATCATTATCAAGTGATATATCATATGAATCAAAATCATATTTTTCAAATAAGAATATTCCTCTACCCTTATTCTTAATCTTTCCATATAGAATAACAAATATATATGTAATAATAACTGTTAATCCTTCTGTTAATGCTTGAGCTAGAACATATCCAAATAAGCCATTTGTATATACTAATGCTATATTAAGTGGAATTACTAATATTAGCTCACGTAAAAATACTGTAACATATGAAGGAACATTCTTCTCAATAGATGGATAATAATTAGTTGAGAATTTATTTATTTCATATGGTAGGAATGATATTAAATATATTCTTATCATAAAGGCTGTTCTTTCAAGCTCATATTGATCCTCTGTTTGGAATCCAAACATCATAGAATATACATTTGGAATAATAAGAACTAATACTGTAAGTAAGGCTGTAATTATTATATTAAGTATATATATTTTTCTTACTACAGCCTTAAGTGAATAAATATCCTTCTCTCCATATAATATTCCACATATTGTAGGGATTAAACCCAGGATTCCACCTGAAAATAAATCAAAGACAAATACCATATTCGCGACAAGCCCAAATATAATTATATCTAAGCCATCAGTAAGCACATTACTTATAATAATGTTTATTATACACATCTGAATTGCAGTTAATATCAAATTAATGGCTGTTGCGCTTGAGGCCTTTAAGGCTTCCTTTAAATCACCAAATGTTCCCTTAATTTTAAGAGTAAACTTTAATAATCTTTTATTAGACTTTACATAAACTATTATTGATAATAAACCAACTAAATATCCAAAGCCTGTAGATAAGGCTGCCCCATACATTCCCATTTGGAATACTAATATAAACAAAAACATTGATCCTATTTTAATAGCCATTGAGAATATATAGAAAAATGAGGATAATTTAGGATTATTATCAACCATCATAAATGATGCGATTAATACTGAGATAGTTATGATTGGATCAGTAACTAAATATATAAATATATATTGATATGAATAATCAACTAAGCTACTTGAAAATAGTGTTGCAAGTGGCATTGATATAGCCGGAGCTAACGCTGCAAATATGCTTGCGATTAATACACCATATATAAGACATGCAGAAAATGCCTTATTGGCCTTCACAACATCTCTTTTACCTAAAAGTATTCCTACTACTATTGATCCACCTACACCTAAGGCTAAGCCTGGTGTTTGAACAATATATAGTATTGGTAATACTAAGGACGTTGCAGTCAAGGCATCGTTTCCAAGTAGGTTACCAACTATAATTCCATCTAAAAGCGATGCGATTTGCATCGCGAATATAGTTAGAATAGATGGAATTAAATATTGATAGAATTTTTTATTGATAAGCTTTGCATTTCTCTTTAGCATTAGATATCAGTCCTTTCAAAGAAGCCTAATGTCATAAGAGATTCAATTGCTTTCTTTAAATAATTATAGTCAGTAATTGGCCACTTATATCCTAAATGATATAATGCCTTATTTGTAAATTCATTATCGCTTCCGATAAATGAATGTGTATGATTATCACTAGATGAATATGATATTAAAGATGATATTAGCATATTCTTCTTTTCATCCTTCATCATTTCCTTCATCGAATCAATAAATTCATTATCTGATACGACCTTAATATTAAATCCAAGCTCATTTAATACATAGATAATATCACCCATTTGAACCATGTGTGAATTTGCACTATGGAATACTGTGAATTTAGAATTAACCTGTGATAGTAATAGGATAGTTTTACTAACCTCATCTATTGGCGAGAAATCAACCTCTACATCCATCATATTAACTGGGAATTTACCTAATGTCACATATCCCTTTAAATCACGCATAAAGCCATTTGTAATAGAGTTAGCTTGGAATTCTCCATCACTATTTCTACTCATTAGATTACCAACTCTAATGATTTTAGCATCAAGACCTTCTTGAACGCCCTCTAATATAGCTTTTTCTGCGTTAAATTTAGAGTGAACATATTTATTTGATATATCTTGCCCAAATGAAAGCATATTCTCCTTCATCTTGAAATACTTATCAAATCTATTATCGATATTTTCTCCTGCGACACTTAATGTAGATATTTGAATTAATCTAGCCTTAGTTTCTTTTGCTAGGCTAATTAAATTCTTAACTCCACCAACATTAATTCTTTCAATAATATCATCCTGAGCAAAATGCTTAACTATCGCAGCGCAGTTAATAATAGTATCGAATTTGATACCTGAAAGCTTATCCTTAAGGCTACTATCAGTAATATCTGCGTCAACCACCTTAACATATTTACTTGCCTCATCATCAAGTGGTGAATCAAAGTAATATGCAAATAATCCGTTTAAACGCATCTTTGGTTCAACGTTATTTCCTCTAACAAGAGTTACTACATTAATATGGTTATTTAATAATTCCTTAAGTACATGAATTCCTAGGAAGCCTGTTGAGCCAGTAAGTAGGACTTTACCTAAATTACGCTCTAATTTAACATCATCGATATTTTTTATAATGTTATCCTTTAATGATACTAAATCATTAAATTCCTCTTCCTTTTCTTCCTCTTCGAAGTTACCATTTAATGAATTAATATATTTTTCAAGCTCAACTACAGTTGAATAATCAAATATATCCTTATAGGCAATTGGTAGGTTCTCACCAAGTGCTAGCATCGCAACCTTACTTGCAGAAAGAGATGTTCCACCTAAATCAAAGAAATCATCATCAATACCAACGTTATCATTATTTAAGGCCTTCTTAAATATTTCAAGAAGCTTCTTTTCAAGCTCATTCTTAGCTTCTTTAACAACCTTAGTCTCACGCTTTACCTCAATTTCAGGAAGAGCTTTTTTATCTATCTTTCCATTTGGAGTAAGTGGAATCTTATCTAATTGCATTAAAGCCTTTGGAACCATGTATGGAGTAAGTGATTTTGCCATATGGGCTGTTAAATCATCCTTATCGATCATAGTATTAGCTGTAAAGTAGGCTGCTAAATAATCACCATCAACATTATTAGTTTTAACCATAATAATACTTCTTGTGATATTAGGATATGAATTTAATACCTTTTCTATTTCATCAAGCTCTACTCTTAATCCTCTTAGCTTAACCTGATTATCAAGTCTACCAAAGAATTCAATATTACCTTCACTGTTATATCTAGCTAAATCTCCACTTCTATAAGCTCTTAAGCCATTAACTTCTATGAATGATGCCTTAGTCTTATCTGGAAGCTTATAATAGCCTAAGCCTACCTGATCGCCAGCAATAGTTAAATCACCTATTGCGTTAATTGGAAGGATATGACCTGCCTTATCAAGCATATATATTTCTGTATTGGCAAATGGCTTACCAATAGTTACATATTTATCTGTGACATTATGATATGTACATGTAATTGTTGTTTCAGTTGGACCATAGCCATTATAGATTTTTGCATTAACACCAAGTGATCTTAGCTTTTGACATAATTCTGTTGGAACTGCCTCAGCACCCATATCAAGTACCTCAAAGCCACGAAGTGCTTCAATGAATTCCTCAATATCTATAAAGTTAGATACAAATGAAGGTGTCATAAACATAATATTTACATGATTCTTAATTAATGTTTTAGCAAGCATTAATGGATTTTCAATCTCTTCTTCAGATGCAATTACTGCAGTGTAACC
>JAEEGH010022969.1_pt1 | contig 12733 bp, 10 predicted proteins | sample 9134181 | NCBI WGS metagenome assembly JAEEGH01 (sample SAMN16246544, study PRJNA631951) | gut metagenome | biome: gut microbiome; feature: rumen; material: DP-attached | host: Bos | place: Iran: Karaj | collected 2018-10 | reverse complement strand
ATAGGTAACCACCATATTTCTCCCAGTCTTTCCATATTTTCTTTAATATCCTTGGTTTGTAACCATTCTTAACTCCACCTTCTATAAACTTTGGTTTCAAAGAATCGATGATTTCTTGTTTCTTTTTCCCCATCGCTTTACGAAGAGTGTCACTCTCTTCTCGAGTGAAGCCGGCAATTAGACGTGAGAGGTTCATCAATTGTTCCTGATATAGAGTGAGGCCATATGTGTTTTTGAGGTAATTCTCCATACATGGAATATCATACTCAACTTCTCTCCAGCCATTTTTACTTACAATATAGGTTGATAGAAAATGATCTATGCCAGGCTGAAAAAGAACATACAGAGCCACTAGATCGTCAAAAACAAGATGATGAATCCTACGTAAAAATGGACGTATAAACTTAAACTCAAATTCGAAAACTCCATTAGTTCTCCCTTGATGAAATAGTTCTAAAGTATTCTGATCGTCAATAGGTGTCTCGTCCAAGTTGACATCAATACCATGGTTATTCTTTATCATCGATAAAGTGGCCTTTATTTCTGTAAGCGCCCTTTGTTCCAACAAGTCAAATTTTACCAGTCCCGTATCTTCAACATCCCATCCGTCATACTGAGTGCAGATAATCTTTCCCCCTTGAATATTTGGATTATTAACTGTAAAAACTGGCGCCCAGTTACTAACTGGCCCCTGACTCACAATTAATCCACAGGCATGAATACCCGTTCCTGATACAGTTCCATCAAGCATTTTGGAATACTTTATTGTATTACTCAAAGCTGGCTCTTTTGAGGTCTCAGCCTCTCGAAACTCAGGAATATCAAGGCATAAATTCTTTACCTTATAACGCCAATGAGGATAATCGTTGGGGATTGCTTTCAAAATGTTGTTCACTACAGCATTAGGAATTTTTTCCAGCTTTGCCACGCTCTTCATCGTAGTTTTAGGATCCATCTTATCAAAGGTGACAATATGAGCGCAATTCTCTTTCCCATATTTGTCTACGAGATATTTTTCTGCAAGATAGCGACCTTCCTCGTCAAAATCGATATCGATATCCACTAAGACATTGCGGCTTAGATTGACAAAACGTTCAAACAGCAGATCATACTTTAGAGGGTTAATCGCGGTAATTCCCAAACAATAGCAAACCAGACTGCCTGCAACAGAACCACGCCCAGGCCCAACCATGACACCATAATCATTCCTCATGGCATTGATGAGATCTTGGATTATCAGAAGATAATTCGAGAACCCTTTTGTCTTTATGATATCAAACTCAAATCCAAGCCTTTCTTCTACATCAGAAGGCAATGGCTCGCCATAAACCTGATATGCCTTACTAAGAGTTAACTCTTTTAGATACTGAAAATCTGATTCGTATCCGTCGGGTATGGGATACAAAGGCAGGACTGGTTCATGATTTATACTATAGATCTCAACCTTATTCATGATTTCAATAGTGTTAGATAAGGCTTCTGGGATATCCTCAAAAGCTGCGCTCATTTCTTCACAAGTCTTGAGCCACTCCTGTTTAGTGTATTGAATTCTTTTCCGATTCTCGAGTTTCTTCTTATTTGCAATACATAAAAGTCTGTCATGAGCCTCAGCCTGTTCTTTTTCAACGAAATGAACATTGTTTGTACACACAACCTTGATGCCATATTCTTTGGCAAGTTCAAGCAACAAGATGTTAACTATTCTTTGGTTCTCGAATATCTCTCGATTGGCATTGCCAGCATCATCCACAAACTCATGTCGTTCCAACTCCAAATAATAATCATCACCAAATACCCGACGGTACCATTCTATAGTTTCGTTAGCGCCTATTATATCGTTGTTCAACAATTTTGTAGGCACCTCACCTTTGAGACAACCAGATAGAACGATGAGGCCCTCATGATATTGTTCCAAGTCTTTGCGATTACTACGAGGAATCTCACAGACCCCGTCCGTCCAAGAACGTGAAACCAACTTGATAAGATTCTCATAGCCTTGATAGTTCTTTGCCAACAAGACGATGTGATAATTTGGTTCCACACACATCTCGCAACCAAAGATAGGCTTAAATGGTTCTTCACCATTCTTCTCACGCCTTTTGTTTACGCGGTTTACATAATCATGAAACTCTTTAATACCAAACATGTTTCCAAAGTCTGTGATTGCCATGCCAGGCATACCATCGCTGATTGCCTTGTCAACATAATCTCTTATGCATCCCAGTCCATTGTTTATAGAATACTGTGTGTGCACATGCAGATGGATAAAATCTTTAGTCATATTTCTTCTTATTTATTAATTATACATTGAATGGATTAAAAGGATCTGATGGGGGGAAAGGCATGCCATTATTCTCGCCATTTATCTTTGAACCCATGATTTCACCATTAATTGGTGCATGGTTCCCAAGCATATTGTCTCCTGGATTTTCAAAGCGGGTATATTCACCACGAAATTTCAATAATACTATATCAGTGGCCCCTTTACGATGTTTGGCAATGATTATCTCTGCCATGCCACGATAGTCCTCACCACTGGGGCCAAATTCCAGATGATAATACTCAGGACGATGAACAAACAATACCATATCAGCATCCTGTTCTATTGCTCCGGACTCTCGAAGATCAGATAATAGAGGTCGTTTTCCTTCAACTCCTTCACGCCCTTCTACTCCACGATTAAGTTGACTTAGTGCTATGATTGGAATATTCAACTCTTTAGCCAGTCCCTTTATTGAACGGGATATTGTAGCGACCTCTTCCTGGCGATTATTAACACGCATGCCATTGGCATTCATCAGTTGAAGATAGTCAATCATAATGAGTTCAATTTGATGTTCACGAACAAGTCTCCTTGCTTTTGTCCTCAGTTCAAAGACAGAAAGGCCTGGAGTATCGTCAATGTATATAGGAGCATCTAGCAGGTTCACAATTCTCTTGTCAAATCTATCCCATTCATTCCTATCCAACTGCCCATTTAGGATTTTCTTTCCGCTAATCTCACATACATTTGAAATCAACCTATTTGCCAGTTGGACTCCTGACATCTCTAATGAAAAGAATGCCATTGGTTTCTTCTGGTCAGCTGCAATATTCTTGGCCATTGAAAGCGCAAATGCTGTTTTCCCCATAGCTGGCCTTCCTGCAATGATAATAAGATCGGATTTCTGCCAACCGCTTGTCAGGTCATCGAGCTTGTAGTATCCAGTAGAAATGCCAGTTACATCACCATTGTTACTAGAAGCTGCCATCATAATTTTTTCTGACTCCTTGATAAGAGGATTGATATGGACATAGTCCTTCTTCATGTTTGTCTGGGCAATATCAAAAAGCAATCTTTCTGCCTCTTGTATCACATCGTTCACATCATTAGTTTCATCGTAAGCTTTTGTTCCAATAGTGCTGGTATATGAAATCAGTTGGCGCGAAAGATATTTTTGAGCGACTATATCCGAATAGTACTCAATATTCGCTGATGTCGCTACCCTTGAACTCAATTCTGCAATGTATCCAGGGCCTCCTACATTATCCAACTCTCCCATTCTCGCCAGTTGCTCTGTAACTGTGAGCACATCAATTGGCTCGTCCTTGATACTTAATTGCCTGACAGCATCAAAGATTTTCTGGTGCCTTGGTTCATAGAAACTCTCTGGGCGTAATGTCTCGCAGATTAAAGGATAAGCCTCTTTATCTATCATAAGAGCGCCCAATACCGCTTTCTCAATCTCAGGAGCCTGAGGCTGTAAATGCCCTGTAGAATAATCTATGGACTTATTTTTATGTTTACCTTTTCTCCAATTGTCACTCATATTGTTATTGGTTTTTCTGAAATAAAAGTAGCGTAGTTAATACGTACCTGTTTTCCCAAAGAAGGTTCTACAGCCAAAAGAACATCACTCGATTTGCTATTTCCAATAAGAATCTTGCATAAGTTCTTTTCATCTTCAGTCAGTTCCGGATGGTATTCTCCTGTAGTCAGTACCACTACTATTCTGTCTAATCTTTGCTCAATACCATACTTGTCAAACAGTTCACAAAGGTACCTGGCGCCACTAGTCTTTTCATCAGCATACGATGTGAACACCTCTGAACTAAACAGATCTGAATGGAACAAACCACATAGCTGCCTTACACTCATATTGTTTCTCTTGTCTTTCAAAGCAGGAATCGCCTGAACGATGAAACGGCTGATGTTCATCATTCGCTCATAGTAGTGACCCATAAACTCCCTACGAAACATTCTCTTCCTCTTGATTTTGTTTATCGACTGGCTTATACACCAAAAATATTCCTTAGCCTTGTTAATCAATTCTTGTTTCTTCGCAGGTGTCAACTCTTTAACGGATGGGATGTAGCCACCATTTCTGCGGATGATTGAGAAATATCTATCTGCACGTACCTTATAATATATAAAGTCATCCCACCTGTCTTTGATCTCTATATCACTTTCATCAAACCTAAGACATTCCTCTTGCTGCTTTTCTACAAAACCATAAAAAGAGGTGTGCCAGATGCAGCAAGCTGCAATCTCAGCATTGGTTGCCTTGACTTCAGAGGCAATGATGATTTCTTTTGTCAGCGAATGTTCCCACAGATCCCCCTCCATTGGGTGAGCATCGAGATGTGACTCGCTATCTTCGTCCCATTTGCTCATGGCAATGTTACACACATCAGAATTTGCATCGTCATGATGCTTTGGTGTCATCTGGCGCAGCATATCGAAATGAATCTTATACCACCTCAAATCAGGCTTTGCCTTGGGGTACATTCGGACAATCTCTGGTGCCACTTCCTCAAAGGAAACGCTGTTCAGTAATTCTTTGAAAGTCATAATACGTTCTTTTATTGTTCATTTTCTAAATTGTCTTCCCTTAGAAGCAATTCTATTATTTTTTCGAATCTTTCGGCTTCAAACAGCCGTTGTTCTGAAGTAAAACTCTCCAGAAAATACCTTTGCATTTGATTCAGTTCGTTTAAGAAACCACGTAGCTTCTTATCCAGTTCCTTCTGCTGCATTCGCTGAAAGAATAAGATCAAAAACGTTATAACCCCTATTGTTGCCCCCAATATCCAAATACTACAAATCAAATTCATGACACTTATTTTTATTATTGATTCTTTGTTCTTGATGCAAAGATAAAAGAAACCCCTGCCGTTTTGGGGCAGAGGTTTGTGAAATATGAATAGCGATGTTATTAAATCACTTTTTGTTCTTTTCCTTATTAGTTAAGGCTCTGCCCAAAGAAATAGCCTCATCATCATTTTTCCCTTGTTCTTTCGCTGCTTCATATGCTTCTGCAAAAATAAGACAGAAAGGCTTATGATATTGATATTCACTTACAGCATAAGCATATCCTTGTGCATAATATTGGCTTTTGCCGTTGTCTATACAATGATGAAACGCCTTTGAATATTCTTTTGCCATTTCATATGAGTTCTCTTCAAGTAGTTTAAAAAGATAGATATATCTTTCAACGAAAACAGGATCTTCACTCAGTGAGTTAGCATGAATAGACAATTCTTTTTCTTTCTGTTCTTCATTATCAATAAAATCATAAGCATCATGATAAGCCCAATAATCGTTTTCAGCTTTATCAGCAATAGTATCACACCATTGTTCACAATGCCCCTTTTCTGCTTCTCTCACATAATAGGATATGTATTCATTTGCCAAATTAAGACTTGAAACAGCATAATTGTCATCATCTGTTTGCTCATCTTGGTCTGATCCTTCATTTGATAGATCCACAAAATAACGCTTTGCAATATTATCATAGATAGGAAAGTATTTTTTATCCACCCCTGTTTTCTCAAAAGAGCTTTGGATCATTGCTTCTGTGAGTTGGAAAAATTCCATAATTATAATACACTATTTATTATTAAGGATGTTTTCAAGATTTGTTTCTAAATCATCTATTTCCTCAAAAATAGAGAGAACAACATATTGAGGTCCGTTTTTCCAAGTTTCATATTTATGAAAAGACTTATGTCCCAAAGAAGTGGATTCTGCTTCCCTTTTTAATTCATAGCCTTTTGTTTTGAGATAACTAATAATCTTATCCTTATTTTCAAATGATCTTTTAGAATAATTGTTGTTTTTGTCGTATTGGCTATCTCGAATGCTAACATAGCCACCACCTGTAGATGTTACTCGGACTATGAAATGAGAGGATATTTTATACCATTTCCCATCTTTTTCCCACTTTTCTTTACTTGCAAACCTACTAAAAGAATCTTCAATCATTGAGTTTAATATGTTCTCTGGCTTGATTTGATTCTTTCTTATTTCAAAAGCTTTTATTTCTTCACAAAACACAGTGGAAATGGCTCTTTTATCAGGCTTTATCTCGCCTCTAAATAATGTTCCCAGAACTTTACCTAATAATATAGATTCTTCATTTGTGTAAAATTTGCTAGTATGAGGTATTCCATAAATTGGTGTTTCTCCAACCATGCCATACGATAATTCATCATTAATAAGCTCGTGTGGCTTTTCTATGATTTTCTGCATACAATCATTCTTCCCTAAACACAATACCATTTGGGGATGAAGTGTACGTATTAATTTTAATGTTAATTCAACATAATCGTTATCACCTTTTATCTCTGAAGAAAGATCTTTGGCCTTGAGAGTACTAAAATGATATATATTTGAAAAAACAAATCTTGTTTCATCAGCGAGAAGATAATCAATTTGACCTAAAAATAAAATTTTCTTCAAACAAGACCATATACGCCATGTTACATTAGGATTAAAACACTTATTTCCTTTCATAAATGATTTCCAATCTTTTTTCTCATATGCACCTTCTGAACCAGGATTAATACCTAGAATCAAAATAGCTACATTTGAGGAATCTGATAATTTTCCTAAATCGGATTGAGTATAATATGAGATATTATATGCTTTTGCTACAGTTTCATACTTTTCAACAACACTCTTTGCCCAATCTTCAAGTTTCCTAATATCCATAACAACAAATTTTATGTTAACTATATATTATTGATTATTCCGTCTCGATATGCACCAATAAATAGTAGCAAATAATTCATCTCTTCAATAATCTCATCATCAGGAGTAGATTGGGCCAATTTCGCATGTACGTGCCAGTGTGGCCCTGTCAACTCAGTATCTCCAGGGGTAAACCTATCGTCAAAAGCGTTTGCCATTTTCCTGATGATTTTTTGATCATTCCTTCGTGTTCCTACTCTTATCATATAATCATTGCCATCGATAAGCAATTCTACAGCAATTCTATCAAGAGTTTTTAGGTGCTTCCCTTCTGAATCCATCTTGGTATAAAACTCATAATTCAACAACTTACCACCATAGAGTAGGCTACAAGAATCTGCTCCATTTGACTTTATATTTTCTTTGAAAAGTTTAAAACGATTTTCACCTGTCTTTACTTTTCTTTCTGTAGTAGGCTTTACTTTTAAAGATTTAGACAAGTATGATTCTAAGTGTTTCTTATCTATACTTGTCGACGGATTGTCTAATGCAAATCCAAGAATATTGCCAATTACTTTCTTATTAGCATCATTATTATAAAATGGATAATATGCCGTATGATAAATAGAAATCACATGACTATTATTGTAGAAGCAATAGAAATCATGATAATTATGAATCAGTTCTTCCATATGAGAGACGTTGGCCAACTTCTTAAATAAGTCTCTTGTTTGATCACCAAGCAAAAGAACAACTTTGGGTTTAAGAATTTCAATTAATTCAAGAGTTTGTTTTGCACAGAATTCTTGATCTATCTCTTTAGGAATTTGTCCTTGATGAGCTGTTCCGAAGAATACCATATTAGTAAGCACAAACTTGCCTGGATCTTCTAATAATTCTCCTTTTCCGGCGTTATCAAGCATTTTATGTATTTTATGCCATAGATCCCATCCATATCTCTTTTTATCTTTATCATATTTCTGGGACATTTCGTAAATAATCTCCTTATCACTCAGACCTTCAAAACAAGGATTACCCCAGTACAAGAATTCTGAATTACTTAAAGCGCGATCTTTCAGTTCCCATTCTGAAAAGACTTTGCCACAACCTGGATTTATACCAATTATCATCAGTTCGCAGTCTTTCACTCGAGATAAATCTGACTGATTGTAAAATGAGGTTGCAACATTTTGACCTACATGATTTACTTCACTTAAATAACATTCTAAGGTCCACTTAGACCATTCTTTTAATTTGTATTGTTGGCTTGTTTCCTTTATTGTAACAATAGACAATCTAATTCCTTTTTCTTCAGCAGTAGGTCTCCATTCATGCCAAACAAATTCCTTGCAATTAATACAATCAAGAATCTTTTCAATATAGGTGCCGTGATTGGATGAACAACAAATTGTTATTGCTAATTTCTCTGATGATTTCAGCAAATCCATATACTCATTACGAATGGTGTCTATGATGCTTTGGAGTTGCTCTTCGTCGTTAGCCCCCTTTCCCTTGATACGAATTTCAGATACATTATCGGCCTCATAGAGATAATTCAGGTCGTAGTAATCTAAAGAGTGAAGGCCAAACCGTTGTAATATTCCAAAAACAACTATATCGATGTTTTTCCACTGATAGGGCCAAGGGCCATTGCAAGCATTATACTCAGCAATGGCAGCTTCACGCTTTTCGTCAAAGTCACGTCCTGCCTTTTCAAAATCCTCATCAGAGATTCTACCTGCATCATGGAGTTCGCACAATGCTGCATAATTATCATAGATACAGGATTGGGAGGCTTTCTCGAGGTATGTTATTGACTTACCTTTGAATTCTGCATAGGCGATTTCGCGTCTGGTGCTTTCACCTATATAACCACCTACATTGATAACAAAGATTTCATCTGCCAAGTCAATCTTTGCCAGGTGCTGGCGATCTAACATATCTTTCACGCCCTCTGTCCATACCTCATCATCTCCTGAATGGCCAAACAAACCCACAGAAATTACAATATTACCTTCAAGTGTCAGACGCTTTTGAGCTTCCAAGAATTCATCCTTGAAACGGGTGCTACCACAGAGGGCTATAACCTTAAATCCATTAACCATAAGTCTTATTTATTATTTTAGGTGCTACAAAAATACTAATTTATTTCGAATCAAAATGCATATTAACAATATTTCGTATAACTATCCTTTTCTCGTAGGATCATAATAAGTCATTTCCCAGACTAGACCTGCAGCCAATTCCACCTCACTGATTTCGACGTCCTTATCTACTCTCACGTTCATGCTCAGCACCTCGATCATATCCTTCTGGTCAGCTACTGAGTAACAAAATTCAGTCTTATTTCTAACATGACAATTCATATCAATGTACGGACTTGTATGTTCCCAACGAGAGACAAGCCTGATATAACAATCCGTTGGCTTCGTTTCACATTTAGCCCAATGGGTATAAAAACTACGGGCATTTTCAACTTGCGTTGAAGATAGGTTATGCCCACTATTCACTACAAAGAGGTAATCTAAATGCGGAAGTACATTTTCAAAGTCATACTTCTTAAATAATTCTGATACTGTCATTCTTTTCATTTCCATTATTTGTTTGTTCATGGTGCAAAGATAAAAGAAAGGTGTGCCTGATTGGGGCACACCTATAAAGAATATACTGAAAATGAAATTTAATTCTTCTGATTGATCAGATTAACCACAACTTTTACCATCACATCTTTTTCTTCAGTCTTGCTTTCAGCAATCATCAGGGTGAGGGCCACAAGTGTATTATCTGCCAGGCGCTTTGAACCATCAGGGCGATAGAGTATACCATTATTATTCAGGAACCACAAAAACAACGTGGCAGCAATGCGCTTGTTGCCATCACTGAAAGAATGGTTTTTCGTCACCAGATAGAGCAACATGGCTGCCTTTTCCTCGACGCTTGGATATAGTTCTTCACCTCCAAAGGTCTGATAAATCTGCCCAATACTACTTTTGAAAGAATCATCTTTCTCATTGCCAAAGAGCGTAGAACCACCAAATTTCTCTCGCAAACCATTGATTGCCTCCATGGCATTCTCGTAGGTGGCATGGAATGGCTCTTCCTTTGTGGTCTTATCAATGGAAAGTCGCTCGTAATCGTAATTGTCGAGGGTATCGAGGGCATAGGTGTAATCTACGACCACATTAAGCAAGTCCTGGCTCTCCGTAGTGTCTGCCACTTCTTGATTCTGAATGGTACGGCCCACCATCTGCACCAGTTGGCGCAGTTCTCCAATCTGCTCTTTACGGATACGCTCATTGATGGCATAGCCTTTGACAAGGTAGTCCTTCAAGACTCGATTAGCCCATTTTCTAAACATCACACCTCGGCTACTTTTTACTCGATAGCCAACAGATGTCACCATCTCTAGACTATAATACTCCTTGGCATGTGACTGGGTTTTTCCTTTCATGGCGCCATGTTGAGTGGTAGTCGCAAATTTTGCGACTACCACTGAGTCTGCAAGTTCTTCCTTAAGAGCATTATTGATGTGCTTACTGATTGTTTTATAATCTCTACCAAACAAAGTAGCCAGCTGCTGACGGTCCAACCACAACATTTCACCTTCCATCTTAACCTCAAGTTGGATGGAGTTCTTCTCGTCTTTGTAGATTACAATCTGATTCCGTTTCATTTTGATTTATTTAAATCATTCTGCAAAGATACAACTTTTTTCTTATACATCAAACTGTTACATCTTATTATTTTCATTTTCTTATTTTAAAATAATAATATGCTGTGGATTTGTTGATAATTATAGGATTTCCCTTGCAATCCAGGCGCAGGCCTCTGCATCAGCGAGGGCATGATGGTGATTGGCGAGGTGATAACCACAGTATTCTGAAACCGTATGCAGCTGGTGGTTGGGTAATTGTGGAAAAGCCTTGCGCGAAGCCAAACATGTACAATGGAATTCATAATCCGGATAGTCCATCTGATAACAACGGAACACCGCTTTCAGACAACTTTCATCGAAAGCCTTGTTATGGGCAACGAGTGGAAGGCCCTCGATCAGTGGTTCAATCTGCTTCCAAACCTTGGGGAATACAGGAGCATCTTCTGTATCACGACGCGTCAGTCCATGCACCTGAGTATACCAATAATTATAGTAATTAGGTTCTGGCTGAATCAGAGAATAGAAGTTATCCACGATTTCACCATCTCGCACAATCACCACACCCACAGAGCAGACACTGGTTCGCTCGTTGTTGGCTGTCTCAAAATCTATTGCAGCAAAGTCTCGCATAATCAGTCATTCTTATATTTATTCCACATGTGTTTTGCAATCTCAGCCATCTCATTACGAAACCACTTAGGCTCTAATACCTCAATATCGCAACCCTGAGACAGAATCTCTTGGCGGAAATCGAAGGTTGGACGCAGACGAACAGTAAAGATGCTGTATTCATCATTACGCTCTATCTCCTTTTGAGTCTGGTGCAAAGTCAGCGATCGGAGATAATTAGCCTGCCCTGCTGACACCTTGATTTTGACAGTCTCAACATCGATTCTCTGATCAGCGATAATGCCAAAGCAGTCATTAAAGAATTCCTCTGGAATGAAGTCTTTAGGGTATTTGAAACTCTTGTCTTTTACCTCCAACCAATGTACACGATCGAGGGCATAAATCATCACTTTATCATAATAAGGACTGCGAGCAACCAGATACCAGCGCTGTTTGAAAGCCTTCAGACAATATGGCTCTACCTCGAACGTCTTAGCTTCGTCGCGTGTATAGCTCTGATAGGTCATGCCAAGTACAAGATTCTTCTTCAATGCCTCAAGGATGATAGGCAGATACTGTTCTCCATCAGGGATCTCCTCAAACAACACCTTGTCCTTAATGCTCACACTGTCCATCATCAGATTACTAACAGTAAGTGTATTAAACAGCCAACTTCGCATTGAGCCGTTTCTCAGTTCATCAGCATTCTCTATATAATAGCGGTATTGTCCACCATTCTCATTCTCAATGATGAGACCAAACATCTCCTCTATAGCGATTCGCCATTTGTGGAAAGTTCGTATAGACAAAGGCTTGTCCTCACTCATGTCATTGTCCATCCAAAGACGGTTGATTTCTTCGAACGAAATCTTCTTAGCTTTATAGATGGTTTCCACCAGCCAAACATACTTGTTAATTGTATTCTTTGCCATAGTTCACATAATTTGCTGCAAAGATAATAAAAAGGTGTGAATATTTAAGGCATAGGTCAAGAAAAAGTTCGCATTATGTTTTTTATGTGCATAGAATGTAATCTCAATTGCGATAAGTCCAAGGAGGTTGTCGCGAATTGTTAGAACCAGTCCCCTAAATCTGGGGAGTGGTTTTGGAGCCCTATTTTCTTTGTATATGCGACAAGATTTTGGCCTTTGGTTTCCCTTTGTCGCCTCCATCCCCCCCCGTCGCAACAACTCGATAAAGATCTGGCCTAAATATTTGAAAATCGCCGAAACCCGCCGTACCTTTGCATCAACAAAACAAAGTTAGAGTTTCTTTTTCATACGTTATAAATTGGTTTTAGTTTTTTAGGTTAGTAATGATGTATGTAGGGCCCGCAGTGATGCAGGCCCTACATGCGTTAATGAGATTCTGGATCGGGGGCATTGATTTCCCAAAACGATCATTCAGAAAAAGCATACCCTCATTCAATACAATATTTCATTTCTTGTTCTTCTTAATCTTTATTTCCTTATCTCGATATTGATTTCTGTTTTGAACTTCCTAACATAGATAAAATC
>JAEEGH010022963.1_pt1 | contig 12735 bp, 9 predicted proteins | sample 9134181 | NCBI WGS metagenome assembly JAEEGH01 (sample SAMN16246544, study PRJNA631951) | gut metagenome | biome: gut microbiome; feature: rumen; material: DP-attached | host: Bos | place: Iran: Karaj | collected 2018-10 | reverse complement strand
GAACTCACCAGCCTCGGTCGATGCTGTACCCGTCATACCTGCCAGTTTGTGGTACATGCGGAAGTAGTTCTGCAGGGTGATGGTGGCGAAGGTCTGAGTGGCAGCCTCCACTTTGACGTGCTCCTTGGCCTCGACTGCCTGATGCAGTCCGTCGCTCCAGCGGCGGCCCTCCATGATACGACCTGTCTGCTCGTCGACAATCTTGACCTCGCCGTCGATGACCACGTACTCGTCGTCCTTGTTGAACATGCAGTAGGCTTTTAAGAGTTGCTGGAGGGTGTGTACGCGCTCCGACTGGACGGCATAGTGCTGCAGCATCTCGTCCTTCTTGTTGATGCGCTCTTCGTCCGTCAGGGTGGTGTCGCCCTCAAGGGCAGACAGCTGACTGGTGATGTCGGGCAGCACAAACAGATCCTTGTCGTTGACCTGGTTGGCGAGCCATGCCGTACCCTTGTCGGTGAGGTCGCATGAGTTCAGCTTCTCTTCAACGACGAAATAGAGCGGCTCTGTGACCTCGGGCATGCGGCGGTTGTTATTCTCCATATAGGTTTCCTCGGTCTTGAGCATACCGCTCTTGATGCCCTCCTCAGAGAGGAACTTGATGAGCGGCTTGTTCTTGGGCATACACTTGTGCGAGCGGTATAGTGCCAGGAAACCTTCGTCAGTCAGTTTCTTGTCGTTCTTCTCCTGACCCTCGGCAATCTTCTGCTTGGCCTCGGCCAGATACTGCGTGGCCAACTGCTTCTGTACGCCGACCAGGCGTTCTACCAGCGGCTGGTACTCCTCGAACATCTGGTCGTCGCCCTTGGGTACGGGACCAGAGATAATGAGCGGTGTACGGGCATCGTCAATCAGCACGGAGTCCACCTCGTCGACAATGGCGTAGTTGTGGGCACGCTGTACAAGGTCGGCAGGCGAGATGGCCATGTTGTCGCGCAGGTAGTCGAAACCGAACTCGTTGTTGGTACCAAAGGTGATGTCAGCCTGATAAGCACGGCGACGCGCCTCGCTGTTGGGCTGGTGCTTGTCGATGCAGTCGACGCTGAGTCCATGGAACATGTAGAGCGGTCCCATCCACTCGGAGTCACGCTTGGCCAGATAGTCGTTGACGGTGACGACGTGGACGCCGTTGCCTGTCAAGGCGTTCAGGAAGACGGGTAGGGTAGCGACCAGTGTCTTACCTTCACCCGTAGCCATCTCGGCAATCTTTCCCTGGTGCAGTACGACGCCGCCGAAGAGCTGTACGTCGTAGTGTACCATCTCCCACTTCAGGTCGTTGCCGCCTGCCGTCCAGTGGTTGTGGTAGATGGCCTTGTCGCCGTCGATGGTGATGAAGTCCTTGCGCGGGTCAGCAGCCAGTTCGCGGTCGAAGTCGGTAGCGGTGACCACCGTCTCCTCGTTCTCGGCAAAGCGGCGGGCCGTCTCCTTGACGATGGCGAAGACTTCGGGCATGACCTCGTTGAGGGCGTCCTCATAGATGTCGAGCACTTCCTTGTCCAGTTTGTCAATCTTGGCAAAGATGTCGGCACGCTCGTCGATGGGCGTATCCTCGATGGTGGCCTTCAGTTTCTCTATCTCTTCCTTTTGCTTGTTGGCTGAGTCCTGCACCTGCTGCTGTATCTGCTTGGTGCGCTGGCGGAGCTCGTCGTTAGAGAGCTTCTGCATTTCGGGGTAGACGGCCTTTACCTTCTCCACGAAAGGCCTGATGAGCTTGTTGTCACGCGATGCCTTATCGCCGAACAACGAGCGTAGAATCTTGTTGATATTCATATTTTTATGCTTTTATTTATACTTATTGAATGATTCGGGGTGCAAAATTACGAAGAAAATTCCGTAATCTTGCCCTCCTTTTTACTTTTTTACCTTTTTACCCTTAAAAAAGTGGTTCTGCCGAACAAGCATTCGGAGCACGTATGCGGATAGCCCGTGCTACGGTGGGGGCTATACGGTCTGTCGTGACCGTGGTCTGAATGCGCTGAGACTTGATGTCTGTGCCAAAGAAAATAATGGGAAACGGGATGTAGCTGGCCCGTGATACCGTCGATGTGTTTGTGTCTTCGTTGATGAGTTCCCAACCTGGTGCCACGTCAATCAGCAAGTCGCCGCACCGTTCCATGTTGAAGCCGTTGCGGATGCGCTCCAGCAGGACGTTGTCGCTGGTCATGAGCTGGTTGGAGGTGTAAACGTTGCGGACGCCGGACAGTTGCAGGATAAATTCCTGCGAGCGGCGCAGCACATCGCCCATGTCGATATTGCGCTTGCTCATGAGCTTGCGGTTCAGGAATAGCTGGTTGCGGAAACTGGTTTCCACATACTGCTCTGAGCCATAGATGGCGCCCAAATACATGTTGAGCAGGTTGGCGGTGCGGTTGATATAGAACTTGCCCGTCGGGATGTGGAAGCGCTCGTTGGCGCCCGGGTGCTCTTCCTCCTTGAAGGTGCCCGTGCCGGTGACGACGAAGAGAACGCGCTCTTTCGGCACCTTGCGCAGAATGCCGTTGATGAGGACGCCGATGTAGTAGTCAAGTCGCTGGTAGCTGGCTGCGTCAGAGGCCACGGCATAGGTGATGGTGAGCAGGTCGGGGTGCTGGTCTTGTCCGATGCCAGACTGTTCGACACACTTCAAGGCGATGTCTGTCAGGCTTCTGTTGTCGTCTTCTGTTGGCTTGTATTGCCGGGTGTACCAGCTAATCCATTGGTTCTCGGGCGTATAGTAGGAAGCTATGTTCCATTTGCCGCCTGCCAACCATACGGCTCCGTCGGCGGCATGGCCTGCTGACAAAATGGCACGTTCAGCATCTGTCGAGAACGAAAACACCTTGCTCAGTCCGTCGGTGGCTATCTTCAGTTCGTCGCCTAACGTCGAGGTGAGAAGCTGGGCGGGCGACAGACCGCTGTCCCGCATGTCAACGATGTTCTGAGGGCGCAGGGTGCTGCGGTCGAGCCATTCTATACCAGTAACGCCATTGTAATACGGTGTGGAACCTGTGGTGAGCGAGGCTATGGCTGAGGCGCGGTCTACAGGCGTGAAGTTGTAGGAGGCATTGGAAAATACCATGCCTTCTGCCAGCAGGCGGTTCAGACCATTGTACTTGTACAATGAGGCGTATGTCTCCAGTCGGTCGGTACGCAGTTGGTCGATGGCTATCGTGACCACCAGTTGCGGGACGGTGACGGCCTGTGTGGTATCTGCCTGCTGCTTGCCTTGTGCGGCTGTCTGGGCCACAGCTTCAGCACTCAGTCCCAACAATGTCAGGATGGTGATATATAGATATCTGTTTCTCATTTCTTTCGTGTACTTTTGATGTGAAGTATGCTTTGTAAGAGCAAACATAGTGCCAAAACGTAAATGCCCTCTGCATAATGCTGGAAAAATCCTCCAATCAGGAATAGCAGCGCCATGACGGGTACAGCATACCAGTAGCGTGTCTGCTTTCCTCTGATGACAGGCCACAGGAACACCCAATGGACGGGATTGAAGAAGAGAATCTGCAGGTTGAGGCTCACCGTGGGGTGTTGCGAGAACAGCATCAGGAACAAGACGATGCCGATGGCGCCGCAGACGAACATCAGCAGGGCGCTCCAGAGCTGGTATATCTTCTTCGACCTGACCTGAATGACGCTCAGGACTATGCCGAGCACCAGCAGGATGATGGCGCATGCCAGCGGCGACAGCGGGAAACCGTCCTTGACAACTTGTACCCCGGCAGGGACTGCCGTGCGCTGCCCTAAAACCAGAGGACGGTAGTTGCCATTGTCGTTAATCTGGGCACGGTCGAAGTCGTACATCAGGTTGTGGGGTAGAAACTCCTGTTGGCGAAGGTCGGTCTTCTGGTCGGCCTTGATGCCTAAGAGCAAGTCGTTGCCGAAACGCGACCAGGGATTGTTGCGCGTCATCTCGTGAACCATGTCGCGGTACGATGGCGTATAATCCTCTTTCCCAGCGTATTCCACGTGACCGTTGACGCATTGCTCGATGATGTCTCGCGCCTTCGTCGTGCAGTTGCTGTAGAAGTAATTATAGCGGTAGACGCAGTTCTCGGGTCTCAGATTTTCGGCCAGTGCAATGTGCAGGCGAGCCTTCTCTTCGTTGGTTAGGTTCAGTACCTGCTCAGTAACCATACTGCCAAAATGGCGGTACTCTTGCAAGAAGAGCCGATAGGGGTAGGCGCCTAACTCATAGTCTGTCAGTCCGAAGACAAAGCGCAGCGCGAAGTGCGGTTTCCGGAAGTCGAATACGCCGTAATTGAATGCCAAGTCTTCGCCTTTTGCGTGGCGGTCGTTCCAGCGGATGGCTGTGTGGCCGTAGAGGCTGTACACCTCGTCATGCGGCTGGCACGTCAGCAGGCTGACCTCCACCGAGTCGTAGTACTCGATACTGAACTCATTATTTGCATGGGTTGGAAGTGCTGTCCAGCAGACTGCCAAGAGCACAAAAATAGTCCTAAAAACGGTTTTTGAATGTTTCACGATGCAAAAGTAACCTATATTTTCCACTTATCGTGCGTTTATTCCTTTTTTTTTCAATAATTTTACAGACATGCCAGTGATATTACTCACACATGACAATAAAAACAAAAAAATCTTTATTTGTTTTGTATTGTTCTCACTTATTCGTACCATTGACATAAATGTCGTAGGTACTTTCGCTCGACAATAAAACTAAAAAAAAGTTTTTTTATTTTGTATTGTTCTCACTTATTCGTACCTTTGCAGCTCGAAATCGAATTGTATAATCAAAAGACAATGAAAAAGCGTTTATTTGCAGGCATGTTAATGGGTCTTGTGACGATGGGCTCTATGGCTCAGATTAGCAAGACACTCTCTCCATACACACAATTTGGCTTAGGAGCTTTGGCAGACCAGTCCCAGAGCTTGGGACGCGGCATGGGCGGCCTGTCCGTCGGTGTCCGTGACGGCAAGTTTGCCAATGTGTCGAATCCTGCCTCTTATTCTGCCGTTGATTCTCTGACTATGATTTTCGACCTTGGTGTTTCAGGACAGATAACGAATTTCAAGGAGGGAGGTAAGAGCATGAACCGCAAAACGGCCTCCTTCGACTATGCCGTGGGACTCTTCAGGCTGTTCCCCCATGTGGGCGCAAGCTTTGGCGTCATCCCTTATACCAACATCGGCTACAATTATTATGATGTCCAGGGTGCTGGCGAATCAGGAAGCTTGGTGTCCACCAGCTATTTCTCCAGCGAATACGAAGGTAAAGGCGGTCTCAGTCAGGCATTCTTCGGTCTTGGCTGGGAGTTTGTGAAGAACGTCTCTATCGGTGCCAACATTTCCTACTTATGGGGAGACTACGAGAAGACCATCACCAGTATCTCTGATGATAGCTATATCAATACGCTGGGCAGAACCTATGACGCGTCCATCAACACCTGGAAACTCGACCTTGGTGCCCAGTGGGCCATGAATCTCGGCAAGGAGAATCACCTAACTCTTGGCGTGACGGCAGGTATTGGTCATAAACTGGGTGCCGACGCCAACCTGACCATTCTCAATACCAACAGTCAGACAGGCGTGGTTACCATGACGACAGACAGCGTGTCCAACGGACTCGAAATCCCTTACTCTTTCGCAGGTGGCTTTTCTTATGTCCATAAGAACAGCCTGACCGTGGGTGCTGACTATTCGCTGCAGAAGTGGGGCGTGCTGCACTTCCCTGAGGTCAATGAGTCCACCATGTGCTATGAGTCTACCTCTGGTCTGCTGAAAGACCGTCACAAGGTGGTGGTCGGTGCCGACTGGATTCCCTATCCGATGACTGGTGGCCGCGGTTTTTTCAGTCATGTCCATTATCGCGTGGGTGCATCCTATACTACACCTTATTATAAAATAGGTACGCAGGACGGTCCCAAGGAATTGTCAATAAGTGCCGGCTTCGGCATCCCCATTGTCAACTCCTGGAACAACCGTACTTCGCTGAACATCAGCGCCCAGTGGGTACATCAGTCTGCCAAGGACTTTATAACAGAGAATTCTTTCCGTATCAACATCGGACTGACGTTCAACGAGCGTTGGTTTGCTAAGTGGAAGGTGGACTAAATAATAAAAGGTAAAAAGTATAAAGGTAAAAAAGTAATTAATGAGGATATTCATGCGTGAAGGCATTATGGTGAAGGTAAAACACGTTTTACCTTTTTACCTTTTTACTTTTTTACTTTTAAATGCCTGCGAGGAGCAGAAGACACATACCGCCCCGGCCATCCGCGACCGTGATTCCGTCTCGATGATGACGAGTTACGGCGTCAATACCCTCATCAGCGACTCAGGCGTCATTAAGTACAAAATTGTTACTGAGCGCTGGGATGTGAATACCATCAAGCAACCGACTCGCTGGACGTTCGAGAAGGGCATATTCCTGGAGCAGTTCGACGAGCAGTTCCACGTCGAGGGTTACATCAATGCCGACACGGCATGGTACTACGATCAGCTGAAGCTGTGGAAACTGCGCGGACGCGTGCATATCCGCAATGCCAACGGACTGGTCTTCGACAGCGAAGAACTGTTTTGGGACGGTGTCCGCCATGAGTTCTACTCGCATAAGTTCTCGAAGGTCGTCACACCTGAACGGACATTGCAGGGTACCTATTTCCGCAGCGATGAGCACATGACCCACTATGAGGTCTCCAATAGTGTCGGTTCCTTCCAGTCAGAGGATATGGAACCCGAACAGAGTCAGAATCCCACCCCTGCCGACACGACGCAGCCAGCACTGCCTCAGCGTCCTGCTGCCACCCATCGTGCCGCCACACAGAAATCATTCAATACGCCATGACGAATCTCATCATAGGACTTCTGGTGACATTAATCTTCTCCGCCTTTTTCTCGGGCATGGAGATAGCCTTTGTGTCCAGCAACCGACTGCGTGCCGAGATGGACCGCGAGGAAGGCGGTCTGTCGCAACGTGCGCTTGACATCTTCTATACCCATCCCAACAACTTCATCTCGACGCTGCTGGTGGGTAACAACATTGCCTTGGTCGTTTACGGCATCCTCTTTGCCAAGATTTTCGATACCACGCTTTTTGCGTCGCTCAGCGACGGCATGCGTGTGACGGCCGACACCTTGCTGTCGACCATTGTGGTGCTGTTTACGGGCGAGTTCCTGCCGAAGACCATCTTCCGCTCCAATCCCAACGGACTGTTGAAGTTCTTCGCCGTTCCCGCCTATGTGTGCTACGTCATTCTGTATCCCGTGTCCCTGTTCTCCACACAGCTCTCTCGTGGCTTGTTGCGCCTGGTGGGAGCCCGTGTTCCCAAAGAGGCTGAGGGTAAGGAGTTTACGAAGGTCGACCTCAATTACCTGGTGCAGTCCAGCATCGACAATGCAGCCGATGACGCAGAGATTGACGACGAGGTGAAAATCTTCCACAATGCCCTTGACTTCGCTGACACCAAGGTGCGCGACTGCATGGTGCCGCGTACGGAGATTGACGCCGTCGACATCGAGGAGTGTACTATCGAGCAACTGAAGAACAAGTTCATTGAGAGTGGCCATTCGAAGATTATCGTCTATCGCGACGACATCGACCATATCATCGGCTACATTCACTCTTCAGAGCTCTTCAAGCATGTGACCAACATCTCTAAGCATATCCAGACCATGCCTTTCGTGCCTGAAACCATGGCCGCCCGCAAGCTGATGCACATTCTGCTGCAGCAGAAGAAGTCGCTGGGCGTGGTGGTCGACGAGTTCGGCGGCACCAGCGGCATTGTGTCTTTAGAGGATATCGTGGAGGAGATTACCGGCGACATCGAGGACGAGCACGACAACCAGAAGTATGTGGCCAAGCAGCTCGCTGATGGCGAATACATGTTGTCGGCCCGCTTGGAGATTGAGAAAGTCAACGAGCTCTTCGACTTGGACCTGCCCGAGAGCGACGATTATATGACCGTTGGTGGACTCATACTCCATGAGTACCAGTCGTTCCCCAAACTCAACGAAGTGGTGAAGATTGGGCATTTTGAGTTTAAAATCATCAAGAATACCATGACGAAAATCGAGCTGGTGAGGCTAAAAGTCACGGAATAAGGTAATTTTTCAGAAAAAGATGCCGTTGTTTCCGCGGAATTTAGTAATTTTGCAGGCTGAATCGAAAATTAAGAAATAATAAACAAAAAATAACTAAAAGAAAATGGCAGCAATTGGAAAAATCAGAAGCTGGGGACCAGTACTCGCTACGGTGATTGGTCTGGCCCTTTTTGCATTCATTGCCGAAGAGATGTTCCGCTCGTGCGAGGCAACAAGCAACGAGCGTCGTCAGCAAGTCGGTGAAGTGTTAGGTAACAAAATCTCGGTACAAGAATTTCAGGCTCTGGTCGACGAGTATCAGGATGTCATTAAGATGACACAAGGTCGTGACAACCTCTCTGAGGAAGAGCTTAATCAGGTGAAGGACCAGGTGTGGCAGCAGTTTGTCAACAACACCATCCTCAGCAAGGAAGCTGCTAAGGTCGGCCTCACCGTTACCGATCAGGAAGTGCAGAACATCCTGAAGGCCGGTACCAACCCGATGCTGATGCAGACCCCGTTTGTCAACCAGCAGACTGGTCGCTTCGACGTTACACAGCTGACCAAGTTCCTGGCCGACTACAAGAACGCCCAGCAGTCAGCCAACGGCTCTGAAGTCATAGAGCAGTATCAGCGCATCTATAACTACTGGAAGTTCATTGAGAAGAACCTCCGCCAGCAGACCCTTGCCCAGAAGTATCAGACGCTGCTTGGCCAGTGTCTCCTCAGCAACCCCGTTTCTGAGAAGTTGGCTTTTGCCGGCCAGAACGAGGAGAACGACATCCTCCTTGCCACCATTCCCTATTCCAGCATCAAGGATAGCGAGGTTCAGGTAACTGACGGTGACCTGAAAGCCAAGTACGACGAGCAGAAGGAGATGTTCAAGCAGTACGTCGAGAGCCGCGACATCAAGTATGTCAGCTTTGCTGTCGTTGCTTCTGCCGCTGACCGCACCGCCCTCATGAAGACCATGCAGGAGGCTAAGCAGCAGTTCGAGTCTGGTCAGGCCGTTGCCGAGGTTGTCCGCAAGGCCCAGTCACAGCAGCCCTATCTCGGCCTCGCCGTGACGCGTGCAGCCCTGCCTACCGACATTGCCGCAAAGATTGACTCTATGCAGGTCGGTCAGGTTTCTGCTCCCTTCGAGACCAAGTCCGACAACACCCTGAATGTGGTGAAGTATATCAACAAGGTTCAGCAGCCCGACTCTGTGGAGTTCCGCGCCATTCAGGTGGCCGCCGAGACCCCCGAGGCTACTGCCAAGCGTGCTGACAGCATCTATACCGCCCTGCAGGGTGGTGCTGACTTCGAGGCTCTGGCCAAGAAGTACGGACAGACTGGCGACAAGCAGTGGATTACCTCTGCCATGTATGAGCGTTCCATGTCGTTGGATGCCGATTCCAAGAACTATATCGCTACTGTGACCAGCCTTGCTGCCGGTGAGACCAAGAACCTGCAGATGACTCAGGGCAATATTATTCTTCAGGTGACTGCCCGCAAGAATATGGTCGACAAGTTCGACGTGGCTATTGTAAAGCACACCATCGACTTCTCGAAGGATACCTATTCACAGGCTTACAACAAGTTCAGCCAGTATGTCAGCGAGAACAAGACGCTGGAGGATCTGGAGAAGAATGCTGCCAAGTTCGGCTTCAATGTTCAGGAGCGTAAAGACCTGTACAACTCTGAGCACACTGTAGCAGGTCTTCGCGGCACTCGCGATGCCATGAAGTGGATCTTCGATGCTGAGGCTGGTGACGTTTCTCCCCTCTACGAGTGCGGCAACAACGACAACTTGCTGGTTATTGCCCTGACCAAGGTGCATCCCGTAGGCTATCGTGACCTCGCCGATGTCGAGGACGTGGTGAAGCAGCAGGTTCTCAACGACAAGAAGTTTGAGAAGGCTTCTGAGAAGCTTGCAGGCGTGAAGGACATTGCTACTGCCAAGCAGAAGGGTGCTGTTGTTGACAGCGTGCGTCAGATTACCTTCAGCGCTCCTGTCTTCGTACAGGCTTCCGGTGCTTCTGAACCCGCTTTGAGCGGTGCCGTGGCTACTGTCAAGCAGGGTCTGTTCAGTCCTCATGTGGTAAAGGGTAATGGTGGTGCCTACCTCTTCCAGGTACTCTCTACAAAGGTTAATAAGGATGTCAAGCCCGAAGACAAGCAGTTGAACATGCAGCTGCGCCAGCGTGCCATGCAGGCAGCCAGCCGCTTCATGAACGAGCTCTACATGAAGGCCGACGTCAAGGACAACCGCTATCTCTTCTTCTAAATCACGTATTTAGAACATTAGCAATAACACAATCGAGGCTCGGAACACTAAGTTCTGGGCCTCGATTGTTATTCTTCCGCTTCTGATAGTTATTCCGACTGGTATTTTTTAATAGCTTGTAAAGTCTTCTGACGGCCGATGGCTATCAGCTTCTCCGACTTGTCGTAGTCGAAACTGCCATAACGGTTCATCTGAATGTCCACAAGTATTTCGGGCTTCATCAGTCGGGCCATCAGAATGGAGTTCTGGCGAATCATCAGCGAACTGGTACGCGAGAGCATGGTGTAGTAATTGAACTCGATGTTGTCAGGTATCAGACGCTTCAGTATCTGTGCCTTCAGCGACTTGTCCCGCTTTCGCCGTTCCGTCAGCTCGTGCTGCGTTTCCCACTGGGCTGCGTAGTCGTGGCCACTCACGTCCACGCCTACAAGAATGTCACCCTCGTGACGCTTGACGCGGTTCATGGGAATGGGATTCATCACGCCGCCGTCAATGAGAATCATGCCGTCGCGCTGTACTGGCTCGTAAAACGTCGGCAGGGATATGCTGGCACGGATGGCATTAAACAGATGCCCTTTGCGGAAGACGACTTCGCGACCGGCCTTCCAGTCAGTAGCCACAGCGCAATAGGGTATCGGAAGGTCCTCAATCAGCACGTCGGGGACGAACTCCATGATGGCCTCGATGATTCGCGTCCCCTTGACCAGATGGTTCAGACTGAGCGAGAAGTCGGTCAGCTCCAGCATCTTCTTCTTGTCGATGGTCTTCATCCACTCACGAAACTCAGCCAGTTTCCCTGATGCATAGACACCACCGATGAGCGCCCCCATCGAGCATCCCGCAATCGAGGTGATACGGTAGCCCTGCGCCTCCAGTTCCTCAATCGCGCCGATATGCGCCAAACCCCTTGCCCCTCCGCTGGACAAGACCAGTGCAATGTCTTTTTTCTCTATCTGTTCTGTCATCTTTATTAGTGAACCATTTATATGAACTGTCGTATTTCGTCCGCAAAATTACACATTATTTTGCAAATATGACGTTTTATTTGACCACAATTATCTTAGATTATACCCGATGAAGCCAATTCGTTCTATGTTATTTTATATCTGAATTAACCTTATTTTATATCCGATTGAGCGGTTCTCGCTAATAAAATGTGGTACGCTGGCAAATAAAAGTTACCTACGGTGGTATATATTTTTTCCCACCGCGAGCGATATTTTAACATCGCCCCGAACATATAATAAGATGTCATGGTTCATAGGGGACAGACTTGTGATCAATTTTTTCTGCGCTTTGTTTTGCTGTTTTCATTTTAATTCGTATCTTTGCAAACAAAAGCATTATGCAATGAGTCCTGTATTCAGACGCGAGAGCGAATATACATTCAAAATTTACTCCAACTAGGAGGAACGGATGCACATTCACGTGCTCTGCAATGGTCATGAAGCCAAATATTGGTTGGAGCCTCAGGTAGAACTTGCTAAGAACACGGGTATACCCGATTATAAGTTGAATGAAATCAAGAAAATCATAGATAAATATGCAGACAGATTCAAAGAGCAATTCCGCGAGCACATCGGCAAGCGTATTGATGATTAACTCCGATGGTATTATGCTCTCTGTGTTGGGACGCGACTATTTTCTGTCGTATAACCGCATTCCTTGGATGCAAGATGCCCCCATTCGCAGCGTTCTGAATGTGCAATTGTCAGGCTCTGAGGCTATTGTCTGGCCAGATCTTGACGTCGATCTTGAAATTGACAGCCTTCGCCATCCAGAGCGCTATCCGCTCGTCATCAAGCGCAATCCACTGGACTTCGTGACCGCATAATAGTTTCATATGCGCCAAACCCCTTTCCCCTCCGCCGGACAAGATTTTTCTCTGTCTGTTCTGTCATCTTTATTATTGAACCATTTATATGAAGTGCGCAGACAAGATATTTAAAGTTCACGCTGTGTACTAGAAAATATAAAAGCTGGCCACACGTGACCAGCTCTGTTTTTGAGTGAAGGAAACCAAGCGGCAAGGTCGAATTGCTCATCATCACACAGATGCCACCGTTCCGCACACCGTGGCTCTACTCGGTCTCTCCTTTCACGCTGCAGAGATACGAATAAGCGGGCAAACTTCCAAATAAAACATGAATGTTTTGGCATATTTTGCTACAGACTTTCATTATTTTGGCATTTTTGTTCCGTCTTTCAGGAAAAATCACTATCTTTGCCATTGAAATCTATGAAACAGAATCATAAAAGATTTATGCGACCAAGGTGCAGGATTCAGACAACTCTCAAGATTAACGGGTGTATCCTTTGGGGTTATACAGAAACTGAAAAATGATCACTAGAACCGACCCCATGATCTTCGCAGCCAGCCATCAGGGCCGCCGCTGCCAACATCACTAAATAATTAATTCGTTTCATTTTCTTTGGTTTTT
>JAEEGH010022962.1_pt1 | contig 12735 bp, 11 predicted proteins | sample 9134181 | NCBI WGS metagenome assembly JAEEGH01 (sample SAMN16246544, study PRJNA631951) | gut metagenome | biome: gut microbiome; feature: rumen; material: DP-attached | host: Bos | place: Iran: Karaj | collected 2018-10 | reverse complement strand
TACTTTGGTGTAAACACAATGTGATATTTACACAACCATTTTGTATGACTCAACGAGTCTCTTATATTTGCCATTCAGCTTTCCTCCCTGGTGTTATGCAATAGACTTGAACAATCTTATTGTACACCTTCGAGGAAAGCTTTTTTTGCTATAAGCTTTTGTCTCTCACCCGCATAGCGGGTGGTTTATTATGAAAATATTTCGCTTCGCTACATATTTTCACGGGCTCACGAGCCCATAAACTAAAACAGCAGAGCCGAAAGACTCTGCTGTTTTTTTTATTATTTCTCTACGCACTTTCACCTAGAAGTTTTATAGAACAATCTTTTATAAACTCCGGTGCAAAATCTAAACCATTCGCCCACGAGATTGTATGATTTTTAATTGAAAAATCCTTAAACAAAGCCAAATCTTTCAAATCAGAAACAATTGCACGTGAATCATTGGAAATAGTATTTTCGAAATCAACAAGATGAGAAGATCCATCATTAAAAGCCACTATGATTTTATAGTCGCTTTGATATTTTGCTGATTCTACGTGCAACATAACAACTCCTCTAAACAAGCGGTGGCATATGATCATTAAAATACATAGTTATCGATATGCCCAAGAATCTGCTGATTTCAGGCATAGGCTACCACCTTTTCGCCAACTAGTTTAACACACCTCAAATTGTAAATCAATTTGATTGGATGATTAACAAGTTTACACACCATATTATAACTCCTTGAGGAGAAAATCCCCGCATATAATATGGTGTGACTTTTATCATTTTAGACAAACTTTTCGAATTTTTTTTAATTTTTTTACAGATTATTCACATACCCCGCAATAATCTCTGCAGTTTCTTCCGGCCTTTTGGCCAGTGTTATCAATAATCTTATCTGACAATATAAAGTCCAGCCGCTGATTTTTTGTAATCAGCTGGAATTTCCAATCCTTCTACATTCATGCCGTACCAGTAAAGTTCCTGACGAGGACTCAAGAAGCTGCAGAGCCAGAAGACATATAACTGATCTATCCTTTCTTTTACGCCCCGCATCTCTGGAAGCATAATTTCTTCCATTGGTTTGTCTGTAGCTTCCGCAATTTCCTTTACAATTGGAATTACAGCTCTGGTAATGATTTTTTCAAGTTCAGAAAAAACATCTTCTGTGAAAACAGGAATCATGAGCTTGTAGCCACCAGCTGATTTTTCTACGACACCGTGCTTTTCAAAATCTTCCAGCCACTTCTTTTCTTCCTCTGAAAACTGGCGATTTATTCCTTTTACAAGATTCAGATAAAAATCAATATTTTCCCGGGTCAGATAATTATTTCTGCCGCATTCCGAAGCCATTCCAATCGGCACTTCTTCAAAGCTGCAGGGGAAAGGTCTGTAATCAAAAACATTATTGAATCTGTATTGGCCATAATGCTGATAATAAGTTGAAGTTTGTGCACACCGTCTTTCCAGACCGTCATCTTCAATTTTTTCATCAGCATAATTATATGAAGCGCAAAGTGAAAAATCATAATTGCCGGTTCGCCAGTCACTATTACTCATGATGACTTCATCTGTTTTATCAGAATAATAAGAACGGAATTCTGAAATCATACAGTTGTCGGTAACGGTATACAAAAACCAGTTTAAGTATGAAAGATCAAAATCATTTCCGTAAAAATCCAGATCAGCAATTTTATCCTTTAAAGAAAAAAGTATGTCATTGATTTTTTTTGGAATTTCATGTTCCTCAGAAATTTTATAACCCAAAAGTCCGGCCTCATAATTTTTCTTCAGATGAAGCATGGGGAATGTTGTAAGATATTTCCCGTCAATCTTCTTCATCATTTTTATATTACAAAAAGAATCTACCGCATCCTGAATATATTCAGCCGGAGTCTGCAGAGCCTGAGAAAGCTCCTCAACAGATTTTGCTTCATCATAACAAAGCAGAGCCAGCTGCTGCTTGAAAACTCCATGCATCTCACGCATAGCAGGAGAGGCCCACCCGCAGTAAGAAAGCTGGAATTCTGCAGGTGCGTATGAAAGTTGTTTATCTATCTTTTTCATCATCTACTCCTTTAATAAAACCATTGCAACCGGTGATGCATTCTTCCCCTCAGCAAAACGAACCATGTCATTATCAATTGCATACTGCATCAACATGGAATCCAGACTCTTTCTGTCTCCAATCGGAATAACATGCCAGAAGGAAGCCCAAAGCAAATCGTGGCGAATGTAAGGCAGCACAAGATTTTCCTGAGCCTTGTAAAGGGCCTCGTAGTATTCAACAGAAAGCTCTTTGAATTTTTCGTGCCAGATTTTGCACCACTTATCTATCAAATCAAAGCTGATGACAGGAACTTTTCCCTTGTAGCCGTCACCACATTTTTCAAGCACTCCATTATTCATCATATCTGCAGCAAGAAGTTCTTCTTTTTCTGAAAGGGCCTTTTTAGGATTTTTGATAAGCTCAATATAAAGGCCTGCGTTCTTGCCGTTCAGCCAGTAAAGCCTATCCATATCCAGACTGTAGGAATGACCGTCTTTTTCATAATGCATTGTATTGATGGTATTGTGAACTTCGATGTGAACGTGATCTGGAAGATTATAAATCTCGTAATTGTAGCCGGGGCCTATTATAGAGTCCTCTTTCTTTGCAGCCCCGTCTGGTTGGTCCTCAAAGTAACCTGAAAGATAAAAGTTTCGCCAGAATCTATCTGGAAGCCCCTTACCATATTTTTCACGAAGATAGTCACCACCCTCTTTTTTTCCAAACTCTCTGTCAGAACGGATAATAAAATATGGCAGAAGATATTCCCAGTCAAAATCATTTCCATAAAAATCTTCTTTCAAAAGCTCATCTTTCATACTTGTAAGAATGTCAAAAAAGCGTTCTGCAATTTTAAGCTTCTCACTAACCTGACTGTTAATTTCTTCTGCCTTGCGGATTACAGATTTTGGGAAGATTGTAAAATCAGTCAGATAGTGATCTTTCTTTTCTTCAAACAAAACATTCGCACGAAGCAGCTTTTTCAGGCTGTCTTCTATAAATAACTGAGGTACTTCCATTTGCTTTGAAAGCTGGGCAAGTGTCTGACTTTTCTCCCGGCAGAGAAATAAAATCTGCCTGTCAATCAAAGAAGAAATTGCCATCCAGGGCTGACTTGCATCCCCATAAAATTCAAGTTCAAAGTCTGTGATTTTTGCCTTTGACTTTTCTTTATTTTTTGAACTTCTATTTTCCATAGTCTCAAAAGTCTCCTTAAGATTTTTGCGGGCATCAGACAAGCGGCTTGTAACTGTGCCCGTGGGGAGCTTTAAAGCTGCGGCAATTTCTTTTACACTCTGATTTTTAATGTAGTAGCGCACAAGAATATCCCGATGAATATTTGCCAGGCGGGTCATTGATTTTGAAAGAGTATCCAGTTCTTCCTGTTTAATATAGTCTCCAATCGACTTATCAAAACCAAGCAGACTGTTTTCCATATCATCAAGACTGATTTTTGCAGGACGTTTTTTTCTGTAAAAATCTACTACCTTGTTTTGCGCAATCCGCCAGAAAAGACCATAGAAATTTTCAATCTTTTTCCCACTTCGCAAAACCAGCATGGCATCTACAATTATTTCGCCAGCAAGGTCTCTTGCGTCCTCTTTGTCAGAAATCCTCTTCCAGCAAAAAAGAAAAGTCTTTTCCAGCAGTTCGTCAGTAATAAAATTGTCCACCTTTAAGCTCCACTTTTTACTATGTAATCGATTACACTATTATAGTCGTAAACAGTGGAGTTTTGTTGGGATTTTTTTTTTTACAAAATTAAATGATAAAACTACTAGTATTTACACTATACAAATTATACTATACAATTAAATTATTGGAAATGCTTGATTCAGGCGGCGTCTCCCAAACTCAATCAGAGTCTTGTTTCGACAAGAACTGAAATAATTGATAAGGGAGGCTTGCTTATGACATTTGATCTTATTATTGCGGTAACCACTTGTATTGCCACAATAATCTGCACTGTTATAGCAGTTCTCTCATACTTTAGAAATAAAAATGAGTAGAAAATAAAAGCCGCCCCTAGTCTTCAAACAGGACGGCTTTTGCCACAATGGAGATGACCGACGAATCGGGCATTTCCTTTTTTTAATATACCATACACATTTACAGGCGTCAAGTTTCCACCTGCTGTATCATTTTTTTAAATCCCTTTTACAAACTCCGCAATAATCTCTGCAGTTTCTTCCGGAGTCTGGTCTGTGTTATCTATAAACTTCTGAAACTTGCCGCGATTCTTTTTGAACCAAGCTGCATAGTCAATCTGACTTTGGATAAACTCGTCGCTGCCACAGTTGCGTTCGGCCGGGCGGGCTTTCAGGCGTTTTCTGATTTCCTCATCGGAACAGACCATGGCATCAAATTACTAAAATCTATACCAGGTTAAAAAGATTTTATGTTTGATGCTGAACTTTTCCGGATATTTTTCTTCCAGCATGGCACGGTGCTCTTTATCAAACTGAAGCAGCTCTTCTTCATTCATACTGGCCATTACACCTCGGCTTGCAAGCATTCGTCCATGCCAGCTTTCGCGGGTAAATGGGATTTCTGTAATGAAAGTTTCTAGCTGAGGATTTTCAAAATAGTGGCGGCGTAAATCTTCAAGTGCACTCGCTGCCCCATGCCAGGATGGATTGATTTTTTTGATTAGTGCGTTGCTGTCCTGAGTTACAGGCTCTTCTTTCAAATATGAAATATAAAGCTTTAAGAAGATGCCGTCCTTTTTAATGAGTGATTTTATTTTTGAAACTACAAGCTCAGGATTAAAATACCAGAAGCACTGGCAGGCTGTAATTGCATCAAAAGTATGCTCAGGAAAATTAAGTTCTTCTGCAGCCATTTTTTCATAATGAATGTTATCCATTCCTAACGAAAGATTTCTTGCAATCTCAAGCTGCTCTTCCGAAATATCTGTTGCAGTTATATCAGCTCCATATAGATAGAGATTTCTTGGAAAGACGCCGGTGCCTGTTCCAAGATCCAGCCATTTTGTGCCGGCTTTTCCAATTCCAAGAGAATACAATTTATCAAAAAGTGTTTGCGGATAAATATCTCTGAAGCGGCCGTAGTATTCAGCAGTTTTTCCAAAATCAAAAGCCTTACCGTTATCAACCTGAATCTTATCCAGTCTGCCGCTTTCTGCTTTGTATAAATCCTTGCTGCGGTACTTTATGTCATAAGGAACATAGCTAAGTATTGAAATATCTGATTTTTCATACTCCGCAGGATTACAGCCGAACTCTGCAAAGAATGCCCTCTGAAATCCATCTGTACTGTCATAGCCTGCTTCAAGGGCCACATCAAGAACTTTCTTTTTTTCTTCCCTAAGTTTTCTTGCCGCTTCTGAAAGTCTTGCCCGACGGATATAATCTGCAAGGCTGATTCCGGCAACTTCCTTAAAGCTTCTGTAACACTGCCATTCAGACAAGTCCACCTGGGCTGCAAGATTTTCCAGAGTTAATTTTTCATAAAGATGAGACAGAATAAACTTCTGAAGTTCATAAACTTTTTCTTCTTTTTCACTGAACATATTTTTATTATATGTCTGATTAAATTGATTTTCTCGACTTTTTTTGCAAAGCAGAAACTTTTGTCTATCACTTACACCATCGCCAACATCGACCTAGCATTCCTACTTTCCCGGATAAGAGATTTCATCACCCCAGCCGACAATCGTTTCATAAAAATCCTGAACCTGAATGAGCCCATAGGAAAAAAGGAAGGCCCGGTCTTTTTCGCTGATTTCGTCCAGGCTTTTCCAGACAACTTCTCTGAGCGGTGGGGTTTCGCTGCCCGCTTCTTCGGGATCGTAGCCTGTAATTGCCTCCTGGTCATCCGGGACTGCAACTTCAAATGAATATTCTTTTCTTCCGTGAGAATAGATTACAGCAAGAGGTTTTACAATTGTGCCGTCCAGGCCGCACTCTTCTTTAAGCTCTCGAATGGCTGCCTGTTCGGGAGTCTCTTCTTCCTCTATTCCACCGCCTGGAACCGAAAAGAATTCCTTGCCGTTATTTTCGTCTTTGTAGCAGAGCCGCTCCATTAAGATTTTTCCATTGCGGATTACAATTGCGACGCTTCGATTTTTGTAATTTGGGTTTTCTTCCATAATTTTAGGATAAAGAATTTACCGAAATTTGTATATGTTTCATTGCTCAGGCGGCAGGTAGAACTCTCGAAATCCCATTCGTTTTCCTTTATATTAAAACCATGGAATTCAGAAAAATCTTTGACACAATCCCGGAACAGTTTGATAAGTTTCGCCCACGCTACAGTCAGGAGCTTTTTGACAATCTTATTGCTTATGCAAAAATCGGGCCGGGTAAAAAAGTGCTGGAGATAGGGCCTGGAACAGGCCAGGCAACAGAGCCGATTTTGAATACCGGCTGCGACTACAACGCAATAGAACTTGGCGAACATCTTTATGCAAAGATGAAGGAAAAGTTCGGCGACCATAAAAACTTTAATATTGTAAATGATGATTTTATCACCTATGATTTTGGCGACATGTTAGGCAGCGATAACAACACTGACGGCACCAGCGACGTCCGCAAGTTCGACCTGATTTATTCCGCTGCAACAATTCAGTGGATTCCCGAAGACATTGCTTTTTCTAAAACCTACAATCTTCTTGCTCCCGGCGGCACCCTTGCAATGTTCCTTACAAAGTCTGAATACAAAAGTGCAAAACCGGCCCTTTATGACGATATTCAGAAAATCTATGATGCCTATTTTAAGCCGGAGACGCCCTACCCTCACCGCTCCTTCCACTACCAGAACGCCACAAACTACGGCTATGTAGATTTTGAAGAACGAGACTTTTACGGCAAGCGCGAAATGACAGCCGACGAATACGTTGCCTTTAGCGGCACCCACTGCGACCACATGGTAATTGCCGAGCCTTACAAGACTAAGTTTTTTGAAGGCCTACACAAGGCAGTGTTAGCCCATGGTAACAAAATTATTTTTAATGATACTTATGTTATGTATCTGACAAAAAAGCCCTTTTAATTATTTTTCATCATTTACAATGTGAAGGACGCCTTTGTTTTCTAAAATCTCTTTTATGCGGGTGCGCAAAAACTCAGGTCTTATATCAGTTTGTGGCAGCTGGTCCAGGGGAATCCAGTGAACAGATTCTTTAGCATTATCCCAGCCAATGCTGTTACACTTTGCATCCTTTTTGCCACGACTTTTCATAAGGTAATAAAACTCAATTACGTGACAGTGGAGCGGATCATACCCCAGGCTTTTTTCATTAAAAAAGTTTTCGCAGATTACAGCAAGGCGGTCAACCTCGTAGTCTACGCCAGTTTCCTCACGAACTTCACGGACAATGCATTCTTCAGATTTTTCATTCATGTGAACACCGCCGCCAACAGTGTAAAAATATTTTGAAGTTTCACTTTTTACAACAAGAAAGCAACCATCTTCAATTATGATAGCGCCGCTTCTGTAACGGAACCAGTTATCATCTGCCATAAAGCAGCAGTCCGGATACCCGATTCGAATATCTTTGATTTCTTTTTTCTTTTCCATTTTACACTTCCCCTTTATTTCATTACATAGAACATATTTCTGTACAAAGGCATTTTCAATCAGCTTCCCCCATCTCCGCAATTTCCTGCTGAAGAGTGCGCTGAAGGGCTTCTTCATAACCAGTTAGGGCCGCAAATGGCAGGAAGATTTTTGCCCGCTGAGAAAGGGGCATGCGGTTGGGAAGCGAATCATAATTCCAGTCGTAGTTCAAAATATCAGCATACTTTTGGTCACAGGAGTTTTCTTCTTTCATGCCTTGTGTTATCCCTTCTTTTTATAAATCCAAACTTTTCAAACTTACCCCATATATTACATATAATTAAGCAGTTGAAAGTTTGGATTTTGTTTTTATTATCTTTACCATAACAAGTTCTTCGCAAAAAGAACTTATTCCAAATATCCGCCGTAGCACCATCCTGTGGTTCCTGATTTTATTTCTTTACCGTCTTTATCTTTCGCGCCAGAAAGAACCTCTACCTGTACCCAGTTGCTGTTTATTCCGTCGATTGTTTCGGCTTTGCCAAGTTCAAGGATTTTAACTTTTGTTCCGGCAGACATTACGGTAAGAACTTGTGTTGAAGTGGCTTCGCCGGAACGAAGTTTTAGGTTTTCAGAGACGGTCATTATTTTGTTTTTGGTAACGTTGTTGGAAGAGTTTGACTTTGAAGTTTGAACTGCGGCTGATTTTTTGCTTCCGTCGTAATCACAGGAACCGTCGGCGTGGCGTGGCCAGGTAACTTTGGAAAGATCCGTTTTTTGATTAGAAAATAAATTTATACATTGATTTATAAATGACTGATCAACTTTTATTAAAGTTTGTAGATTCTTATTCTTATTTAGTTCGGTAATATTTAAATAATCACCATCAACTTTAAGTTCTATCTGCATATTTTCGCCTTGTTCGTAATCAAGCAAGAGAAAATAGAATAAATGATTTTTATAATCATCAGGATCAAAATATGTATATCCAGCATTGATTCCATCGCAAATATAACAAGAATCACTTTTTTTTATTATATTTTTTATTAATATATTTTCGCGTGTCATAAAACCTATAAGTACATTTGAAATAACTGGATAATAACTTGTTTTATGAGTAAGATAACTATTAATATTTATAAAATATTCATCCCTCATAAATTCTTCAAAAAAGACATTATATTCTTCTAGTTTTTTATAATTATTTTCCTTTAATGCCTCTGCAAAATAATCTGGAAGATATAACACTTTATCATTACTAGTACCGTATGAAATTAGTTCTTTATCAAATAAATTTTTCGATTTCTCTGGTACTAAATCATTTATTCGTAAGGCAAATTCATTATTATCTTTTACATAAGGAAATTCCTCTTTATTAACTGTATTTGAGGCAGAAGCATAAACTATATTATATACTTGATTCTCAGGTAAATATTTTTCAGGATTATCGTATGAAATAGATTTTTTTCCAGTAACGACTTTTACTTCATATGAATCAGAAAAAAAATATGAAACATTGGTTAATAATAATATAAAAAAAACTATCTTCTTCATAATAAGCTCCAACTTAAATTGTTATAAATCATAATAATTTCTATATTCTATTTTTTATGGTTTTGTGGTAATCCATGGTACTGTATAATTAAAAGGATCAACATATAGAGGATACCATTCATTAGCTTTGGTTGCAATATTTTTATTACTCCAATCCTTATAAGCTTTATACAAAGACTCTCCTTTTGTTATTTCCTTTTGTTTTTTTCCATTATCTACAATTCCTAATAATTCATCAGCACTTTTTACAGGTTTATCATACTTTAAAACACTAACGTGTAAATGTTTTTTAAATACTTTATAAGAGTAGGTTCCAACTTTACCTCCACTTCTTCCTGTCTTTCCAACTATTTGACCAGGAACTATGATAGACCCTTCTTCTATTTTGTCACCAAATTCTGATAGATGACAAATTAAATATAAATAATTATGACCAGTAGACTTTGGAGAGTTCCTTTGAATGATTAATGTTAGACCATCTGTTTGAACCCAACCTTTTACTATTACGGTTCCATGTATAAATGAAGCTATATTTGTTCCTTCTTCCGCAGAAAAATCAACTCCGAAATGATGATATCGTTTTCTTGCATCGACAGGTCTATTTCTATACGTTTCAGGAGGATTTGTATCATTTGTTTGTACATCTAAATAATCCTCATTGAACACACCTGTCAATGCCGCATATTCACGTACCCCATTCGTTTCAATAAAAGGCGCAAAACCAGGATTATCCATTTTTACAGGATTATTTAGAGGTTCTGTACCACCGGGGCTAGCTATTTTTATATAATTAGAAGAATTCGTTGCTAAATCTTTTGGGTTTTCATCATATTTCTTTGTGGTCTTATTATAATAGGTACAGGTACCAGCAACCGTCAATTTATATTTATAAGCTTTAGCCTCATACGGATTAAACTCAGGAATCGTAACGAGTCTTCTTAAGTTTTCCAGGAAATAGTTTGGATGTATGTAGCAGAAAATATCTTGGTTCAGGTCCTTATAATTTTTCTTAACTTCCTTGAAAAATTCATAATTTTCAAATGAATCTTTAATTTTGTCAGGATCATCGGTTAGTAACTGGATATCTGTTACCTGCTTACTTTCATTCGACCATTCATTAACATGGGTAAAGAAAAAATTGCCTTCTTTTCCATCCAGTAATCTGTTTGCAAAATCTTCGCCGATTCCGCAATCTGCAAGTCTCTGAATCTTTCTTTGCCTGTCAAACCGATTAAATTTTGCTGAAAATTTATCTTTTTTTTCCAGCTTTTCAGGCTCACAGACAATATACTGCTTATTATCTTTCAATTCGATTTTATCAAATAGCTTATTCCAGTCGTAATATGAAACAAGTTCTACAGGCGTGCCGCCTTTTTCAGTTTTTATGTCTGATTTTTTTACCCAGTAACTTTTGCCTTCGTTATCTTTTGCATTTACCCAAACAGCAGACTCTTCTTTTCTTTCTTCTGTTGCATATTCAATAATTTCTTCGGATGTTGGTTCTAATTTTTTCTCTGCTGCAACAGTTTCTGTTTCACCTTCAGATTTTTCAATCTTTGAATACAAATTGCTGGAATCTAATCTGCCTTTTATCCATACGATGTCTTTTTGATCTATTTCTGTAAACCACCTGTTTTCTGTAATTTTATTATTATTTTTCATTTCGGAATAATTAACGGATTTTATATAATAAACCTTACTTTGAGATAATATTTCATAAGTACAATCTACATGACGTAATTTTTTAGAAGCCAAACCAACTTTTCCCCAAGCGCTGGTTTCATCTGTGTCTCTTCCATCATCAAAATAATAAATATAGCCAGTTAATAGTGATAAGCCATCTTCTTTTAATAGATTCGCATTTTTATCATATGTTGGAGTTGACTTATTTGAAGTAGCTTTATACCAATTACCTTTTTCTGTCCATGCAGTAATTTTACCATTTTCTATAAAAGAATTTGAATCAACTAATTTTGTATTTGCATAAACAGTTAGCTTATAAAACTCTTCGTTATCATAAAAACCAAAGCCGTTTTCAACTTTTGCTATGCATCCATCGTATGATTCTGCTGCTGCTGTCAGTTTACATTCAGGTTTTTTATTTACAAGTTGTGCTTCGGAATTTACTTTTAAGAAGAATGGTTTTAATAAATCAGCTTTTTTAAGTTTTCCGTCTTTAAAATAATCAAATTTAAGTTTCTCATCATTTTCAAAGAATGTTTCTATATGAATAATAGAATCTCTTATATCATTATCAGAAACGACTGTTTTTCCATTTCCTACAGTATCTTCTTTCATAAAATTAAAGCCTGAATAGCCAATAACTTCACCTTCATCGATTTCTAAATCTTTTGGGAAACATATTTTGTCTTCTTCAATTTTAATTTGCTTACCATTCTTTGTTTCTCTGAAATTCAGGTTTAATTCAAATGATTTAAATTTAATAGGCTCATTACCGGTAATAACCTCATCAAATTTTTTAATATCTTTTTCCCATTCTTCTTTTGTTTTGTAGTCCTGCTTTTCATTTAAGTAAATATAGCCTTCAGTTCCATCACATTTTACTTTTAATGGACAAAATGAAATATCTTTTTTATCATCATTAAATGGAGTGTCAAAAGCCTTTATCAAATCGTTTATATCACAATCAAATTTTGAATCTTCAGAAACAATAGCTTTTACGTTTCGGTCTCCTACCTTTTCATTTGTATAAATAATTATTCCTTTCTTTGTCTTTTTATCACTCTCTGCAAGACAAACCGCTTCTTTAGCTTCAGAATCTATTCCTTTTCTATAGGCCCTTCTTGTTTCTTTTAAATCTACACGAATTAAAGATTCTTTTATTGTTCCAGTGCCAGCAGGAAGACCTGGATAATCATTCCAGGATATTTTATAAATACCATCTTTTACTTTACTTACGTTTTTAAGTTTTAATTCAGAAGGTAGTGGTGTTTCATCTTCTGTAGTCACATAAGTATATTCAGCATTATTTAATGACAACTTCTGTTTAGAAAACCAGGCTAACTTTAATTTATGTTCACATCTCATTCGACAAAATGGGGCTAAATGATTGTATAACATATAAAACTTTATGGTTTCTTGATTTATCTGTGGTAATTCATACTCCATTAAAACAAAACTGTTTGAAACTAATCTTCGTAAATAATAATACGCTTCTATTTTGTCAAAATCGCTTAATCCTTCCTTTAATTTGTACACAACATCATTTTGATCATCTTTTTTATCCTTTTTTTTATCCTTTTTTTGATTTTCGATTCTTTCAAAATAGGTTTTATAATTGTTATTCTGATTTTCTCCTTCAATAAGATTTGTATCCTGGAAAAAATCGTTCCCTAACCAGTGAAAATGAGCTCTCGATATATTTGAATTATCAATATTTTCTAAGGGAATATAATCTTTTGAAAATCTGTATGCAATAACTTTTCCTTTAGCTATTGATTTTACTTCACCTTTGGTTTCAATATTAATTCCATTATGAAAGATTCCGTTTGGTCTGAGAATAAAATCTTTTCCTTTGTCTATTTTTTCAACTGGATTTATAAGTTCATTCATTTACGATGCATCCTCTTCTTCTGATGAATATACAATAACTTTTATGTCATC
>JAEEGH010022961.1_pt1 | contig 12736 bp, 9 predicted proteins | sample 9134181 | NCBI WGS metagenome assembly JAEEGH01 (sample SAMN16246544, study PRJNA631951) | gut metagenome | biome: gut microbiome; feature: rumen; material: DP-attached | host: Bos | place: Iran: Karaj | collected 2018-10 | reverse complement strand
GTTCCGACTCTTTCCGCTTCTACGCCCACGGCTCCAAAAAGCAGGAGACATCCGGCGCAACGAGCTGGCAGACCTATACCTTCACCGCGACGACGGAAAAGACCTATACCTTCAAATGGTCTTTCGAGAAGGGCAGTTGGGATCTGAGCTCGTGGTACGGCGTTGACGACGCCGCCTACGTGGACGACGTCACCTATTCCGGCACGATCGCGGGGCTCCTCGGCGATATCAACAACAACGGCGTAGTCGATGCGGAGGATGCGATCCTCGCTCTCCGTTACAGCATGGGCATAATCGATGAGACCGGTCTCGTGCTCGAAAACGGCGATATAAACTTCGACGGCTTTGTCGACGCGACCGACGCCATCCTGATCCTCCGCCTTTCAATGGGGATAGACTGACGGCCGAAAAAAAGACTTAACGAAACAAGCTGCGGGAATTTTCTCCCGCAGCTTGTTGCTTATTCCTGTTGTTTATTCCCCGTAAGAGCTCATGAAACGCGGGCTCTTTTTTTCGTAAAGCCGCGCGGCAAGCGCGTCCGCGGCGAGTATCACCGCCTGCTCCTCCATGCATTGGACGGGCGGCACCTCGTGCATATTGCCCGTCAGGCTGTGGTTAAGGCAGGCGCAGTGGTGGCGGCAGCGCTTCTCAAGCGAACAGCCGACGCAGGTATCCTCCGCCTTGAGCGATTCCTCATATATGCGCCGCTGTTTTTCTGCGTCAATCCCGGTGAACACGTCGCCCATCAAAAACTCCTCGTTGTTCAGGAACTGGTTGCACGGGTATATGCGCCCGTCCGGGGCGATGGAGGGCTGCTTTATGCCGAGCCTGCACTCGATGCACGGGCGGTCCTCGAGCCGCGCGGCGATCTTGGAGGTGAAATTCAGGTACCGAAGGGGCCGCGCCGAATCGTAATGCGCCTCCATAAGATCGGCGATCTTAAAGTATTCCGCCGCGAGCTTTTCCATCGAAGCGTCGTTCCAGCCGGCGTCCGGGCGCATGTCTATCGCGGAATTGATGCGTGAAAAGCCGCGCCTGTAAAGCCACTCGACGGACTCGGCAAGGCGTTCGACGTGCTGAGGGATCACGGTTAGCATCGCCACGGCGTCCGGCTGACGCCTCAAAAGCAGGTCGATCTTCGGCTCGAGCCTCTCCGCAGTACCGCGCCCCGCTTTGTCGACGCGCTGGATATCCTGCAAAAGCCCGTCGTGCGAAAGCGCTATCTCGATATTCCGATCGTCGGCAAGCTGAAGGAACTCCTCGTCCAGAAGCACGCCGTTCGTGGTCAGCTTGTATGAAAGCTCTCCGCCCAGCCCCTTGTTCCTTTCCGCGGCGTAGGCGGTCAGCCTATCGATAAGGCTCCGACATAACAAAGGTTCCCCGCCGAAGAGCGAGAAACCGTTTTTCTTGTGCCCGAAGGAGAACATCAGGTCGCAGGCGGCGATCGCCGTCTGCATATCCATCCTCAAGGGGCTGTGCTTTTCATAGCAGTAGACGCAGTTAAAATTGCAGTCCGCTGTAAGATGAAGCGTGAAATTCATATTCTGTTATCTGCCTTTTCGCGGCAGCCTTTCCCGGCTTACGCGCCGGAGGGGGTCACTTCGTCAAAGAGGGATCCGGCAGCACGTTGCCGGGGAGGGACTGTTCCCCGTCGCCGGTATTGGACAGATCCGGCAGCACGTTGCCGAGAAGCGCCGGTTCTTCGCTCGCCAATTCGGCGGGATCGACCGAGATACCGCCTTCGACGTCTACGTCGGCGGGGCGCTCCTTCTTGGTCTCCGCGGGATCGACCGCGATATCGCCGTCAAGCACGACCTCGGTGGGCTGGGGGGTTGAAAACTCAAGAAAGCCGTTGTACCTCGGCGTGCAGCCCGTGGCTGCGCCAGCGGTGATCAGCGCCGCGGCGGCAAGCGCGCCGACCTTTGCGGCGGCGTTCTTCATGGGGTATTTAGGCTCGTAGCCCTCTACTTTTTTGATCTTCATGCTGAGACCTTTCCCGGCTCTCAAGCCGTTTTCCTTTTGCTTATATAACGCGCGAAGCCTCCAAAAGGTTCCCTCTTTTTATCATTCGTCGTCCGCGATGGGCTTTGCGTCCATCTCGACAACGCATTCGGGAGTGCCCATGATGGAGCGGAGCTTGGTTTCGATCTCCTTCGCGACCTCGGGATTATCCTTCAAGAACTGCTTTGCGTTCTCGCGTCCCTGACCGATACGCATATCGCCGTAGGAGAACCATGCGCCGGTCTTGGAGACGAGCTTGTTCGCGACGCCCATATCGATGAGCGAGCCCTCGCGGGAGAAGCCCTCGCCGTACATGAGGTCCGCCTCCGCCACGCGGAAGGGCGGGGCTACCTTGTTCTTGACGACCTTCATGCGGACGCGGTTGCCGACCGCCTCGCCGCCCTGCTTGAGCACGTCCACCTTCCTTACGTCGAGCCTTATCGTGGAGAAGAATTTGAGCGCGCGTCCGCCGGTCGTCGTCTCGGGATTGCCGAACATTACGCCGACCTTCTCGCGCAGCTGGTTGATGAAAATGACGCAGCAGTTGGATTTGCCCACGATGCCGGCGAGCTTCCTCAGCGCCTGGCTCATCAGCCTTGCCTGCAGACCGACGTGCGAATCGCCCATATCGCCCTCAAGCTCCGCCTTGGGAACGAGCGCGGCGACGGAGTCGACCACGATGATATCCACCGCGCCGCTCCTTACGAGCGTATCGGCTATGTCGAGCGCCTGCTCGCCGTTGTCGGGCTGCGAAACGAAGAGCTGATTGAGATCCACGCCGAGCTTCGCCGCGTAAACGGGGTCGAGCGCGTGCTCCGCGTCGATGAACACCGCCATGCCGCCGAGCTTCTGCGCCTCCGCGATCATGTGCAGCGCGAGCGTCGTCTTACCGGAGGACTCCGGTCCGTATATCTCGATTATCCTGCCGCGGGGTATGCCGCCGACGCCCAGGGCGTTGTCAAGCTCGATACAGCCCGTCGGTATTACGGAGACCTGAATCTTCTGCGCGGCGTCGCCCATCAGCATGATGGCGCCCTTGCCGAATTCCTTTTCGATCTGAGCAAGCGCGAGATCCAATGCTTTTTCCTTGTCCATTTATGTATCCTCCATTATATTATTACGCATTAAACGGGCTATGCCCGTGTATGTACCCTTTTTCAGATGAGCTTCGCAAGCGCCTTCATCAGCTTTACCGCTTCGTAAGCGGTCGCCCGGCGTATCGCGAGCCGGCTCCCCGCAAGCCTCAATTCGCGGGTGACGGAGCCGTTTCTCGTCGCCCCGCCGATGAACACGAGTCCCGCGTCACGACCGAGCTCGTCCTTTCCCGGTCCCGCGAGCCCCGTCGCGGAAACGGCGATATCGGCGTCCGCCGCTTTAAGCTCGCCCTCCGCCATAAGGCGGGCGACAGGACGGCTTACTGCGGTATGCTCTTCGATAAGCTTCGCGCTCACGCCGAGCCGCCTGATCTTCGCCTCGTCGGTATAGGTGACGGCGCATTCCCTGAACCATTTGGAAACGCCCGGCACGCCGACGATCTCCGAGGCGATAAGTCCCCCGGTAAGGCTCTCCGCCGCGGCGGCGGAAGCGCCCTTTTCGGTCATTATAAGGGAAAGCTCCCTTACCTCCTTTTCCATGGCGGAAGCGAATTCCGCCCCGTTTTCAAAACAAATGCTCATTTCGTTCCGGAGAATATCTCCCTGTTCCTTATTATGTAATCAAGCCCGGACCAGATCGTCATTACAACGCTTGCCGCAAGCACGATGAAATCCGCGGGCACGTGCACCGCGCGGAAGAACGGTCCCGCGACGAGCACCATAGGCAGGGCGACGCTCTGGAGAGTGGTCTTTATTTTGCCCAAAACTCCCGCCGCCATTACCTTGCCCTTCGACGCCGCGACGAGGCGCATGCCGCTTATCGCGAATTCCCTCGCAATAACGATCACGGTGAACACGGGCATGAGGAAATCGCAGATGCTCATAAGATCCCTGCCTATCAGCATTATCATGCACGCGGCGGTCAAAAGCTTATCCGCGATGGGGTCCATCAGCTTGCCGAAATCGGTGACCATGTTGTACTTTCTCGCGATCCTGCCGTCGAGCGTATCGGTCACGTAGGCGAGTATGAATATGCCGCCCGCGATAAGGTACTTGGTCAGTATCTCCGCCCCGCAGAGCTTGAACGCCGTCCAGTCGGGCAGGAAGAAGCAGGCGATGAAAAACGGTATTGCGAGCATCCTCGCAACTGTGAGCTTATTGGGAAGATTCATTGATCAATTCTCCTTACAGCTTTATTGAATGAGTTCAGCCTCAAGATCGTACGTGCCCGCGCCGGTCACGCGGACGAAAACGTAATCTCCGCATTTTACGGGATGCGCCGGATCGAGCTTCACCTTAATGAAGCCGTCAACCTCCGCCGCCTCCGCATACGAGCGGCACAGGGCCGTATCGCCCTCGATACCGTCGATGAGCGCCTCGTACACTTTGCCTATCCTCGCCCTGTTCGCCGCGAGGGATATCCGCATCTGCCTCCGCATCAGCCTGTCGAGCCGCGAATGCTTGACCTTCTCGGGTATCTGATCGGGCATCGAGGCGGCGGGAGTACCGTCCTCCGCGGAGTAGGTGAACGCCCCCAGCCGGTCGTAGGGATGCTCCTCAAAGAAATCGAGAAGCGCCCGGAACTGCTCCTCCGTTTCGCCGGGGAAGCCGACTATCGCCGTCGTCCTCAGTATGAAATCGGGGTTCGCTTTTCGGATATAGTCCGTTATCTCCCGTATATGCTCCGCAGAGCCGTGGCGGTTCATGGCTGAGAGGAGACCCGGATCGATATGCTGTATGGGCATATCGATGTAGTTGCAGAGCTTCGGCTCGGAATTTATCGTGTCGATAAGCTTCTCGTCCACCGTGTTGGGGTAGGTGTAGAGCAGCCTTACCCAATGGAGCTTTTCTATCGCAGCAAGCCTCTTCAAAAGCTCCGCGAGCATGGGCTTTCCGTAGACGTCTATGCCGTAAGCGGAGGTATCCTGCGCGATAACAGTAAGCTCCGTGACGCCGCCATCCGCCAGGCGCTCCGCCTCCGAAACGAGCTCCTCCATGGGCACGCTCACCCTGCCGCCGCGGATAAGGGGTATCGCGCAGTAGGTACAGCGGTTGTCGCACCCGTCGGCAATGCGAAGGTACGCGCGGTAGGGGGGAGTGGTAAGCACCCTGCCCGCCTTTTTGCACGGCGCGGGCAGCTCCCCGGTAAGCCTTTGAACGATCGCCTCCGCGAGCCCGGCGTGATCCTTCACGCCCCAGATAAGGTCCGCCTCGGGCAGCTCCTCTATAAGCTCGCCATAATACCGTTCGGAAAGACAGCCGCATACGACGAGCAGCCTGCATGCGCCGGTCGCCTTATGCTCCGCCATCTCGAAAACGGCGTCAAGGGAATCGGTCTTCGCGCTTTCGATAAAGCCGCAGGTGTTGACTATTATGACCTCCGCCGTTTCGGGATCGGTCACGGGCTCGAAGCCCCTCTCGATGAGCTCGCCCAATATTTCTTCGGAATCCACGCGGTTTTTGGAACAGCCGAGGGAAACCATACCAACCTTAACAGCCATTTAATACTCCGATCCGCCGGAGCCGAAAAGCTCCTGATAACCCGCCTCGTCGATAAGCACCTTGCGGGGCTTCGAGCCGTCGAAGCCGGAGACCAGCTTCATCTGCTCCATTATATCCACAAGCCTCGCCGCCCTCGCATAGCCCACGCGCAGCCTGCGCTGGATCATCGAAATGGAGGCGGAGCCGGATTCCATCACTATCCTCACCGCGTCGGGCAGGAGCTCATCCTCCTGCTTGCCGTTGCCCTGGCCCGTCGGCGCGGTAAGATCGGGGATAGAGTCGAGCACGCTGCTGTTCTTGGGCACGTCAAGCTGATGCTCGGTAAAGAACTGCATTATGCCCTCCACCTCTTCGTCCGAAACGTACGCGCCCTGTGCCCTTATGGGCTTCGCCGCGCCGTTCGGGTGGAAGAGCATATCGCCGTGACCTAAAAGCTTCTCCGCGCCGCCCATGTCGAGTATGACGCGGGAGTCGATCGCGCTTGCCACGGCAAAGGCGATCCTCGAGGGGATGTTGGTCTTAATAAGACCCGTTATAACGTCCACGCTGGGGCGCTGTGTCGCCACGATCAGATGTATGCCGCACGCGCGCCCGAGCTGCGCCAGGCGGGCGATGGATTCCTCAACGTCCTTTGCGGATACGATCATTAGATCCGCGAGCTCGTCGATGATTATCATAAGTCGGGGCATGCGGTCCGCGGGGTCCTCCATAAGGGCGTTGTACCTCGCAAGATCGCGCGCGTTGACCTTGCTCATCTTGTTGTAGCGCTGATCCATCTCATTGCACGCCCATTTGAGCACGCCCGCCGCCTTCTTGGGGTCCGTGACCACGGGGCAGTAAAGATGCGGCACGGGAGCGAATATCGAAAGCTCGACCACCTTCGGGTCGATGAGTATCATCCTCACCTCGTCGGGGGAGGACTTGTAGACCGTGCTCAAAATAATGCTGTTGATGCAGACCGATTTACCGGAGCCGGTGGCGCCGGCGATCAGCATATGGGGCATCTTTTCAAGGTTCGCGTAGACGGGCTTGCCCGCGATGTCCTTGCCGAGAGCGAACGTGAGCGGCGACGACGCGACGGAGAATTCACGCGTGTCGAGCACCTCGCGCAGTCTTACCATGGCGGTGTCCTTGTTCGGTATCTCTATGCCGACCGCCGCCTTGCCGGGGATGGGCGCCTCTATCCTGACGCGCGGCGCGGCGAGCGCGAGCGCGATATCGTTCGAGAGGGAGGTGATCCTGTTCACCCTTACGCCCTGCGCGGGCTGTATCTCGAACCGCGTGATGACGGGACCGACGCTTATATGCGTCACGCGGGCGTTGATGTTGAAGCTCGCGAGCGTTTCGATAAGCAGGCGTCCCTTCTCCTCGGGGGAGTCGTTCGCGATCGATTCGCTCTTGTCGGGCAGCTTAAGAAGCGATATCGGCGGACGCTGATACACCTGAACGACGTTCGGCTTGATATCCCCCGTCCCGGAGGGATCGTCGTCCGCGGGCTTTTCTTCGGGCTTTGCCGCGGCGGGCTCCTCCGCGGGAACGTCGACCCCGGCGACTTCGCCGGTGATATTGTCCTCCGGAGTGATCTCTATCGTCTCGAACGGATCGTAGTCGGGTATCTCCTCAACGGGATCCTGCTTTAAGGGCGTGAATACCGGCTCGTCCGCTCCCTTCTTCTTTTTAAGGGGTATGCTGCCCTTCGTGGGCATTATCTCAAGCTCGCCCGAGCCGTCGGACGCGGGCGCTTCCGTTTCGTGCGGCTTCCTGCGGCGAATTCCCAAAGCGCCGCGGGGCTCCGTGTCGACGCCTATCTTTAGCTCGTCCTGATCGGGCTCTTTCTTCGCGGGCTTCTTCTCCTGCCCGGCGGAGTCGCCGACCATCTCGTTTATGAGGCGCGCCTTGCGCCTGTCCTCGATCGCGTCGACCTTTGCGATGACCTTCCTGCCGGCGGAGCGGATGGATATCCTCGTTACGAGCAGGAGCAGCACGAGCGCGGCGGCGGCGAATACGATCATTGCGCCGGCGGGGGTGATGAGCTTTGCAAGACCGTACGAGGGCGCCGCGGAGAGGAATCCGCCGCCCTTTCTCGAATCCACGCCGAGGCGGTACGCCGCCTTAAGGTATTCGCCGAAGCCGGCGGAGCCGATCTTTTTCACGGCAAGGTGGATTATGCAGTCGATGCACCAGATCATGCCGAGGCACATGGCGACGGCGCCGGTGCCCGTCTGGCGGCGGGGAACTGCGATCAGCGCGACGCCGACGGCGACCAGAACGATCGGCAGGGCGTACTGAACTACGCCCGTCAGACCGAACATGAACGAGACGATGCTCTTCAATACCGCCTCTGTTTTAACGTAGGTGAGTATGCCGGTAACGAGACCGACCGCTATGAATATGATGCCCGCGATCTCGTCTATCCTCTCGGGGGGCAGCTTCTCCCTTTCGGGCTTCGCGGTCCTCTTCGGGGAGGACGTGCTTTTGCGCCTGCCGCCGGAGGACGCGGTTTTCGACGTCCTCTTCGCGGGGGAAGAGGTCCTTATTCGCGATACCTTGAGCGTATCGTTATTGGCGTTTTTGGAGCCGTTCTTTTTGTTTGCCATTCAAGCTCTCCTTATTTGTCCAAGCTTATGAGCTCGCGCGCTATGTCGAACTTAAGATACTTGTATTCGTCGGTCGTGGGGATCTCGAGCATTACGAGCACGAGCAGCTCGTCCTCCTCGGCAACGTCGGTGCGGAAGCCGACGAACCAGGATATCTCCCTCGATTTGTCGGAGCCGATCTCCGCGGTACCGGTCTTGCCGGCGACGGTGCATCCGCGCGCGCGCAGGCGGCTGCCCGTGCCGTTGTAGTCCTTGCTCATTATGTTCTTCATCATGGGGGTGAGCACGGTTATGGTGTAGGGCTGTATCGCGCCCTCGATCCAGGTCTTGTTCTCAAACGTCTGATAGGGTGTGTAATCCGTGCCGTTCGTGCGGTAGAGCGAATCGGTTATCCTGGGAACGGGGATGTTCCCGCCGTTCCTGAACGCGCAGTACATCGCTGCAAGCTGCAGCGGCGCGATCGTCACCTGACCCTGACCGTAGCCGGTCTCCGCGATGCTTCGCAGGTTCCACTGTTCCTCCGTGTCGTACTTGACCTTGAGCGTGGACTTGGCGACGCTCAGCTCGAAGGGCATGCTCTGCTCGAAGCCTATCCCGCGAAGATAGCCGAGGAATTTCTCCTCGCCCATCATCAGCGCGAGGTTCGCGAAATAGATGTTGTCGGAATGGAGCATCGCGTTCGTCATGTTGAGCGGCACCGAACGGTTGTTGATCTTGGTGCGCTTGATGGGCGGCCAGACCCAGGCGCCGAAGCCCTTGGGCGTCCAGTAGTCGTCCTCTATGAGCCCGGTAAACACGTAATCCGAGCCTGCGACGCCAAGCTCCATCGCGGCGGACGCGGTGAACGATTTGATCGACGATCCCGGGGGATAAAGGCCCAGCGTCGTGCGGTTCTGGAGCGGCTTGTTCTTCTGCTCGAGCAGCGCGGAGTAATAATCGTGATCCGCGCTGATGGCTATTTTGTTAAGATCGTAGGTGGGATAGGAGGCGATCGCCTTCACCTCGCCGGATCTGGGCTCCATTACCACCACGGCTCCCGCGGTGTTGTCGCCCCAGAGCACGAGGTCGAGCACCTCTTCCGCGCGCTCCTGAGTTTTGAGGTCGACGGTCAGATGCACGTCGGAGCCGTGCTCGACGGGCTTCCTGTAAATGGTGGAGACGTATTCGCCTTCCGCATCGCGCACGGTGACGGAGAGCCCGTCCTTCCCGCGGAGCACGGATTCATAGGCCTTCTCAATGCCGGAGCGGCCCACTATCGAATGGGTGGTGTATAGACCGTCGGTCTCCGTCCTGCCCTCGTTAAGGGCTTCAAGCTCCGACTCCTCCACGTAGCCGACGTACCCGATCGTGTGCGCCATAAGCCCGCCCTTGGGGTAATGCCTGTCCCAGCCGTAATTCTCTATGATGCGCGCGCCCTCAAGGTTGTCGAGCCCCTCGTGCATGTCGGGGGTAAGCTCGTTGTCGTTTATCTGGGCGATCAGCACCGGGCTCTGCTTCGCGGTCTCGAACTTCTTCGTCACTTCCGCGGCGTCCATATCGAGTATCGCGGCGATATTTGAAATGAAGCCGGCGCGGTCGGTGATCTTATCCGTATCGGCGACGATCGCGTTGAGCATGACGGTCTCTGCAAGGAGCTCGCCGCTCGCAAGTATGTCGCCCCTGTGCGCGGCGACGGTCGTCACCCTTACCGTCGAGCCCCAGGTCATCGTCGGGAAAATGAGCGCGGGCGTCCATTTGACGCGGCTCTCCTCGCCCTCGAGCACGATCGTCATCTCGTATTCGTCCTCAAGAACGCCGAGCTCCTCGGTATTGTAGGCGGTCCTGTATTTGACGGTCAGCGTCCTGCCGTCCGCCTCCTCGGAAAGCTTCTCGTAGCTTATCGACTTAACGCCTATGCCGGAGAATATCTTCTGGTACTTCTCGGCGAATTCGGGGCCGGTGACGTACTTCTTGACCTCCTGCTTCTCCTCCGGCGCGCCGATCGAGGTAACGTCGCCGTTCTCGGGCTCCGCCGTAACGGCGGGGGAGACGGTGCTCGACTTCGCAAGCATGGAATAAGCCTTCTCGTAATCGAAGGATGAGATCGCGTCCATGAATTTCTCAAACATACCGGAGTCGGGCGCAAGGGTCTTTCGCCCGCAGCCCGCAAGCGGCAGTATCGAGGCAATCACGAGTATCGACGAAATCATTATTTTATGTAAACGGCGCATAGAAAAAACTCCTGTTTATCCATTTTATACCAATTATATTATAACATTTTTTTATTCGGGTGTAAAGAGCAAACAAAAAAAACCGGCAGGAAGGGTGCATATCATTAAGTGAATGCGCCCAAACTGCCGGTCTTATTCGCGTGATATTTACTTCTTCATCCCGAACGCCTTCTGCTCCTTGAGCACGACGTCGTGCGCGCCGCCCTCGACGATGCTGGTGGGGGAGACGAGCGTCAGCCTTGCGCTGTCGCGCAGCTCTTTGATGGTGAGCGCGCCGCAGTTGCACATGGGGGAGCGGACCTTCGCCAGGGTCACCATCACGTTGTCGTGAAGCGGACCCGCATAGGGAACGTAGGAATCGACGCCCTCTTCAAAGGAGAGCTTCGAGCCGCCGCCCATGTCGTAGCGCTGCCAGTTGCGCGCGCGGGAGGAGCCTTCGCCCCAGTACTCCTTCATGTAGGAGCCGTTGACCATCACCTTGTTCGTGGGAGATTCGTCGAAGCGGGCGAAATACCTGCCCAGCATGCAGAAGTCCGCGCCCATGGCAAGGGCGAGGGTGATGTGATAATCCATTACTATGCCGCCGTCCGCGCAGATGGGCACGTAAATTCCGGTCTTCTCGTAATACTCGTCGCGCGCCTTGGCGACTTCCATAACGGCGGTCGCCTGACCGCGGCCGATGCCCTTCGTCTCACGGGTGATGCAGATGGAGCCGCCGCCAATGCCGACCTTTACGAAGTCCGCTCCGGCCTCCGCCAGGAACATGAAGCCCTCGCGGTCGACCACGTTGCCCGCGCCGCATTTAACGGTATCGCCGTACTTATCGCGGATCCAGGCGAGCGTCTTCGCCTGCCATGCGGTGTAACCCTCACTCGAATCGATGCAGAGCACGTCCGCGCCCGCCTCGACGAGGGCGGGAACGCGGGTCTCGTAATCGCGGGAGTTGATGCCCGCGCCGACGACGTAGCGCTTGTTGTGATCGAGGAGCTCCATCGGGTTCTCCTTATGCACGTCGTAATCCTTGCGGAAGACGAAGGCGACCATGTTGCCGTCCTTGTCCACAACGGGCAGGGAGTTGAGCTTGTGATCCCAGATGATGTCGTTCGCTTCCTTCAGGGAAACGCCCTCGGGAGCGGTGACGAGCCTCTCGATGGGGGTCATGAAATTCTTGACCTTTTCATCGGGGGAGATGCGGGTGATGCGGTAATCGCGGCTCGTAACGACGCCGAGGAGCTTGCCCGTAGAGCTTCCGTCGTGAGTGACGGCGACGGTGGAATGCCCGGTCTTCGCCTTAAGAGCGACGAGGTCGGCAACGGTGTTCTCCGGCGTTACGCAGGAATCGGAAACGGCGAAGCCCGCCTTATAGGCCTTCACCTTCCTTACCATAGCCGCTTGGCTGGCGACCGACTGCGAGCCGTAAATGAACGAAACGCCGCCCTCCCTTGCGAGCGCAACGGCAAGGGTGTCGTTCGAGACGGACTGCATTATAGCCGAAACAAGGGGTATGTTCAGCTTTATGGGCGCCTCTTCGCCCTTTCTGAATTTAACGAGGGGCGTGGTCAAAACGGTGTTCTGCGGGGTGCATTCCTCACTCGTGTAGTTGGGAATAAGCAGATACTCTCCGAAAGTATGGGAGGGTTCGTCATAGATGAACGGCATAATGGGCTCCTTTCAATTTGTTTATATTATCTCAGATCTTGCGCCTTATCACGGTGTGCGCGATGACCCCGTCCACGTAGAATTGGCGGGAGTACATGACGGGCACGCCCTCGAAGTCGTAATCGACCTCGTCCATGTAGAGGAGGGGCGTACCTTCGGCGACGCCGAGCCTCTTTGCGACCTGCGCCTTCGCGGCGGCGGGGCGGACCTCCGTAACGTCAAGGTAGGCGTCCTTCCCGCAGCGGTCCTTTAAGAATGAGAAGATGGGCTTTTCAAGCTCTCCCTCGGAGTAATCCCCGCTCTTTATCATGGAGCCGGGGATGTAATCCTCGCAGTATATGACGGGCTTCCCGTCGGAAGTGACTATGCGGGAGACGAACAGCATCTCGTCCGTCTTGCCTATGCCGAGCTTCGCGGCGGCGGCGGCGGAGAGCACGCTGCCGGACTTGATCAGCTTCTCGCTCGGCTCGTGCCCGGATCTTCTGACCATCTCCATGAACTCGATCTCGATATCCATGCGTACCGGCACGTTCAAAACGTGTCGGTTTATGATCGTGCCGAGCCCCTGCTTGCGGCTGATGAACCCCTCGCGCTCAAGCTCGGCGAGGCTGTCGCGAAGCTGCGTGCGGCTGATGTCCAGGCTCTGGGCAAGGAGGCTTTCCCGCGGCAGACG
>JAEEGH010022960.1_pt1 | contig 12736 bp, 7 predicted proteins | sample 9134181 | NCBI WGS metagenome assembly JAEEGH01 (sample SAMN16246544, study PRJNA631951) | gut metagenome | biome: gut microbiome; feature: rumen; material: DP-attached | host: Bos | place: Iran: Karaj | collected 2018-10 | reverse complement strand
GAAGGGAACGTCGCGGTGCTCGTCGATATGGATATCCTGACGGATCATGTCGTTCACCATGCGCTCTACTTCACGCAGTTGTTCGTCGGTAACCTTCTCGAAGTGTGAGAAGTCGAAGCGAAGAGTGTCAGGTGAAACAAATGATCCCTTCTGCTCTACGTGGTCGCCCAAGATCTGCTTCAAGGCATAATCCAGTAGGTGGGTAGCAGTATGATTAGCAGCGGAAGCGTTGCGCTTGTCGGTATCGACACATGCCATGAACTCGGCAGCGGGATCCTTCGGCAACTGCTTGACGATATGTACGCTTTGGTTGTTTTCGCGCTTGGTATCGATGATGTCGATGGTCTCGTTCTCGTTGCAGAGTACACCGCAGTCACCTACCTGTCCACCCATCTCACCATAGAATGGTGTGGCGTCGAGCACGAGCTCATAGAACTCGTTCTTCTTCTGCGTCACCTTTCGATAGCGCAGGATGTGACAGTTGTATTCGGTATAGTCGTAGCCCACGAATTGTTGTTCGCTGGCGACAGAGTCACCAGCCACAGTGACCCAGTCGCTGTTCTCGACGGCAGCGGCATTACGTGCACGCTCCTTCTGCTTCTGCATTTCGACGTTGAACTGCTCCTCGTCAACGGTGAAGCCATTCTCACGACAGATGAGTTCCGTGAGGTCGAGGGGGAAACCATAGGTGTCGAACAGACGAAAAGCCTGAACACCATCCAACTGGTTCTTGCCCTGAGCCTTGAGCTCCTCCATGGCTTTGTCGAGCAGAGAGATACCCTTATCCAATGTGCGCAGGAAACTGTCTTCCTCTTCCTTAATCACCTTGGTAATCAGCTGCTGCTGAGCCTTCAACTCAGGGAAGGCATCACCCATCTCATGAACAAGCGTGGGCACGAGCTTATAGAGGAAACCGTCTTTCTGTCCGAGGAAGGTGTAGGCATAGCGTACGGCACGACGCAAGATACGACGGATGACATAACCAGCCTTGGCGTTACTGGGCAGCTGACCGTCAGCAATCGAGAACGATACGGCACGCAGGTGGTCGGCGCAGACGCGCATGGCCACATTGATGTCGTCCTGTTCCTTGCTAATGGGATTCTGAGTTTCCTCTTCGAAAGTATAGTACTTCAGACCCGTGATGTCCTGCTCAGCCTTGATGATGGGCTGGAAGACGTCAGTATCGTAGTTCTAGTGCTTACCTTGCATCATGCGAACCAGACGTTCGAAGCCCATACCAGTATCGATGACGTTCATCGACAGCTTCTCCAGCGAGCCGTCAGCCTTGCGGTTGAACTGCATGAATACGAGGTTCCAAATTTCAATAACCTGTGGGTCGTCCTGATTGACGAGTTCACGACCAGTCTTACCGCTGGCAGCCTTCTGCTCAGGGGTACGAGAGTCGACGTGAATCTCAGAGCAAGGACCGCAGGGACCCGTATCGCCCATCTCCCAGAAGTTGTCGTGCTTGTTACCGTTGATGATATGGTTCTCAGGCACGTGTTTGGCCCAGTATTTGGCGGCCTCGTCGTCGCGAGGAATGTTTTCTTCAGGTGAACCCTCGAACACGGTGACATACAGGTCTGCTGGGTTCAGCTTCAGCACATCCACCAGATACTCCCATGCCATATCGATGGCGCCCTCCTTGAAGTAGTCGCCAAACGACCAGTTGCCCAACATTTCGAACATGGTATGGTGGTAGGTGTCGTGACCTACTTCCTCCAGGTCGTTATGCTTACCAGAAACACGTAAGCACTTCTGGGTATCCGCACGGCGGCGTGGCTCTGGGTCACGTGTGCCCAGAATAATATCTTTCCATTGGTTCATGCCCGCGTTGGTGAACATCAGCGTGGGGTCGTCCTTGATTACCATTGGTGCAGAGGGCACAATGGCGTGTTGTTTCGACTCGAAAAACTTCTTGAATGAGTCGCGAATCTCGTTAGCTGTCATCATTTCAATTTACTATTTGACAATTTACAATTTACTATTTGGGGTGCAAAGGTACATATTTTAATTGAGAATTGAGAATTGAGAATTGAAAATTTTGCATTTCACTTTATTATTATTATCTTTGCACCTCGAAAATAGACAGTAATATGGTAATAAATCTGATTGTAATAGCAATAGCCTTGGTCATCATAGGACTTTTGGTCTATATGATTGTAAGACTGACGGCCCAGCGCGATGTGGAACGGACAAAGGCAGAGAACTATGCCCGCCAGATTCAGGAGCAGAAGGATGCTTTTGCCCTTCAAATTCAGCAGACCCGTGAAGCTCATGACGAAAAGATAGCAGCTCTCAAGGAACTGAATGAAAAGCAGATGAAGAGCCAGCTCGAACTGATTAAGGAACAGATGCAAACCACTTCAGAACGCATTCTCAAGGCTCGTCAGGAGGAACTGGGCGCTCAGAACAAGGAGCAGGTGTCGAAGATTATCGACCCCTTGCAGCAAAGTCTGAAGGACATGCGTGAAGCCCTCGACCGTACCAAGGAGCAGCAGACCGAAGCGCTGACGCGACTCGATGCTACCATTCAGGTTAATATGCAAAAAAGTCAGGCTATTGGTGAGACGGCCGACCGCCTGACACGTGCCTTGACAGGTGAGGTAAAGGTGCAGGGTAACTTCGGCGAGCTGAAACTCAAGCAATTGCTGGAAGACTTGGAACTGAAAGAGGGTGAGCAGTTTGATACGCAGGAAACGTTGCGCGACAAGGGCGGTAAAGGTCTGAAGGGTGATGACGGCAAGGGCATGATTCCCGACTTCATCCTGCACTTTCCCAATAACCGTCATGTCGTGGTCGACTCGAAGATGTCTCTCACCGATTACGAGCGTTATATGAATGCCGAGGACGGTACACCAGAGAAAAGCGCTTATCTGAAGGCACATATCGAGAGCGTCAGGGCACAGGTGAAACGATTGGCCCGTAAGGAATATACCCGCTATCTGCCTGACGGTTACAATCGTCTGAACTTCGCCATCATGTATGTCCCCATCGATAGCGCACTGAATCTGGCGTTGCTGAATGATACGACACTTTGGCGCGAGGCCTATGACGAGGGCGTCATGATACTGGGACCTCAGACTATGTATATGAATTTGCGTGTGCTGGAGATGATGTGGACGCAGGTACGCCAGTTGGAGAATCAGCAGGCCATGATGGATGCAGCCAATACGGTCATTGATCGCGTACAAGACTTTGGCATCCGATTCCAGGATGTGGAGGCAAGCATGAACGACACTATCAAGAAGATGAATCAGCTCAAGATTACCACCAAAGAATCTGGTCCGAGCATTATCACGGCTGCCAAGAACCTGTTGAAGGCTGGTGCCCGTGAGAATAAGAAAAAGAAGTCCTTGTCAGAATTGGACGACTCCATGTTTCTGGAGGCGGAAGATAAAATGTAGGTTCCCTCGTTAGTGTCACCGATCTCTTGGCAATGTGAGAGGGAAGATTGTAAGATGGATGAAGGAAAAGGGAAGAAGAGAGGCAAGTCGCAGGAACTCTCCTCTCTTCTTTATATGGTAAAAAACACTTGTTAGCGGATGACTTTCTTGCCGTCGACGATGTAGATGCCTTTACGCAGGTTGTCGTTCTTGATGGTGCGGCCGTCGAGGGTGGTGATGGTCTGATGGCTGAGAGCCGAACGGCTGATAGTATTGATGCCTGATGTGCCATCGGATACGAGGCGGATGTCAACCTTCACGAAGTGGGCATTATAATAGGGATAGTTGAAATGGATGTTGGTCTCGTCGCCTTCCCACGTCTGGACGTCATACGGATTGACTTTGGGAGAGGTGGGTGTCCACACCTTGAGCTTCTGCTTGAAGGTATTATCGTTATATTTGTATTCAAACTCCTCTTCATAGACGTCGCCAACCATGAAATTGGGGCTGCGGAAACAGTAGAACACCAGCTTACCGAACTTGTAACCTGTCGGGGCCTCAAAGCGCAAGGTACAACCATTACGGGTGTAGAGGACATTCATCTTTTCGGTGGTGATGCCCAATGCGGCTGCTTCGGCATCATTGGTGGGCTCTACGCGTCCGAATACGGGTGCCTTGTATGCTTCCATCCAGTCGTTGGGATAGAACGTTATCTTCACCTTCTCTGACGAGCCTTCAGCTATAGGCCACGAGAAGTCGGTTTCTTCAAGAATAGCCCCGGGACCATCCAAATCACTGTAGTCGGGCGCCCATCCCTGAGTAATCTCTCGCACGGCATAGTTCCAAGGATTGTCTGTGAAATTCAGCATCACGTAGGTGGTGTCATTGCCCTCTTGGGCGAATGCTGTGAGGCCGATGCAGGCCAATAGCAGGGTAGTGTAAATCTTCTTCATATTTTTCGTTTTTATTGTTTATTATTTATTTGTTATTTTATATTTAGGACGTAGCCCGCAACGGATTCGTCAGTATTTAATGTCAGATTGGGGTTCTTGTCACGAGCCGTCTTGGGGAACGGGATGATATACATACGTGAGTCTGGACGCAGGGTGTAGGTCTGCTGCGGATGAGCCTCGGACACGTTGACAACGGGGAACGTGCGGACAGTGGTCTTCGCATATTCCTGTTCGGTGTTGAAGCGCTTCAGGTCGAAGAAACGGTGGAAACCGAAGAGCAGTTCCTTGCGGCGCTCGACGATAATCTCGTCCATCATCTCCTTCTGACTGGCAGCCGTAACGGCGGGGAAATTGCCGCCCTTGAAACGCTTGGCGCGCAACCGCTCGACATAGTTCTTGGCTTCTGGCAGGTTGCCCAGGCGGGCATAGGCCTCAGCGAGTATGAGATAGACCTCAGCGGTACGTAGGCCGACGGCCATATACGTGAAGCGTGAAGAATCGTTGGCCGGTGTCCAGATAGCGGCACCAGACCCTGTGTCGAACCACTGGGTGATGGTCTCGCCCGACTGACGCAGGAACCACTTATAGCGTAGGTCGTTGGTCTTGTCGAAGAGGTTGACGAGCTCAGGACTAATCAGGCCGTAGTAGTATAATGCCACCGTTTCCGACGTCCAGCCGCTACCCATCCACATATAGCTCAGCACCTCGGGGTTGTCGTCGTTGGCATAATCCGTGAAGCGCAGGAATCCCGTGGCTGGTATTTTCGTATAGTCGGCCAGTTCGCCGTTCAGTGCCAGTGACTGCAGGGCGGCGTCGCGGGCTTTCTCCCAGTCGCGGTGGAACAGATAGGCCAGCGACAAGAGGGCGTAGCCATAGGCGCGGTTGGGGTGATAGATGTTGACGGGATGCTCCTGCAACAGGGGGACAGCGGCCTCCAGCTCGCTAATGATGAAGTCGTAGACTTGCGCCACTGTGGACTTGGACGGTACGGCTTCCAAATCGTAGTGATCCATGATGCAGACACCACCGTCCTGAGCAGCCGTAGCAGGGTTGTATGACTTGGCATAGAGGTTGATGGCAACAAAGTGGTCCCAGGCTCGCAGCACACGGGCCTCAGCCTTAGCCAGCGTCTTCAGGCTGGCGTCGCCCGACGCTTTGTCGATATTGTCGATGACCAGGTTCTGGCGCATGATATACGCATAGATGTTGGTATAAAGGTTGTTGTCGGCTATGATGGTACGCTCGGCCTGTTCGTTGAAAGTGAAGTTGATGCCGTCGAACGAGCGGTTCTCGTTGCCGAAGATATAGTCTTCCTTAGCCCACGCATCGTCGCTCAGCATATAGTAGGATGCTGCATTATAGCAGCGCTGGGGAATGACGATGAGCTCGTAGTACTGCGATGCGGAGTCGACGGTAATGGCACCCTTGGGCGTGATGTCGATATAGCTGTCGCAAGAGGCAAGCGCTACGCTAAATGATAAATGACAAATGATAAATGATAAACTTATCAGATGCTTCTTATATTTCTTTGTAATCATAATTCCTAATTACTAATTCTCAATTCTCATTTCTCAATTCTCAATTAGAACGAAGTGCTCAAGCCCAGTGAATAGGTGGTAGGCTGGGGGAGCGTGCGCGAAGCGGAGTTGGGTGAGTAGGACTCGGGATCGATGTCGTGTCCGGCAGCACACCATGTAAAAAGATTGCTGACCTGCAGGGTGAAGCGTGTAGCACCTAGATGCAGCTGCTTGCAGATATTCTGTGGCAGGTTGTAAGCCACATTGATGTTGCGCAGCTTGATGTAGTCGGCACTCTTGATGTGAGCGTCGCTATAGCGCCACCAGCCAGACATCAGGCTGGCATAGGTCTGCAGGTCGTTGGGGATATCGGAGAGGGCACGTACGCGTCCTTCGCCGTTCTGTGGCGTCCAGCGTTCGTTGATGAGGTCGCTGGTGATGTTGTAGGCACTCATGTCGAGGGCGTCGAGGCGCAGCTTGTTGCCACCGGCGAAGACGAACATGGCGTTGAGCTCCAAGTCCTTCCAACGCAGGTTCAGCGACAACGATCCGTTGTACTTCGGTGTCAGCGTGCCGCAGTTGACGAGGGCATCAACGCCATACATAGTCTTCGTGTTGATAATCGGATTGCCGCTCTGGTCGAAGGTAATCATGTCGTTGCCCTCGGCATCCTTAATGATAGGATAACCGTTCTCTACACGATCCAGATGGTAAGCCCACAACGTGTTATAGCTGGTGCCTTCGATGAAGTAATTCGTAGGAGCCTGGATAAAGTTGGAGGCGATGTCGGTCGGCGAGTGTTCCACTTTGAGCAGCTTGTTCTTGTTGTAGGCGAAATTCATGCTGGCCGAGAAGTTCCAGTCGCCCTTGCGGATGATGTTGCCCGTCAGCGAGAGTTCGATACCGCTATTGCGCATCTTACCGTTGTTGATGACGCGCTGCGTAGCACCGACCGTGGGGTCGAGGTACTTACGCACCAGCAGGTCGTCGCCGATACGGTTGTAATACTCCAGCGAACCGCTCAGGATATTGTTGAACAGACGGAAGTCGACACCAATGTTGAAGGTGGACGTCTTCTCCCAACGCAGCTTCGGGTTGGGCAGGTTGTCGTCCGTGTAATTCAGATACTGCGTATTCGTAGGGTCAGTGCCCAACGTCTTGTAGCGTGCCACGAAATAGGTGGTCGATGACTGGTCGACATTACCATTGACACCATAGGTCAGACGCAGCTTCAGGTAGTTGAGCCACGAGATGCCCTTCATGAAGTCCTCCTCAGTAGCGTTCCAGCCCGCACCGACCGACCACAGCGGATGGTGCTGGTCCTTGGTGTCGAGTCCGAAGAGGTCGGCTTCGTCCCAGCGGATGCTGGCGGTGAGGTTGTAGCGGTAGCGGTAGTTGTAGCCCACGTTGGCATAGAACGAGGCATAGCGGTGGAACGTCTCGCTCTGGTTGGGGTTCAGTCCGCCGTACGTCTGCTTGCCGTCGTACACCAGGCTCTGCCAACCGGTAGAGTACATCGACGCCCAGTCCATGCGTACTGCCGTCAGCGACGTGGAGTTGTAGCCGTAGAGCAGCTGGTTGATGAGTCGCGGTGTCTTGTTCTCGCGAAACTCCAAACCCATGATGGCGTTGACGTTGTGCTTGCTGTTGTCGAAGCTCTTGTCGAAGTTCAGCTGGTTGCGGAACGTATAGCGATAGGCGTTGTTGGTCTGCTGGGCATAGCGACCGCCAGAAGGCAGCAGACACTCGCCATCCTGGTCGATCATCGCGTTGTGCGTCAGGCGCATCAGGTAGGTGTTGGCATCGTCGTAGGTCTCGCTACGGTTCTGCGACCACTCGTACTGGAACATGACGTTATACTTGAACCACTTCAGGAACTTGGCCTCGACATTGATAAAGGGACGCATGCGCACACGACGGGTGTTGGTGAGGGTCTCGTCGAGCGACTCCAACACGTTGAAGCTATAGGGCATCAAGCCCTCTGTACCCTCGACTTGACGGATGCGCGACACGTTCAGCGCCGAACCGACATAACCGCCGATGTTGACGTTGGGCGAATAGACGTAATTGCCATTGGCGTCGAGGATGCTGGCATAACGCTCCTGGATAGTATATTGGGTGTACAGGCCTTCGGGCGACGTGCTCTTGCTCAGACGGGCGTCAATGCCTAACTTGATGTCGAGCCACTTGGTCAACTTGAAGGTGCTCTTATAATATAATGAGAACGCGTTTGCGCGATCATTCTTAATACGGTTCTTGTCGTGCTGGTAGTTGAACGAGGCAAAATGGTTGCCGCTCTTGCCCTTCTGCGACAGCGACACGTTGTATTTTTGGGTCAGCGACGTGCGCCACACGTTTTCGCGGAACTGGTCGTAGTAGTCGTTATGGCGCCACTGGTCGAGTGTCCGACTGACCTCGTCTGCCGTGATGCGACCCTCGTCACGGTCGCGATACAGTTGGTAGAGGGGCGAATAGTAGTTGTTCTTCAGCTCGCTGAACATCAGCGCTACACTGCCCTTGTTAGCCACGCGGTTGTTATACACCTCCGTCTCGTAGTCGATGATGTCGGAGGTGGAGGCATAGTGCATATTGTCGAACTTGGGCTTCGTGGAGATATACCAGTCGGCATTCACGTTCACCGTCGTCTTCTCGGACTTACCCTGCTTCGTAGTCACCACAATCACACCGTTGGCGGCCAATGCACCGTAGATAGAGGCGGCAGCAGCATCCTTCAGCACCGTGATGGACTCAACATTATAGGGATTGATGTCGCTTAACTTCAGGTCGGTAGCCATATCGTCGACCACGATGAGCGGCGTAGAACCTACCTCGTTCGAGAAGGTGCCGATACCACGCAGGATAGGGGAGCTCTCGCCAGTATTGGGATTGATGGACATCGTGAGACCTGCCACCTGACCTTCCAATGCCGACTGGATGTCCTTGTGCATCACGCGGTTCAGCTTCGTGGAGTCCACAAAGCCGAAGGCCGCCGTAGAGCGTTCGCGACTCAGTTTCTGGTAACCAGTAGAGATGACCACAGCCTCAGCCAGCTGTGTGGACATCTCGTTCATCGTCACCTGAAGGGCCTTCTGACCCTTGACGGCTGTCTGGTAGGGTTCCATACCGACATAGCGGAACAGCAATACGGCGTCCTCGCTGTCTATCTGGATTTTGAACTGACCTTCCATGTCGGTTACGGTACGATGCTTACCGTTCTTCACGTACACGCTGACACCTATCAGCGTCTCGCCTTTCGTATCCGTCACCGTACCCGTCACAACGCGTTGCGCGCTGGCAGGAAGTACTGTCATAAACAGCATCAAAAATGATGTTAGTAGCAACTTCATATACATTTTTTATTTATTTCGGGGGACAAAATTACAAAAAAAAATCCAAATGTTGTAGGTTATTCCGATTTTTTTCGTAAATTTGCCCCCGATATGAATCTAAAACAACATTAAAACAGTTAAACAAATGAAGAAAATTTTTGTATTCGCATCCATGATGCTCGTCCTGTTCACGATTTCTTCGTGTAAAGTTGATGACAACCCCGTCGTACCCGAAGACGATCCTGCAGGCAATGAAACGGTTTCTTATTCTGTGGACGGTGTCAATTATGAAGCTGGCGTAGCTGCCGTCTTCAACGCTGAAGTAGGTCAAGAGCTGTCGTTGACCCTTGGTGTCTATGATGCCGAGGACGCTTATGCTGTAGACTTCGGTGACGGCAATCTGGTGGCCCAGAAGGTTGGTGTCAACAACGCTGGTCCCGTCAAGGAAGATGGCAATACGGGTTCGGCTACCGTTTTCACAGGAACCGTTGCCGGTAAAGGTATTGTAACCGTTTATGGTAAGAACGATATCTGGTATCTGATTGCTTCGGGTAATGCAATGCCTGCCAGCTTCGATCAGGAGAAACTGAAGAACGTTGTCCAGATGACCTTTAGCGGTGTTAACGTAGAGAGCGTAGAACTGCCCGCTGCTTTGGAGAAGTTGACCAGCTTCGCCTTCAACAACAGCCCCGTGAAGTCGGTTGACGTTTCAAAGGTTGCTCAGCTGAAGTCTTTGTCTGTCATCTATGCTCCGACGTACACAGGCGAAATGAATCTGGAAGCTATTGACCTTCAGAACAACACCGAGTTGACCGACCTGTCTATCCAGGCTCAGGCTACTGGCGTCAATGCCAAGCTGAAGGAAATCGACCTGAGCAAGAACACCAAGCTCACCAACATTTATCTGCCTAACAACAGCCTGGAAAAGGTTACATTGCCTGCTGACTTCACAACGAAGGATGCCAACGATCCCAGCGTAACAGCAAAGGTAACTATTTTCCTTCAGAACAACCAGCTTGCCGCTGTTGATGGTGACTTAGACAAGTTGCCTGCTAAGTCGCAAATCAACATTTCCGGCAACAAGTTCACACTGGCTACGCTGCCTGCAAAGCCCGCCAACGTTTCTGCCAGCAAGTACACCTATGCACCTCAACCAGCTTACGAGGTGGCTGAAGCTTTCACAGGAGCCGACGTTCTCGACCTGTCGAGCCAGTTGACAGCAACAGGTGTTGCCGCAGAGCCCAAGACCACCACATTCTCTTTCCTGGCTGGTGAGACCGAGCTGAAGGAGAACGAAGACTATAAGGTAGTAGAACCTGGTAAGTTCCAGTTCCTGAAGTCACAGACTGAGAAGGTGCACGCCGTGATGGCAACTGATGCATTCCCCAAGTTCTCAAGCAAGAATGCATACATTACCACAGAGTTCACTGTAACTGTTTCTGCCGAGGGTCGCACATGGGACTTTACCTCGTGGAGCACTGAGACCGTTGCCAACCTGAAGGCCGACGCTGCTGCCAGCATCTTCACGGGTTGGAGCGACGTCGAGAAAGATCCTGCAAAGACGGACAAGAATGGAAATCCTAACCCCCAGGAGCCTACAGAGACCTCTAAGGACAACTGCTTCTGGCTACAGGCAGAGACTGCTGAAGCCAACGGCAAAGCTATTAAGGAATTTGAGGGACTTGTATGGAACAAGACATATATACTTAATCGTTCGCTGGCTATTGCCGTCAACTATCCGAAAGCTCTAAGCGACTATGATGGTGGCGCTTACCTTTGGTTGGGCGGTGGTTCGAAGAAGGTTCCTTGCTTCACCATTCCTGGCGTAAAGGCTGGACAGACTATCACGATGGTGGTTGAGTCGCACAAGTTATCTGACGCTCGCGGCGTTGAGTTGTACACAGGTGTTGATTCCGAAGGTTTGGTTGATACTGCCACCAAGATTGGCGATTCCTTCAAGCCGACAACAAAGGATACACATACTTGGACTATTGAGAATGATGCCGATGTGATTGTCTACAACACCAGCGGCTGCCACATCTACAGCATCGTAGTGAAATAATACGTTTATCTCATTCGAGGTCGGATAAACGTCTGGATGATGCCTCGTACGGCAAGGAAAAGAATCATGGCGAACCAAAGCGCCTGATTGCCGTACAGAGGCATCATTTTGTATGCTACGGCGAAGAAGACGACGGCGGCAATGGCGGCGCTGAGCAACATGCCGCGCGTATGGGTGGTGCCGATGAAGATACCGTCCCAGATGAAGGCTGCCGCACCAGCTACGGGAATGAGGTAAGCCCACCAGACGTAACCCTCGCTGGCGGCAACGACGTGCGGATGGTCTGTGAGCAGGCGCAGAAACGGCATTCCACCTATTATATATATAAAGGTGAACAACGCCGTCATAGCTGCACCCCAGAGGAAGAGATGTCTGACGACGCTGCGATACGACCGCAACTGGCGCGCCCCCCAGAAACGACCGCCCAGTGCCTCACCGGCATACGCAAAGCCGTCCATCACGTAGGAGAACAGCAGGTAGAGCTGCATCAACAGCGTGTTGGCAGCCAGAACCTCAGCACCCTGACGTGCTCCGGCAGCGGTGAAGTAGAGGTTGACGGCAACAAGACAAACGGTGCGCAGGAAGATATCGACAGAAACCTCACAACGGGACAGTCCCCATGTGCTAAACAAAGCACGGAGGGACTGTTTCCATTTTAGGTGACGCCAATAGTATTGCTTCAGCATGACTACGGCAACGACGAGTCCGGCATACTGTGCAACGACGGTACCGAAGGCGACACCCGACACTTTCATCCCTAATCCATAGACGAAAAACAACGACGCCAAGATGTTGACAACGTTTTGCAGGATGCTGATAACCATCGGCGTGCGCGTGTTCTGCATACCGATAAACCAGCCGCTCAGCGCATAAAGTCCCAACATGGCGGGAGCCCCCCATATCACAATGCGAAAATAGACATCGACCAACATGCTGACATCGGACGTCGGTCCTATCAGCCATAGCATTAGCCTGTAAAGCGGCCACTGGAACACCAACAGCACTACTGATGTTGCGAGTGCCACCGTGACGGATTGCGTCAACAGCCGCGTCATCTCGCCAAAATCGCGCCGTCCGCGTGCCTGTGCCGTCAGTCCGCTCGTACTCATGCGGAGAAATCCGAAGAGCCAGTAGATCAGGTTAAAGATCATCGAGCCGACGGCGATGGCACCGATATATGCCGCCGAACCCATGTGGCCGACTATCGCCGTATCCACAAGTCCAAGTAGCGGCACTGTGATATTCGTCACGATGGCAGGCAGCGCTATTTTCAGTATCTGTAGGTCTCTTTTATTCATTTTTCCTGCAAAGATAACACTTTTTTCAAGAATAATCACTATCTTTGCAGAAACTTAAGCAAAAATGATGATGAAAAGGCTGTTAGCAATTGGCTTTTGGCTGTTGGCAATCAGCTGTGGAGCACAGACGTTCGCTATTGAGAAGCGGACGGACTCGCTCTACGTACTGACGCTGACCACCGACTCAACAT
>JAEEGH010022956.1_pt1 | contig 12738 bp, 8 predicted proteins | sample 9134181 | NCBI WGS metagenome assembly JAEEGH01 (sample SAMN16246544, study PRJNA631951) | gut metagenome | biome: gut microbiome; feature: rumen; material: DP-attached | host: Bos | place: Iran: Karaj | collected 2018-10 | reverse complement strand
GTGCAGACCGCCCAATGATACACGAACGTACTTGCGTCCCATGGCCTCGGCAATCGACTTGCCCAGCGAGGTCTTACCCACGCCCGGAGGACCGTAGAGACAGAGGATGGGGCTCTTCAAATCGCCACGCAGCTGCAGTACCGCCATGTATTCCAGGATGCGCTCCTTTACCTTCTCCATGCCGTAGTGGTCCTTGTCCAGCACCTTCTGGGCACGGTTCAGGTCGAGGTCATCCACCGTCATTTCGCCCCAGGGCAGTGAAATCATGGTCTGCAGGTACGTCAGCTGTACGTTCCAGTCAGGACTCTGCGGGTTCAGCTGGTCGAGCTTCTCCACTTCCTTGTAGAAGACGCGCTCAATATCCTCTGACCATTTCTTGTTGATGGCTTTCTCCATCAGGTCACGTTTCTCGGGCGAGCCCTCGCCGTTGCCCATTTCTGCCTGGATGTTACGTATCTGCTGCTGCAGGAAATAGTTACGCTGCTGCTCGTCAAGGTCATCGCGCGTCTTGTTGCGAATCTCCTGCTTCAGCGTTTCCAGCTTGATCTCGCGGTTCAGGATGCGCATGGTGTTGAACAGGCGTTCCTTGATGGAATCCAAGCCAAGCAGCTCTTCCTTCTCCTTGACGGTGAACGGCATATTCGAGCAGATGAAGTTCAGCGTCAAGATGTCGTTGTTCATGTTGTTGATGGCGAAGTTGGCCTCTTCGGGCAGCTCGTCGTTCATGCGGATATAGTCCTGTGTCAGTTTCCGCAGGTCAGCTATCGCTGTCTTGAACTCACGGTCGCGCTTCTCAGGCTCTAATTCGGGCATCGATACAACGCGTCCCTTCAGGTAGGGCTTGTGGGCAGTAATGGCTTCCAACTTGATTCGTCCCAGTGCCTGGATGATGACCGTCACGTTGTCGTTGGGCAGGGTAATCATCCTCACGATACGGGCACATACTCCGTATTCGTACAGGTCTTTCTGTTCAGGAAAATCGGTGTCAGGCTTGATCTGACAGACCACGCCAATCAACTTGTTGTGCTTTTCAGCTTCTTCCACCAGATGCAGGCTCGTCACCCTTCCAATCAGGATGGGCGATACGATACCAGGAAACATGACAATGTTGCGCACTGCCAATATCGGCATTTCGTTGGGAAGTTGGAAAGCGTTTAAGTCTGTATAGTCGCCTTCTATGTCAGCTATCATCGAGAAGGCCCTGTTATTTTGTATATTACTCATTCTTTTTTACATATTTTATATTTGAGAGTGCAAAGGTATATAAATTTTATGGATTACGGATTACAGATTACGGATTTTTTTGTAACTTTGCATAAAATTCGCGATATGAGTAACACTTATTTTGAATTTAAACGGTTTACGGTTCATCAGGAACGCTGTGGCATGAAGGTGGGAACCGACGGTTGCCTGTTGGGGGCTTGGGCCGTTATGCCTCCTGCAGAGAGATGCAGTCCCCACATTCTTGACGTTGGGACCGGAACAGGACTGATAGCCCTCATGATGGCACAACGTTACCCTGAAGCCCGTGTGACGGCAGTGGAAATTGACGCTGAGGCTGCCGGTCAGGCACAGGAGAATGTGTTACAGTCGCCCTTTGCCTCCCGCATCGAGGTGGTACAGGCTGATTACAAGGATATGCAGGGTGTCTTTTCCTCTATTGTCAGCAATCCTCCCTATTTCATCAATGCATTGGACTGTCCTGATCCGCAGCGCTCGCTGGCACGCCACAATAACTCGCTCACCTATGACACGCTCATGCAGCATGCCGCACAACTGTTGGCTGCTGAAGGTGAAGTATCCGTCATCGTGCCTTTCGATAATAAGGCCAATATGGAGGCTGCTGCTGCCTTGGCAGGGTTGGTGCCCTCAAGAACATGTCTGGTCAAGACGACAGAAAGGAAGGCTCCCCGCCGCTGCCTGATGGCATTTAGAAAAGCTGTCAACTGTGATGTGGAATACACAGAATTGGTCATTGGAAGTAGCGAATTTAGGGCATTGATGCACGATTTTTACCTTAAAATGTAAAAAAACACAAAAAAGTAGCAGAAAAGTTTGGCGGTGTCAAATAAAGTGCTTACCTTTGCACCCGCAAAACGAAAAAGCAATGCACCCGTAGCTCAGTTGGTAGAGCACCTGACTCTTAATCAGGGTGTCCAGGGTTCGAGCCCCTGCGGGTGTACACGATGGACGGCACACAAATGCCGTCCATTATTGTTTCAATGAAAAAAACAATATTTAGTAAGTACGACAAAAAGCAGATTGCGGAACTGGAGCCAGAGGTGTTTGGCGGACGTATCGTAGTGGTTGTCAGCGAGTCGGAGGCACGACGCGCTGTCAGTTATCTGCTGACTCAGTCCATCCTGGGTGTCGATACTGAAACCCGCCCCTCGTTTCGAAAAGGACCAATGAACAAGGTGTCCTTGCTGCAGGTTTCTTCGCACGATATTTGTTTTCTCTTCCGGCTGAACCATACGGGAATATCCTCTTCCGTCCGACGTCTGTTGGAAGATACCACCGTGCCGAAGATTGGGCTCTCGTGGCATGATGACCTGTTGCAGCTGCACCGTCTGGGAGAGTTTGAGACGGGATTGTTTATCGACCTTCAGGACCATGTGCGTGAGATAGGTATCCAGGACTTGAGTCTTCAGAAACTGTATGCCAATCTGTTCGGTCGTAAGATCAGCAAGCGCCAGCGGCTGAGCAACTGGGAGGCCGACATACTCAGCGATAAGCAGAAGGCCTATGCTGCTACTGATGCATGGAGCTGCATACGCCTCTATGAAGAGTTGCAGCGATTGAAGGAAACTGGTGATTATGAACTTGTTATAGTAGAAGATGTACAAGACGATTTACTTAAGGAAAGGTAAGGAAGAGAGCCTGCTGAGATACCATCCGTGGATATTCTCAGGTGCCATACAGCGTATGGACGACGGGCTGGAAGAAGGGGAAGTGGTACGCGTGTTGACCAGCAGCGGCGACTATATTGCTACCGGTCATTACCAGCAGGGTAGTATCACGGTACGTGTGCTGACTTTCAGCGATGTGGAGATTGACGACCAGTTCTGGTATTCACGCCTCTCATCGGCCCTCCGCATGCGTCAGGCCATCGGCATTGCCGACAGCGCAGACAACAACACCTACCGATTGGTTCATGGTGAGGGTGACCTATTGCCCGGACTCATTATTGATGTTTATGGACAGACGGCTGTCATGCAGGCTCACAGCATCGGTATGCACCTGAACCGCAAGGCCATTGCCCGTCAACTCATGGAAGTCATGGGTGACCGTCTGCAGCATGTCTATTATAAGAGTGAGACCACGCTCTCGTTCATGGATCCAGAAAACGGTTTCCTCATCGGGGGCAGCAAAGACAATGTGGCGGTGGAGAACGGTCTGAAGTTCTGTGTCGATTGGCTGAAAGGCCAGAAGACGGGTTTCTTTGTTGACCAGCGTGAGAACCGTTCACTCCTGGAGCGTTACGCCAAAGGCCGTCGCGTCCTGAATATGTTCTGTTACACAGGCGGTTTCTCGGTCTATGCCATGCGTGGCGGGGCATCGTTTGTCCATTCTGTTGACAGTTCGGCCAAAGCCATTGAACTGACGCGTCAGAATGTGGAGATGAATTTCCCCAACGATCCGCGCCATGAGGCTTTCTGCGATGATGCCTTTAAGTTCCTTGAAAGAGTAGCCCCCCTTTCGTCCCCCGAGGGGGACACTAATGTCCTGAAAAGTAATGAAGCCCCCTCGGAGGCAGTAGGGGGGGCTTCCTACAACCTTATCATTCTCGACCCGCCGGCATTTGCCAAGCACCGTGGGGCCCTGCACAATGCGTTGAAGGGCTACACCCGACTGAACCAAAAGGCGTTCGAGAAGATAGAGAAGGGCGGAATTCTCTTCACTTTCTCCTGCTCACAAGTAGTGACGAAAGACCATTTCCGCAATGCCGTGTTCACGGCAGCTGCCCAGGCTCACCGCAAGGTACGCATCCTGCATCAGCTGCACCAGCCAGCTGACCATCCAGTCAATATCTATCATCCAGAGGGTGAATACCTGAAGGGGCTTGTGCTCTACGTAGAGTAGTTGAATGTTGAGCGTTGAGGGTTGAGTGTTGAGTGATGAGTGTGATGTTGAAGCGTGTTGAGTCCTATATCGAAGAGCATCGGCTGTTACAGCGTGATGGCCGTTATCTGGTTGCACTGAGTGGTGGAGCCGATAGCGTGGCGCTCTTGCTGGTGCTGCGGGAAATGGGCTATGCCGTAGAGACTGCACACTGCAATTTCCACCTTCGTGGCGAGGAGTCAGACCGCGACGAGCAGTTTGTGGTCACGCTTTGCGAGGGTAGGGGAATTGCCTTACACCGTGCTCACTTCGACACCCGCGAATATGCCGCCCTGCATCATGTCAGCATTGAGATGGCTGCGCGTGAACTGCGCTACCGCTATTTTGAACAGCTGCGTCAGGATCTGCAGCTGGATGGTATCTGCGTGGCTCATCATCGCGACGATTCCGTAGAGACGGTACTGATGAACCTGGTGCGAGGTACTGGCTTGCGCGGGCTACAGGGCATTCGTCCTAAGAACGGCTACATTCTGCGTCCGTTGCTTTGCGTCAGTCGTCAGGACATCGAGCATTTCCTGGCCGAGCGCCAACAGTCCTTCGTCACCGACAGCTCCAACCTGAAGGCGGATGTCGTACGCAACAAGATTCGGTTGAACATCCTTCCCCAACTGCTTGACATCAATCCCGCTGCCTCTTCCAACATTCAGCTGACGGCTGAGCATGTGGCTGACGCCTTGAGTGTATATGACGATGCTATCCAGACTCAGCGTCGTGAGGCCGTTGTCGAAGAGAGTGACAGCCGACTGGTGCTCGACATGAGCAAGCTGACCAACGACACGGTTCTCTTCGAGATTTTAAGGGAATATGGTTTCAATGCCGCGCAGGCTGCAGCTGTCCGTACCACAACAGGCAAGCTCTTTTCCGCTCCTGACTATGACCTGGTGGTGGATCGCGGTCGGCTGATTGTTGAGCACCGTGAGGAGCAACTGAAGCCGCTTAGGATTCCCGAGCCAGGCAACTATGTGATAAGTGATAAGTCACAAGTGGCAAGTAATAAGTTGGAAGGCAGGTACTTGTCACGTATCACTTGTCACTTGTCAATTAAACCGTCAGGCTTTGTACCTTCAAAGGAACCGAATCTGGTTCATCTGGATGCCGACAAAGTACAATTTCCCTTGACACTGCGCCCTGTCCGTGAGGGCGACTGGTTTGTGCCCTTTGGCATGACGGGCCACAAGCTGGTCAGTGACTTCCTGACCGACCGCAAGGTGAACCTGTTGGACAAAAGAAAAGCGCTCGTCGTTTGTGATGCGACGAACGCTGTTCTTTGGCTGGTAGGTTATCGTACGGATAACCGTTTCCGCATTAGTGAAGAGACGAAAGCTGTTTTAGAATTGTCTCTCAACTCCTAACTCCTCGCTCGGCTCAGCCAAGAGCTCCTAACTCCTAATTCCTCGCTCGGTTTTGCCGCTTGACTCAGCCAAGAAATCCTAACTCAATTATCCGTTCATCGACAGCAGGAACTCCTCGTTGTTCTGAGTCCTAAGCAGACGGTCACGAACGGTGTCCATAGCCTCCATGGCATTCATTTCAGCAATGAACTTACGGCAGATCCACATACGGTTCAGCGTGGTCTGATCCTGCAGCAGGTCGTCACGACGTGTAGAGCTCTGTACCAGGTCGATAGCTGGGAAGATACGCTTGTTCGACAGCTGACGGCTGAGCTGGATTTCCGAGTTACCCGTTCCCTTGAACTCCTCGAAGATTACCTCATCCATCTTACTGCCCGTATCAACCAGAGCCGTAGCAATGATGGTCAGCGAACCGCCACCCTCAATGTTTCGGGCTGCACCGAAGAAGCGCTTGGGCTTCTGCAGAGCGTTGGCATCCACACCACCCGTGAGCACCTTTCCGCTGGCAGGGGCTACGGTATTGTAGGCACGTGCCAGACGCGTGATGGAGTCAAGGAAGATGACCACGTCGTGTCCGCACTCTACCATACGCTTGGCCTTCTCCAGCACGATGCCGGCAATCTTCACGTGGCGGTCGGCAGGCTCGTCGAAGGTCGAGGCAATCACCTCGGCATTCACGGTGCGGGCCATGTCGGTCACCTCCTCCGGACGCTCGTCAATGAGCAGCATCATGATGTATGCCTCGGGATGGTTGGCGGCAATGGCGTTGGCAATATCCTTCATCAGGATGGTCTTACCGGTCTTGGGCTGTGCCACGATGAGCGCACGCTGACCTTTACCGATGGGCGAGAACAAATCCACAATGCGGACTGACGGATTCGTCGTTGCAGCATCGCCGCAGAGCGTAAACTTCTCGTCGGGGAACAGCGGTGTCAGGTGTTCGAACGAGATGCGGTCACGTACCTCGGCGGGCTGGCGTCCGTTAATCATGTTGACTTCGCTGAGTGCGAAATACTTCTCATTGTCATGCGGAGGACGCACGGTGCAATCCACCACGTCACCCGTCTTCAGTCCGTATCTCTTGATCTGCTGCGGGCTGACGTAGATGTCATCTGGCGACGACAGGTAGTTGTAGTCGGATGAGCGGAGGAATCCGTAGCCGTCCTGCAACACCTCAAGCACGCCGTTACCGGTAATCAGGTCGTTAAAGTCGAAACTGTCGGCTGGGGTGGGGTTGACTGTCGGCTGCTGGGTATTGGCTCCTGTCCTTTGTCCTACAGGACGGTCGAAAATGTCGAGTGTCGGCATGGCACCCTGGTCTTCAATGGGAATATCTACCACAGTGATGAAGTCGGTACCGTCGCCCGGATCACCTTCCCACACACCGTCGGCTTCCATGGGACCAGGCAGCCCTTGACGAGCATTATTCTCAGTCCATTCGGGTGCCTCTTTGCCCTCGGCTGCTGTCTCAGCCTGTTGGTTGTGCTGCGACATCTTTTCCTGCAACTGTTCCAGCATCTGCTGGTCGGCAGCCTCGTCAGCATTGACGGCTGGGGCAGCCTCTGCTTCAGGTACGGCAGGAACCGTCTCTGTATCAGTTGTTTCCTCCTTGCTCTCAGCCTGCTTCTGGGCTTCCTCGGCAGCACGCTTGGCAGCCTCGATGGCCTCTTTCTCAGCCTTCGACTTACGGCCGCGCTTCTTGGGAGCGGGCTTCTCGGGCTCGGGTGCCCCCTCCAACTTCCCCCCATTAGGGGAGGCTTCTGACGCATCCGGGCTTCCCCCCAATGTGGGTGATGAGAGGGGGGCTTCATCATTAAACAGCGGCATGGGCTGATTCTTAGGCATTCCTACGCCGTTCTTAACGTCGAAGTTCTCACCTTCCTGACCGTTGACGGTATATACACGGTCCGTATCTTTCTTGCTGATACGTGTGCGTTTACGCTTTGGCTGCTCGCTGATGCCGGCAGCCGAGTTCTCGGCAGCCTTGTCGAGAATGGCGTAAATCACGTCCTGCAGCTCATCTTTCGGTGTGACCTTCACACCCAGATCGGCGGCGATTCCCATCAACTGGGGAATCTCCATAGCTTCTAATTCTTCTTTCTTGTACATAGTATTACCACTCTGATGAAACGGTGGCTCGTTTTGTTTTGTTTGATTTTTATTGTGATGATGGTGCTTCCCGACGCGGGATGCTACCAGTTTTGTTGAGATGCCTACAGACCTAGTAGTCCGTTTGCGGCTGCAAAATTAATCAAATTATTTCAAACCACCAAATATCCATCAAACTTTTTTTTAGAAGCTCGTAAGTATCTTTTATTTCCTGTTGTAAATCATCTTTTTGCCATCGACAATCCTGATGCCATTCACGTGTGAGTTCTCGTTGACACGTCGTCCGGAAAGGTCGTAGGTGCCATGAATCCTATTGTCATTGTCATCATTCTTCACATCTCTTATCGCTGTGGGTGCTGTGCTGAACAGCCAGTAGTCAAAGTCCATGGCCAAGGGACCTCTGCCCGAGAGCGAGAAGAACAAGTCGCACACACCAGTGATGGGAGTAGTCAGGTTGCATGTATATTCTTGCCACTCACCATCGGTCGGTTCCACGGGGATGCGTCCGATAGCCGTACTCGTCGGCGAGCCGATACGCACAACCAGCGTACCTTTCTTATAGACGCGTAACCTGGCTGTGAACGACTGGGCACCCGACTCGCCGAAATCCACGCCACGCACCTTGATGTAATTGCTCGACTTTAGGTTCGTCACATAGCAGCCATTGTAATCGCCCTCGCTTCTCACGCCCTGACTCTGGTTGATGGTCTCAGCCTCCTGAAGAATGTACGGGTTGACATACTGCAGTTGTTCGACACCCGTTGTGGTAGCCGTGATGAAAGGTATCGTTCCGTCGGCGTTGGGCGTATATTCCTCTATGCAGGTGGCACGCTTATAACCGCCTCCATCAGGCAGTTTCCCGTTATGGTAGAACAGGTAGTGATGTCCCTTATACTCCACACTGCCCCCATGAATGGTAAAACTGTTTTCGGCCTCTCCCATCACTTTGCCCTGATAGGTCCACGGGCCGGTAACATGGTCGGAAGTGGTGTATGCCCAGTGTTCCGGCACGCCGCCAGCGGCATATTCCAGGTAGTACTTGTTGCCGCGCTTGTATATCCACGATGCCTCCTCGAAGTTGGTCTTGGGTGTGCCGTCGGAATTGTAACCCTTGAAGGGACCAAACGCATTCTCATCCTTGGTGTTCACCTCTATCTCGCCACTGGTGAGTGAGGTCATGCTATTCGACAGTTTGGCATACCACAGCATATTGTTGCCGTAGAACAGATATGCCTGTCCGTTGTCGTCGATAATCACTGACGGGTCAATCTTGAACCAACCCTTTACCAATGGCTTCTTGATGGAATCTATGTAGGGGCCTGCAGGACTGTCGGCTACGGCCACGCCGATGCCAGGATATGCCTGGTTCTTGATGGTGGCCGTGACATACCAATACCATTTTCCGTTACGTTCAATGCACTGGCTGGCCCAGCAGTCGTTATCCTGCTTAGCCCACGCTGAGAAGGTAGCCGATGTCAGCGGTGTTCCTCTGTAGGTCCAGTTCACCATATCCACGGTGCTGTAGAGCAGCCAGTCCTTCATGGTGAAATAGCCGTTCAGGGTAACGTCCTCATCGTGATCCACGAAGAGGTAAAGTGTGTCACCATGAACGTATGGTGCCGGGTCTGGTGTATAGCGGTCGCAGATAATGGGGTTCTGTGCTACGATATCCATGACCGGCATCCACGCCAGCCACACCAATAACAAAGGGTTTATCACTCCCCTCCACAGCTTATGCTGAAGGGCGTTTCTTCTTGTAAAGTCTTTTATCGTTCTCAATTTTTTCTGATTATTGTTATTATATAACGCAAAAATAACGTAGATGTTGATAATCACAGACGTTAATTCTTCTTAATTGCCAGCAATAATACAAAAAGCCATACGAAAAACCCTCGGCAAACCCGAAAACTGGGTGCCGAGGGTGAGTAGTGCGGCGATGATGGTGTTGGGATGGACTAAACATCCTCAATCTCGTCGATGATGTCCTGAGCGGCATTCACGGCTTTGAAATGGTAGTAGAGACCGATGGCGAGACCTATGAGTGCGCCTGTGATTACGGCGATGGTCATCACCCAGGGGTAGGTTCCCTCAGGGGCATTCTTCCATGCGAACTCGTAGCAAGCCCAGGCACCCCAGGGAATGATGAGCAGCGGGCTGACATAGTAGAGCCACTGGTTGTACTGTTTCTTGAAACGGGCCATGACTCGGGCTACCGTTGAGAGGTCGTCCCTCATGAAGTTGAGCTCATCAACGGGCCTGTGAATGTACCAGGTGGCAACGGCACAGAACAGCACCATGAGGACGGTGGCAATGAGAAACGCCAGACTGAACATGCCGGTGAAATAGAGCAGTGGATACAGGAGGATGCAGATGGCCACGCCGATATACTCCACAATCTTCGTGCTGTTGATGGCATTCTTCTTGGCCTTCATGGTTTTGCGGAGCAGGTGGTCGTTGATGATTTCCTGGTTCTTCAGCTGTTGTTTGAGGATGGCATACTGGTTGCGCATCTCCTCGAAGTTCATTTCTTCCATATTCCTGTTTTTTTACATTTTTTTCATTTGTTCCTTGATTCTGAAGAGCTTTACGCCCACGTTCTTGGGAGTGATACCCATGACGGCGCCGATCTCGTCGTAGCTCATGCCTTCGAGCCACATCATGACCAGAGCCCTGTCAACGAGTCCAAGGCGTCCGATGCGCTGATGTAACTGTCTGACCTGCGTGCTGTTGGAGTCGGCGTCCTGAAAGAAGTTCACGTTCATGGTCAGAGGCACTCGTTTTACCTCCTTCTTTTTCTTACGCTCCTGCAGGAGACATGTGTTGAGGGCAACGCGATAGATCCACGTGCTGATCTTACTTTCGTCGCGAAAACTATCAATGCCTTTCCACTTGTTGATCAGCGTCTCCTGAAAGAGGTCGTTCACCTCTTCTTCGTCATGGGAGAACATGTAGCACACCGTGTAGATGGTGCTCTTATGCTCCCGCACTAACCGGGCAAATTGTTCTTCGTTTTGTTTCTTCATCGTTTTTTTGATGTTTTATCCGTTAGATGCACGAAGGCATCAGAAAATTACAGGAAATCTGAAAAAAATATTACGTTTATGGCACAAAGTTAGCAAAAACTTGAGAGTTGAGCGTGGAGCGTTGAGAGACTTTTGCTGTGCTTAACCTTTTTTACCTTTTTACTTTTTTACCTTTTTACTTTTTTGATTACCTTTGCAGGAAATTGGCTGAGCGTTCTTTAATCTAAAGGTGCAAAGCGGCAATGCCGAGCGGAGCGTCTCCTTTTAATCTTTAATGTTTAATCTTTAACTTTTAATATAATGATGAAGTCTCTTATTAATCGTATTTTGCAGGATGGCCACTGTCTGGACGGCGGCATTCTGAAGGTGGACCGTTTTATCAATCACCAGATGGACCCCTACCTGATGAAGCAGGTGGCGGTGGAGTTTATGAACCGCTTTGCTGACGCGCGGCCCACGAAGATCCTGACCATCGAGGCGTCGGGCATTGCTCCTGCAGTGATGCTGGGCTTCTTGATGGAACTACCGGTAGTGTTCGCCAAGAAGAAACAACCGTTAACAATGAGTGATTTCTACGTTTCGAAGGTACGCTCATTTACCAAGAAGAATGACTATACGCTGATTATCAGCAAGGAGTATCTGTCACCCAACGACCGCGTGCTGTTCATCGATGACTTTCTGGCGTTCGGCAATGCAGCTATGGGTGTCATCGACGTGTGCCGACAGTCAGGAGCCGAACTGGTGGGCATGGGATTCATCATTGAGAAGGAGTTCCAGGGAGGCCGCAAGGTGCTGACCGATGCTGGCGTGAAGCACATTGAGTCGCTGGCCATTATTGAGTCATTGGATAACAACCTGATCAAGCTGAAGGATGTCAAGATAAGGAAGGTCAACATCTACGAAGAGGCCAACCGCTGTCTGCTGTGTCAGGATGCACCCTGCACCAAAGCCTGCAAACGCGGAGACCCTGCACGTGCCATTCGTGCCATCCGCTTCGACAACCACAAGCCCGCCCTGCGCTGGGTGAAGGACTGTACCGACGGCGACTTGGAGCGTGCTGAGCAGGCCTGCATCCACTACAACTGGCCGATTCGCATCAAGGAGATGCTGCGCAGCATTCATCCGGATGATGTGGATGACAGCAACTATCCTGAGCTGGGCATCACGTTCTGTGGCATCAAGTGTGAAAACCCGTTCTTCCTGGCCTCGTCGGCCGTCTGCACCAACTACGAGATGGTGGCACGTTCCTTCGATGCCGGCTGGGCCGGTGTGTACTACAAGACCATCTGCCTGCAGGAAATCAAGGAGGTGTCGCCACGCTTCGACGCCATGCACGACAATGCCACACACGGCGATTTCTACGGCTTCCGCAACATGGAACAGCTGAGCGAGAATCCTGTGGAGATGGACTTCGACATTCTGCACCGCCTGAAGCAGAACTACCCCACAAAGGTGGTCATTGCCTCCATCATGGGACAGACCGAAGAGGAGTGGGTCAAGCTGGCGAAGATGGCTGAGGAAGCAGGCTGTGACGCTGTGGAGCTGAACTTCTCATGTCCGCAGATGAAACACACGGGCATGGGCAGCGACGTGGGCCAGAACCCTGATCTGGTCAGGGAGTTTACGCACTGTGTGAAGCAGAGCGTACGGATACCCGTCATATCGAAGATGACGCCCAATATCACCCATATTGCCGAGCCTGCCCTGGCATGTCTCGAAGCTGGTGCCGATGCCATCTCAGCCATCAACACCATCAAGTCGGTGACGATGAGCGTTGACTCCGAGGTAACCGGCCAGCGTACCATCTCCGGCTACTCAGGCCGTGCCGTCCGTCCTATAGCCCTGCGTCATGTTCTGGACTTGGCGCAGATGCCTGTGAAGACGGAACTGAGCGGCATCGGTGGCATTGAGACGTGGCGCGACGCCCTGGAGTTCATTCAGCTGGGCTGCAACAACGTTCAGGTGTGTACTGCTGTCATGCAATACGGCTACCGCATCATCGACGACCTCATCCTCGGTCTGCAGCGCTACATGGTGAAGCGTGGTGTCACACAGCTGCAGGAACTGGTGGGCGAGCAGCTGGCATCGTTCATGAAACCCGACAACCTGGACCGTGACACCATTGTCTATCC
>JAEEGH010022953.1_pt1 | contig 12738 bp, 13 predicted proteins | sample 9134181 | NCBI WGS metagenome assembly JAEEGH01 (sample SAMN16246544, study PRJNA631951) | gut metagenome | biome: gut microbiome; feature: rumen; material: DP-attached | host: Bos | place: Iran: Karaj | collected 2018-10 | reverse complement strand
GAACACTTAACTACTATTCCATGGAACATGACGAAATTTTTGTGACTGTGGATGGCGACAGTGCAACGCTCAAGGGCAAGAGTCGGGTAAATGCGGCTGTTTATGGCGGCGGACGCCACACCTGGCGCTTGCAACAAGATATGAAACTAAAAAAAGTTTGCGGCAAGTGGAAGTTCACTTTCTCGCAGGCGAGCACTTATTAAAGGAGTGAAAATGGATTATAGACAAGGTTATGTTTACGAATTGATGGATAACGGCGGGCCTACCGATGTACGGGAAAGTTATTTCAAGGAGGCCGTTGACGAGATGATGCGGTCGCGTGTTCTTTGTGCCAAGGCCAACGCCAAGTTGCCCGACGATCCCGGCTATGTCAAGGACCTAGAAGAACTGTTCGGCCGGAGCCTCGACGGAATCCGAATTTTGACCCCGTTCATTTGCGATTTCGGGAACCGCGTCAAGTTCGGCAAGGGCGTATTCATCAACCATTCCGCCATCCTGAGCGCTTCGGGCGGAATCGAGTTTGAAGACGGGGTTTCCATTGCTCCGGGAGTGCGTATCGCGACAATCAACCACGATTTCAACGAACGTCATACCAAGTACACCTACGGCAAGGTCACCATCAAGAGAAATGCATGGATTGGCATGAATGTGACGATTTGCCCGGGCGTGACCGTCGGCGAATATGCAGTGGTTGCTGCGGGAGCCGTACTCACGAAGGATGTGCCCGCCTATGCTGTGGTGGGAGGCGTCCCTGCGAAAGTCATCAAGATGCAGGACCCGACCGAACAGAAGGAGGGGTAGGAAAAATGTACAATCAGTCGAATAATTTCATTTCAAAGGAGATGTCGCCACGGTCGTAGGGGAATTTTTCCTTGTCGACGAGGATTTCCGCAAAGCCGAATTTTTCGTATAAGTGAATTGCGTGTGTGCATCTTCGGTTGGAAACGAGAACAATGTTTTTTGCTTGTTTTTTGCGGGCGTACTCGATACAGGCCTTGAGGCAGGCGCTGCCCGCACCGGTTCCCGTGTACATGCCCTTGGCGGCGAATTTCATGATTTCCCATTCCCCGGAATCGCGAGGGGCGATCATGCAGCATGCCATTACGTTGTCGCTATCGTCAACGGCGAAAAAGATTTCCGCACCTGCCGCGATGGCGGTCTCGACACTTGAAAGTTCGCGTTCGTCTTCGGGTTCCACCTTGAACATGGATGAAATCCACGCCAGGTTCATTTCGACAAAGTCTTTGCGGTACTTTGGGTTGTAAGGAACAATTTTCATGTTGACAATATATAAATTTCCGAACTGTAAAACCGTTAATCCCGGCCGTATTTTTACTATTGCGAATCGGTATTTTTTTATCTAATTTATATTTAAGAAAGATAGCCCAAAAGGAACATTCCATGAAAAAACTCGCTAGAATTTTTACTCTTGTCTTAACGCTTGCGCTGGCCCTGCTCTCCTTGACAGGCTGCGCCGAACGCAACAGGACCGACCAGAATGCCGATGCGGATTTCTCGAAAAAAGGCGATGTGCTGGTGGTGTATTTCACCTGGTCTGGGCACCTGCGGAGCATGGCGCACTGGATTGCCGACGAAGTCGGAGCCGATTACGCCCGCATCTTGCGCAAGGAAGAATACCCCGTAGGCTACAACGAGACCGCCGATGTTGCCAAAAAGGAAAAGGACGAAAACATTTATCCCGAGATAAACCTCTCCCTGAGCGATGAAGAAATGAAACGTTACAAGACGGTGTTTGTTGGCTTTCCGGTCTGGTGGTACGACGTGCCGATGCCCGTGATGACATTCCTGAAGCAGGCGAACCTGCAAGGCAAAAATGTCTATGCGTTCTTCTCTCACGAGGGTTCGTCCGACGGTGCAGGGAGCCTTCCTACACTCGAAAAGTTGATGCAGGCGAAGGGCGCCGCATTCGACAAGAAAACCGCCCTTTCTGTGCGCGGAAGCAAGGTCAAGGATTCCGAAACCGTTGTCCGCGAATGGGTGAAAAGCTTGAACATTCCCAAGAATGAGGCCGTTGCCGTTCCTTCCGAAATCACGTTCCCGCTGGGTGACGATGTAAGCGAACGCTTTACGGGCAAGGTATTCTTCAAGAACCTTATCCAGAAAGATTCTATTTACAACTTTCCGGTCACAAACCACATTACTTTTGCACCTGGAGCACGTAGCAGTTGGCATGTTCACGGCGGTATGGAAATTCTGGTAACAGGAGGAAAGGGGATCTATCAGGAAGAAGGAAAAAAGGCTCAGATTATTCGCAAGGGTGATGTGGTGCATATTCCTGCCGGAGTCAAGCATTGGCACGGGGCCGCGCCCGACAGCTGGTTCAGCCAGATTGTGATTTACGATGCCGGATGGAAGCCTGAAGCTGGCGATGTCCACAGTGCTCATGGTGCAGAACCGGTGACGGACGAATGGTACGCGAACCTCGAAACGGAAGATTATGCAGGACGCACTTTGACCGAAAAGGACGCATTTATGTTCGGAAACGGGACGCTATTCCCGTCGGAAAATTTTTCGGGTAACGTCTATCTCGGCGATGTGCTGAATGCCAAGAACGAAGCCGGAGCACCGGGCATTCACAACGTTGTCTTTGACGCAGGAACTTACAACAACTGGCATTCTCATGCAGGCGGCCAGGTCCTTATAGTGACCGACGGTATCGGCTACCATCAAATCGAGGGGCAGCCGTTGGAAATCCTGCACCCGGGCGATGTCGCGTTCTGCCCGCCGGGAGTCAAGCATTGGCACGGGGCAACGGCCAAAACAAAATTTGCGCACCTCGCAGCAAACGCGAATCCTGACAAGCCTGGCGTGCAATGGTTTGACCGTCTGCCTTTAGACGAATACAACAAGCTCCCTACGGAGTAAGCCCGGTTTGAATTTAGCCCCGACTATCCCCTTAACTGCTGGGGCGGAACGCCGAATACGCTCTTGACAAAGTTGTTGAAGTGCACCGGCGAAGAAAAATTAAGCTTGTATGCGATCTCGGAGATGGAAAGACTCTTGTTTTTGAGAAGTTCCATAATTTCGATGGCGGTAAAGCGGTTTATCCAGTAGCGGGCCGGAAACCCGCTTACTTTTTTGCATGTCTCGGAGAGGTGCTTCGAGGTGACGCAGAGCTTGTCTGCATAATAGGTCAGGTCGCGATGGTCGCGGTATTCGCCGGATTCCAGCATGGCCAGGTACCTTGTGACCAGTTCGCTACTTTGCGGTGCCACGCGATCCTTTTCGTCAAGTTTCGAAAGCTGGAAATCGAAAAAATCCAGGAACAGCTGTTGCAGGGCGCAGCCGACCGACTCCGTGTAGAATTCGTGATTCCGGTTTGAAAGCCTCCACTTGACATTCTCGAAATCTCGCTTGCAGCGCTCCCGTTCCTCGTCGTTCAATTTGAGAACCGGATTCAGGAACAGCCTGAATGTGCCCTGGATGCCGTAGTTGCTCATGGTTTCGAGAGCATGGATAAAGTCCATGTGCACAAAGATGACAGTAGCCTTGAAATTGCGGGATTGCCGTGCCTGCATGAACAGCCTCGGAAGCGTGACAATCATGCTCTCGCCAGCTGCAAGGGTAAATTCCGTATTGTTAAAAACAAAGGAACATTCGCCCTCTTCGCAAAGGACATGGGACACGTAATCGTAGCGGCTTTCCGACGCTATTTCAGAAACGCTCTCGCCGATGATGACGGACTGGCCTAGATCTTTCATATTGGAAATATAACCAAATTAATTTCGGGGCGAAAAAGGCATAAGTCGAACCGCATATTAAATATTGTGCAAACGCCACATTGAAGGTAATTTTAGAACAAACAAGAGGTAAATATGAAAAAACTTTTTAAAATCGCTCCTGTAGCACTTGTATCGGCCTTTACAATTTTTGTCATGGGCTGCAACGACAACACCGCAACAGAAACCCTGGTCATTGAACGGCAAGGCGTATTCGCGTCGGGTGGGAGCGTTACCGAGCCCATTCCCGGAGAATTCAACGTTACTGAAAACTGGATGGATTTTAGTCGCGCAGGAAACACCGCCCATGTGGACCATGCGAATACGTTCTTCCAGATTCCTGCAGGCGAAAACAAGTCGCCCATAGTGTATCTGCACGGCTACGGACAAACCCGCACCGGTTGGCAGGCCACTCCCGATGGTCGTGAAGGGTGGAGCGATATCTTCCTCAAGAAAGGTCACGCAGCATTCCTAGTGGACCAGCCCCGCAGAGGTGCTGCTGGCAATACGGTGAATGTTGTCGCCAACCCGCAAGATACCCGCAACGGGGGCAAGGAATACAATCCCGGCGACCAGGCGTGGTACACCCATTTCCGCATCGGACGCGGAACCCCGAACCGCTACGAAGGTTCGCAGTTCCCCGCAGGCGACGAGGCGCTTAACCAGTTCCTACGCCAAATGACCCCAAGCACGGGCGAGTACGACGAGGCCCTTTTCGGCAAATCCATGAGTGCAGTCCTTGCCGACACGCGCAAGATGACCGGCAAGAAGCCCGTTTACATGACGCATTCCCAAGGCGGTCGCGTAGGCTGGGCTACCGATACCGAAAACATGGCCGCAGTTATCGCGATTGAACCCGGCTTCGCGCCCGAAGTCGGCAGCGAAACCTACAAGAAGTTCGTTGCCGCAAAGGTTCCCATGATTTTCTATTTCGGCGACTACATCGACAACGGTCCCGAAGACATCAAGAGTACGGGGTTCTGGAAAATGGTGCTTGCTCAGGTCCGCGACTTTGCCGAACACTACAACAAGGATGGTGGCGACGCAACCGTCATCTACCTGCCCGAAATCGGCATCAAGGGCAATTCACACTTCATGTTCCAGGAACTGAACAACAAGGAAATTGCCGAGCACATTGAAAAATGGCTCGAAAGCAAGGACCTGTAATTACCATTGGAAAATCGCAGAGAGATTTTTATGAAGTACATGAAACTCGGGAACACCGATATAGAAGTGTCCAGAATATGCGTTGGCGGAATGAGTTTCGGCGAGCCTTCGGACAAGTTCCAGCCGTGGACCTTGAACGAGGCAGAAACTCAGACGATGATTGAACACGCTTATAATCTTGGCGTAAACTTTATCGACACGGCAAACTGCTATAGCCTTGGCACAAGCGAAATCTACATTGGCCGCGCCTTGAAGAACCTGGGAATTCCACGCGACAAGGTGGTGCTTGCCTCAAAGGTGTACTTCAACGAAGGGAAACTCTCGCGCAAGGCTATCCATGCCGAAATTGACGGAACACTCAAAAGGCTCGGGACGAATTATCTGGATCTATACCAGATTCACCGCTTTGACTATTCCACTCCAATCGAAGAGACCATGGAGGCGCTTCACGAACTTGTGAAAGCGGGGAAGGTTCGCGCCATCGGGGCGTCCGCCATGTACGGCTACCAGTTCCACAATATGCAGGTATGCGCCGAAGAAAATGGCTGGACCAAATTTTCGACCATGCAGAACCATTACAACCTGCTCTACCGCGAAGACGAGCGGGAATTGATTCCAATTTGCAGGCGCTACAACGTATCGCTGATTCCTTACAGTTCGCTTGCCGGCGGCCACCTGACACGCAAAGCATGGGAATCGGGCAGCAAGCGCAGCAATACAGACAACGTTCTTAAGGACAAGTACGACAGCGAAAAAGAAAACAACATGCAGATTGTAGAACGCGTCGCCGAAGTTGCCGAAGAATACGGCGTGACCATGACCGAAATCGCCCTCGCCTGGCATTACGCCAAGGGCGTCTGCGCCCCGCTTGTCGGGGCTACCAAGGCAAGGCATTTCGATGACGCCGCACGGGCCGTAGATTTGGAACTTGCGAGCGAAGATATCTGCTACCTGGAAGAACCTTATAAGCCCCACAGTATCGTAGGCGCGCTCAGCGAAGAAAAATCTCAGGCAACTTTCGAAAAATGGGCGAAAAAGTGAAAGACGGAAAAACTGTAAAGTAGAGCCGTATTTTCTGTATTGTACGAACAAAGGCGCAAAGGTAAATTTAGGGTAAACAAAAAACAATAAACAAGAGGTAAAAATATGACAGTTGAAAATGTAACGCTTTCTAATGGAATCAAGATGCCGCTGGAAGGATTCGGCGTGTTTCAGGTCCCTGACGCTGCGGTATGCAAGCAGGCCGTGCTCGATGCCATCAGCGTGGGCAACAGGCTTATCGATACGGCTGCCATCTATATGAACGAAGAAGCCGTGGGCGACGCCGTCAAGGAATCGATTGAAACGGGCCTTGTCAAGCGCGAGGATCTCTTTATCACCACGAAATTGTGGACGTCTGATATGAGCTACGAGGGTGCAAAGGTCGCTTTTGAACGTTCCCTGAAAAAGCTCAAGCTCGATTACCTGGACATGTTCATGCTTCACCAGCCCTACGGCGATGTCTATGGGGCTTGGAAGGCAATGGTCGAACTCTACAACGAAGGAAAAATAAAGGCGCTCGGTGTCGCAAACTTTAGCATCGGCAAGTTCACGGAATTCGCTGAAATCGTTGACGTGAAACCGCACGTGAACCAGATCGAATTGCATCCGTTCTTTTCGCAGTATGCCGCCATCGAAAACATGAAGAGCTACGGCACCGTCCCGCAGGCATGGGCGCCGCTCGCCGAAGGCAAACACGGCATTTTCACGCACCCGCTCCTGAGTGCCATTGGCGAAAAGTACGGCAAGACCGCCGCCCAGGTGGCCCTCAAGTGGAATGCCCAGCGCGGGGTTTCCATTATTCCGAAATCCGTTCATAAGGAACGCATGGAACAGAATATTGACATTTGGGACTTTACGCTTTCCGCCGAGGATATGAAGCAGATTGACGCTCTGGACATAGGCCATAGCGAAATCATCGACCATAACAATCCCGAAGTTGTCAGGTATATTCTCTCTGCAAAGTCGGAATAGGGGGAGGAATGCGAAAATTCAACAAAATAATGGTAGGTCTTCTTATGGCTGGAGTCATGGCGTGTGCCGCCGGCGAAAATGCAAACAAGTTCGGTCTCGTGTATCGCGGGGCAATCACCGAAAACGTGAAGGGCAAGGTGAACATCAAGCCTGTCAAGTACGAAGTAAACGGGATTCAGGTGGCGGCAAACCTTTACTTGCCCGCAAATTTCGATGAGAAAAAGAAATATGCGGCGGTGACGGTAGCACACCCGAATGGCGGTTCCAAGGAACAGGTCGCAGGGCTTTACGCACAAAAACTGGCGGAACTCGGTTATGTAACCGTCGCGGCTGATGCCCGCTACCAGGGCGAAAGCGGTGGCGCGCCCCGATTGAGGGATTATCCCGAGAATCGCATCGAAGATGTGAGCGGCATGGTCGATTACTTGACGATGCTCCCTTATGTAGATGCAAACCGCATAGGATCTCTCGGTATTTGTGGTGGCGGCGGGTACACCCTGGCTGCAGCCCAGCAGGACAAGCGAATAAAGGCCGTCGCCACGCTTTCCATGTTCAATTCCGGGCGAGTCCGCAGGAACGGTTACCAGGACAAGGATGTCGCCGGAATGCAGGGACGGCTCGAACGTGCCGCAATCGCGCACAACAAGGAACTTAAGGGCGAAATTCAGTATGAGGGATTCTTGCCACCAGGAACAACTGACGACGAACTCCGCGCCCAGATGGAAAAACTGCCCGTGAACACGCTCTACCGCGACGGCATCGAGTATTACGGCCTTACGCACAAGCATAAAAATGCCACGGGCAGCTACACGACGGAATCGTTCATGAAACTGATGGCGTTCGATGTAGAAGACCGCATGGACATGCTGACCCAGCCGCTTTTAATGCTCGCGGGGAGCGAAGCCGATTCCAAGTACATGACCGACGACGCATTCAAAAAGGCTGTCAACGCGAAGAAAAAGGAACTTTACCTTGTCAAGGGTGCATCGCACATTCGCACTTACTGGGTGCCTGAATACGTGAAAGACATAACTGCAAAATTGAAACAGTTCTTCGGCGAAAATCTGAAATAAGGAGGAACGCATGAAGATTAAGCTTTTCAAAAAAATTGCAATGAGTGCAGCCGTCATTGCGACGACATTCCTTGCCGGATGCAGTTCCACAAGCAGCACGAGTAGTAGCGAAGAAATATCGACACGCGAACCTGAATCAACAACTTTGTCATCCGAATCAAATAATCTGGAATCATCCAATAGCAGCGAGGCAGATATGGCATCTACAGGAAAAATGCTTATTCTCTATTTTTCTTGGAGTAACAATACGAAAACTATGGCGGGCTACATTCATGATGAAATCGGAGGCGACATGGAACAGATTGTTCCGACGGTCGCCTACCCTGAAGTCTATAACGATGTTGCCGATTACGCCAAAGAAGAGCGAGATAACAACGCACGCCCGAAATTCAACACGCTAATCCATAACCCGGAAAATTACGATACGATTTTTGTGGGATACCCTGTCTGGTGGTACACCATTCCCATGATTATTCACACACTCTTCGAAACATACGATTTCAGCGGCAAGACCATCGTTCCCTTCAATACTCACGAAGGTTCCGGTGACGGCGGTACCTATGAAACCATTCAGGAAATTGCCCCCAAAGCGACATTGCTCAAGGGACTCCCGATTAGAGGCGGCGACATTGGCAAGGATTCCGCCAAGGAAGATGTCAAAAAATGGCTCAAAGAAATAGGCTTGAAATAAGGATTGTATCCTTTGCCTTGCTGGCGGTATTTTCGCTCTCCTCGATGGCATGTGGAGAACGTGCTGTAGCGACGAAGGTTCCTGATTCTGATGAAGGTGTCCCTGTGAATTTAGGTGTGCTAACAAAAGATCAGACGGGATGGACATCGGCGATTCCATCTGGTTTCCTCTCTACGGCAAAACAGCAAGGTGCCGTTACACGCATTGTTTACGATTCAAAGGATTATGCGGGGGATGGCCGGACTATTAAGAAAATAGCATTTGTCTATACGCCTTTCGGTTATAATGAAAATGATTCGGAAACCCGCTATGACATAATTTACCTGATGCACGGCTGGGGTGGATACGCGGGAGAACATTTTGAACAGGCGGGAATGAGAAATCTTTTTGACAACATGGTTGAAAAGAAATTGATGAAGCCTGCGATTATTGTATCTGCGACCTTCTACAATGAAAATAGCGGAACAGACTTTGGAAGTTCTGTATCAGAGTTGCGGTCATTCCATAAGGATTTTGTAGACAATCTGATGCCGACAATCGAAAGTGAGTTCCATACGTATGCAAAATCCACGACCGCCGATGGATTAATGTCTTCGCGAGATCATCGTGCCTTCGGCGGATTTTCCCTCGGAGCAGTCACTACATGGCTAGAATTCTGTCACAACTACGACTATATCAAGTATTTTCTTCCAATGAGTGGTTCAAGTTGGTATTACGGAGGCTATGGTGATTTTCAAATCCAGAAAAATGTGGACTTTGTTGAAGAAATCGTCAAGGAAAATAATCTTGAGAGGCTGGGCTACTTTATCTACCATGCTGTTGGAACAAATGATGCCGTAAAAAGCCAAACTGAAATGATGGCAAAAGAATTGCTGAACAGAAAGAATGTATTTACGAAGGAACATTACATGTTTTACAGGAAAGATGGAGGGTATCATGATTTAGACGCCGTTGCCGAGTATCTTTATAATGCGCTTCCGCTTTTCTTTGATACGGATGATTTTACTCAGGAAACAAAAATTGAAGATGTCAAGAACGATGCCGCTTTTGGAGGTGCTAATGGATATGGTAAACTCATTTTTCCGGTAGAATCGTCTTATTACAGTGGCGAAACTCTTAAGGATTTAAGTCTTACTTGGTACAATTACATCGATCCCAATAAAACTGTAGAAATAGTAAACTACATGAAGTCACACGCCCTTAACGGACATAAGATATTCTTCGACATATATACCGATGATGAGAAAAGAAACGATCCCGAAAAAAAGAATACAGGTCTATTTTTTTTTAAGGGAAATCCCGGAGCGAAGTTTGCAATTGTAAATGCTGGTGGCGGCTTTGCCTATGTAGGGGCGATGCATGACAGTTTTCCTCATGCACTCGAACTTTCTAAAAAAGGGTACAACGCTTTTGCGTTGATTTATCGGCCCGGTGCCGAGACCGCATGCGAGGATTTGGCCCGTGCTATCGCCTTTATCTTTGAACATGCGGACGAACTGGAAATTGACACCAACGGCTACTCTCTTTGGGGAGGATCAGCAGGAGGGCGCATGGCTGCGTGGCTAGGCAGTTATGGAACGGAAACTTTTGGAGAACGTAAATTTCCACGCCCTGCAGCTGTAATAGTGAATTACACGGGGCTTTCGGAAGTAACGGGTCTTGAACCTCCGACATTCAGTGCCGTCGGAAAAAACGACTGGATTGCCAACTGGAAAACCATGAAAGCCAGGCTTGATTCAATATCAAAACTTGGCATTGCAACGGAATTTGTTGCATTCGAGGGTCTTTCCCATGGTTTTGGCCTAGGAACGGGTACGGTTGCGGAAGGGTGGCTTGACAAGGCTGTTAAATTTTGGGAATTTGTAGATAATCGATGAAAAAAGTTCTGACGACATTCAAGACGGTATTGCTTTCGCTCGTGTTCACGATGGTGGCGTACGCCGCGGATCCCTCTGCCGAATTTCCCGACAGCGTAAATGTTGCCGACCATTCCACCGAAACATCCGAGCTTAGGCTTTCTCCGTTCGATCACCTAGGCCATAACATGTTGCTGAGTGCGTTCGGCTGGCCGCTCGGGTTCCACGTACTCGGTGGAGCGCTTACGTACAAGTTCTCGATGGAAAATAACGACTTGATGGTTGCCCGTTTTGCGGCGCGTCAGGACCAGCTCGCGTATGGCATCGCGTTCACTCCCGGCATGATGATGGGAACGTTCTTCCCGATTCTTGTTCCGGGATACATGTATTTTTTCAGCGACAACCGCGCGCTGAACAACACCGGCGCCGTCGCCGTGCAGGCTACCGCCGTGGCGTTCCTCTACAACAACATCCTCAAGGCGATTTCGGCACGCGAGCACCCCGACGCGGAACTCAACAGCGGCGAGCGTTCCCGCGATTTCAAGTGGGGGTTTTTTAGGCGCGGAGTCTTTTACGGCTGGCCCTCGGGGCATTCCATGACCAACGCGGCTATGGCCATGAGCATCGCAAGCTACAACCGCGACAAGCCTCTCGTCGTGGCGGGCTGCGCCCTGTATGCAGGCTACATCGCGACAAGCATGGTGCTCGGCGCAAAAGGGGAGGCCCACTGGTTCTCCGACGCCGTCGCGGGCACCCTGATGGGAGCCTCCATCGGCTGGTACATCGGCAGCGTGTTCTACAAGGAAAAAGTCGGCGAAAAGCAGACCCCGCCCAAGGTCACCATCGCCCCGCTCTTTTATAGCGACACCAAAGGCGCCGTGCTCAGCGTGAGGATTTGAGCCAAACGCCTGGTACACAACCTTGCGGACCGACGAAAGAGAAAAAATGCATAAACCTCTTGACAATCGTGTTCTGGCAATTTATATTTAGTGCACAAGTGTGTAGAAAACTATTTTCTCGCACAGTGTAAAACAAGCAAAGCCCCGCCTTTTTTATGCATGTAGGCGGAGGGAGGAAAGATGAAGAATTGCGAAAACGCTGGTGGTGTCGGCATTTGGCTCGACGAAATTGTTCCTTGCCTCAAGGATACCGAAACTGGGGAAATCAAGGAAACTGTGGTCTTCAAAATCGAGAGCCGCTCGTTTCTGAAAAAATTCAAGGAAAAAGATGGGTGGGGTATTGACTGGGCAGAAATCCCTAGTGATGTTGAGGTGTATGCGCTCGCGTTGAAAGAAAATAACGAAATTCAGGGGCTGGTTGGGGTTAAAAATGATACAAATGCACAAGCGGCGTATTTGCATTGGGCGTGTACTGCACCTCAAAACAACAAGCATCTGTTCAGAAAACAGAAATTTAGTGGGGTTGGTGGTCATCTTTTTGCTATTGCGGCAGACCGTTCTGTGTTATGGGGTTATAAAGGATATATTTATGGATTTGCCCTTAACAAAGAACTTCTAAATCACTATATTGAAGTTATTGGAGCGTCTTTTTTAGGGGCTCTGCATCCGTATCATTTTATGCTTGATAAGGGTGCTGCGCAAAAACTTTTGGAGGTCTATACCTATGAATGGAATTAGAAAGCCTGCGGTAATTCTGGCGGACTCCATGGAAGAATACATGGCGACACCGGATCCGTACAAGCCCTCTCCAAAAAGCAAATTGAATATTTTTAAGCTCGGAGAATATGCCGAGCGTGTTGGAAAGAAAATTGATGAATTGACTGCCGAAGAAATCCTGCAGTTCAAGATGTAATGCTTGTTTCCACTATGCGTCACACGCATACTGAGCATGAAAACTAAGTATTTTGCGCATGCTCCGAAAAAATTTATATTATATGCGAAACATTTCGGAGTGGCAAAATGAAACTCAAATTTTTAACACTATTTTCAATCCTTGCGCTCGCTGCGAGCGTGTTTGCGGAGAGTGCTATGAGCAACATTACGGTAAACCTGCGCTATACGGGTAAGAACGGGGCGGCAAAGAAGTTCGCCGAAGAGATGGTCTCTAGCGGGACGGTGGCGAAAATTCGTGCCGAGAAGGGCAACATCCGCTACGAATACTTCCAGTCGCTAGACGATCCCGAGACCATCTTGCTGATCGACGCGTGGGAAAGCCAGGCCGCCATCGACGTGCACCAC
>JAEEGH010022950.1_pt1 | contig 12739 bp, 9 predicted proteins | sample 9134181 | NCBI WGS metagenome assembly JAEEGH01 (sample SAMN16246544, study PRJNA631951) | gut metagenome | biome: gut microbiome; feature: rumen; material: DP-attached | host: Bos | place: Iran: Karaj | collected 2018-10 | reverse complement strand
TTCCGGAGGTAAGCCAAAGGACACCGTAGTCTGTGGCTTCTTCCGTCCCGCTGAGGCCTGTTGTTCCGCTTCGTTCCCCGGCTGTCCTATAGGCATCCGGCGTGTTCAGGTCTTTTTTCGGATCGAAGATCTGGATGAACACATTTTCCGGCTGGTTATTTGCTTTCTTTGTCATTGCCCTTGCAGAAGTGCCGACAAAGGCAGCGTAACCGTTTGAAAGATCCGTAAGATCCCCGATATGCGCAAAGTTGTTGTTGACGACAAACATATTGTCGGAGGAATTCTTCGGAAGCCAAAAATGAAAGATGTCCGCATTGACCAGCTGATGCTCGGCCCTGTCCAGAAAATCCAGGGTGAATGCGCGGTTATAGGCATCGCCTTCGCTCATGAAAAGGAAACCGCCCTGAAACGGGATCGCCCGCTGCCCGAAAGAATGGCTGTTATAGATCGAATAACTGTAGCCGCTCCACCAATCGTCTTCTGTGGGTTCCGTATAGTTTTCGTCAACGACTTTTTCCATGGGAAGCGTTTCCATCGTTTCCGTATCTACAAACCAAACCGAGTTGCTTTGGTGCCCGTTATACATGCCCCGCCCGTAGTTTACCGCCAGAATACCGTTGCTCCAGGCTACATCACAGTTTCCGGCATCAAACGGGGTTTTCGTATAAAAGGAATTGTCGTAGTAATCCGCAAGAGAGGAACCACCAGAGTCCCCGATCGTGGATATGTGCGTGCCGTTAGAGTCATATTTTGAAACAAAGATCGTTTCCTTTGAAGGGTCATCTGTAGTATTTGCTTTCCCTGTAACAAGATAATAGTTCCCGTCTGTATCCTGGCATACTGCTCCAAAGCGGTCATGCTTTTTCTTCAGTTTGATCTTGGAGGAGATGTTCCCATTATTCGTTCTGTACACGACCACCTTTTTAGATTTATTGAGCGCAAAACAAAAACAGCCATCGGATCCGGTGAACTGCGAAATGTTGGAAACGCCTTCCCAGTTTGAATACTCACCGGATGCTGATATCGCAACGTTAAGATTTGTCCTTTTACTATCCAGCGCAGCCGCTTTAACAAAGTCCGGTTTTGTTGCGCATAAAAGGAGAGACAGTAAGAGAAAAAACGGTAATATGCGTCGTTTCATTTTTTTCACCTCAAAAGATTCTTATCTGTAGTTTTTCTATCCTTTGGTTTACATCCTTGCAGCGACAATAATGTTCTGCATACATTCGTTTGAAAAATTATCCCCCGCAACAGTCGGATGAAGCTGGATCAAATAGAGATTGCCGTATTTTTCGGTTTTGCACCACAGGTTATACCCAAGATAACAGTAGGTTTCGCCGCCGTGAACATATACATCTTCATAATGCGGATGCTCCATCCAACCGCAGCCGTAGCCCTCATCCGTACGGAACATCTCTGCAAGAGACTGTTCGCTGATCAGTTTCCCGCCGATGAGCGCTCTGTCGAAGGCAAGCAGGTCCCCGGCGCTGGAATGGATATCCCCGGCTCCGCGGTAAGTCCGTTTCAGCTGTGTATAGAGCGTATCCACAATCTCGTAAGGATCACCGATGGGGTATTCCTGGTTAGGAACATATTCCGGAATACTTGTAACGTCACCCGTTGTCATGCTGCTGGATTCCTTCATCTTGCATACGTCGAAGATGTTTTTCCGGACATATTCTCCGAAGCTTTCTCCCGTAACCTTCTCAATGATCATGGCAAGCAATGTATATCCCGTATTGCTGTAGGAATAATCCGATCCCGGCGTAAATTCCGGTTCATCATCAAAAAGCATCGACAGCAGTTCTTCATCGGAATAGCCGTCGTAAAAGTACCGGCGGAACTCCTCCGCATCCCTCTTTTTTTCCATGTCAAGAAAATCATCCTCTGTGACGAAATCCCTCCTCAGGCCGGAGCGCATATGAAGAAGCTGGCATAACGTGATGTCCTTCCCGTTTTTAAATTCCGGGAAGTACATGTCCAGCGTATCATCCAGACTGAGCTTCCCCTGTTCATTCAGCTGCAGCACAGCCGTTGCGGTAAACGTCTTGGTGATCGAACCGATCTCATAGGTGGTAGCTGCGTCTACTTTATTCCCACTCGTATCCTTTGAATTGATCCCGCCTATGAATATGATCCGGTCGTCCGTTGCAAGAAGAAAAGTTCCCTTGATCTCAGGAGATTTCGCGCATTCACGCCTCATGATGCCGGCGAATTTCTTCAGTTCCTCATCTTCTGTGGACCAGGTGTTGTTGGTTTCATCATATGTTAGTCCACTGTAGATATTCTCATCGGTTTCCGTTTCAGCGATCCGCTCCGTTAAATCAGGATCCGTCTGTGCCTTCGGACGGAGGAAGGCTATAGCTGCTATTGCAGCAACAGCGATCACGACAGCAGTGATGATCAAAACGATCTTAAGCTTCGTTATTTGCGATTTCTTTTGAGGCTTCTGGCATGATGGTGGGTACTATGCCAGTCCTCTGATGTACATTTACAATTGAAAAACCATCTGTGTTCCTTTAGAGTATTAGCGACCAAACCAAACTCGAAAAGGAGTGCCCACAGATGGTTTCTGCTAATACATTATGTAAAAAGTTGCTCAACGTCAAGACCGCAGTTGTAGAAAGTGCAGATTTCTACTCGGATCAGGATGGAGTAAATCACATCCGTATCCATGCCAGACCCAACATATGGCACGAGAACGACTGTCCAATCTGCCATAAGCGATGTAAATGCTATGACACGAAGAATCCTCAGCCTCGTTCTTGGCGGGCATTAGACTGGGGCGCAACACTTGTAGAAGTCGTTTATGACACCCATCGTATTGACTGCCCTGAGCACGGAGTTCTTGTTGCTGATGTCCCTTGGGCGTATCCTAGCAGTGGCTTTACGAAGGACTTTGACCTTACCGTAGGTTGGCTTGCCGTTTATCTGCCCCGTAGTGTCGTTTCCGAGTATATGAGGATCGACTGGGAAACGGTTGGAAGATGCGTACACCGCACCTTGAACGACATTGAACCGGAGCGCTCCCGCAGGCTTGATAATCTGGTAAATATAGGCATTGATGAAACCAGCTACAAGAAGGGGCACAAATACATTACGGTCATTGTTAATCACGATACCAACGCAGTTGTCTGGGCAGCTCAGGGACACGGAAAAACGGTTTTGGAATCGTTTTACAAACAGCTGTCAAAAGAGCAGCTTTCCAGCATCAAAGTGGTTACCGGCGATGGAGCCAGGTGGATCACCGACTGTGTCAGAGAATTCACACCTGTCTGCGAACGATGCGTTGATCAGTTCCATGTCGTTCAATGGGCGATGGAAGCTCTCGATGAAGTTCGCCGTGAGGTCTGGAATGAAGCATACGCCGATGTAAAACAGCTCAAGAAGGAGCACCCGCGAGGCAAAGGTCGCCCAAAGGAAGATGATCCTTCCACAGCGATTATCAGGGCCGCGAAAGAGAAAGCTGAAGAAATAAAAAACTCAGCATATGCTCTTGGAAAGGCACCGGAACACCTGACAGAGAAGCAACAACTTCGAGTCCAGATGATTGCCGAAAACAACAACCGACTATACCGTGCCTATCGTATGAAAGAAATGCTTCGACTGCTTCTTAAAATAAAAGACGTAGATGAAGCAGAGGCAACCCTCAAACGCTGGCTATGGTGGGCATCGCATAGCAGAATACCCGCTTTCAAGGAGCTTTATGAAAAAATCAAACGTCACAAGCAGCATATACTCAATGCGATCCGACTCGGGATGAGTAATGCTCGGATTGAAGCAACTAACAACAAGATCAAGCTGATTATTCGCAAGGCATACGGCTTTCGAAACATACAAAATATGCTGGATATGGTATACCTTGTTTGCTCGGATTTAAGGGTCCCGCTTCCTAACCGAAAACCTAAAACTGCATAATCAGCATAAATACTGGGGTTGTGGGTGATTTTCACCCACCATCACCCCTGAAGAGCCTTTCTTTTTTTCCGATTTATCCATTAAAAATCTTCCGTTTTTCTATGATCATTACAGCCTTATGCAGCCTCTCTTACGTCTATTCATAACACGAAAGGACGGGCGTTGGCAAGCGAAAACCAGATCCACGCCGGCCGATATGAAAAATTAGTATTTGAAATCTGAAAAGAATAGTAGTATCATATCAACGACAAAAAGAGAAAGGCACGCAGTCTGCGTGTGGGTGAGGAAATGAAGAACAGATAATTTGATTTGGTGAACGCGAACGTAAATCTATGGCCTGAAAAGGTCTGTTTGTGTATGCCGAATTGGATTATCGTACTCATTTCGAAGCCACCCATCAGGGATGCTCTTTTCGGCATATATTTGGTCTTCATTTGTGTATGTGATCTGCTTTCGGTATGAAGCAGATTTTTTTATGCGCAGGCCCGTGCGAGGTTATATCCCGGCTGAAGTCGGGCACGGGCCGCGCGCCGGGCAGAATAAAAACCCCCTGCCCGATCGCCATCAGATTAAATTAATTCTTACGGAGGTGATGCATATGGCACAGATACAAGTGACAGACCTGGCTTTTTCTTACGACGGAAGTGCCGATGAGGTTCTTAAAGATGTGACATTCAACATTGATACGGATTGGAAGCTGGGGCTGATCGGCAGGAATGGTAAGGGCAAGACGACCCTGCTGAACCTTTTCATGGGAAAATACGATTACCATGGAACCATCAAGGCAGGAACCTGTTTTGACTATTTCCCCTATCCGGTATCCGGATCGGATCTGAAACAGAACGCTGTGGATCTTCTGGAAAAGTGGAAGCCGCAGATTGAATTGTGGCAAACGCTGATCCAAATGAATGAGCTTCAGATGGATCCGGAATGCCTCTACCGGCCTTTCGGAACGCTCAGTTTTGGCGAACGCACACGGGTTATGCTGGCGGTCCTGTTTGCAGCGGAGAATGAATTCCTTCTGATCGATGAGCCGACAAACCATATGGACAGCAGCGCACGCGATATTGTAAAGACATACCTTGCTTCAAAAAAAGGTTTCATCCTTGTCTCGCATGACAGAGACCTGCTTGACGGGGTCTGCGATCATGTGCTCGTGCTCAACCGGTCTACGATAGAGGTTCAGGCAGGCAACTTTTCGAGCTGGTGGGAAAACAAGGAGAAGATGGATGCCTTTCGGCAGGCAGAAAACGAAAAGCATTTAAAAGAGATCGGCAAGCTGAAAAGCGCAGCGGACAGAAGCAGCAGGTGGGCGGAAAAAAGCGAGAATACAAAGATCGGATTTGATCCTGTTAAGGAACATGACAGGAGTATTGCAACCAGGTCGTACGTCGGTGCGAAAACAAAAAAGATGCAGGCGCGTGTCAAGGCTGTAGAGAAACGCATTGACCGTGAGATCGAGGAAAAAGAAGGCCTGCTCTCGGATATTGAAAAGGTATCGGATCTGAAGATCGAGCCGCTCCGTTTCCATAAGGAAGTGCTGGTGAATGCATATGACCTGTCGATACGCTATGAAGGCGCCGAAAAAGAACTGTTTTCCGGATTACGGTTTCAGGTTAAGCGTGGTGAAAGGATCATTCTTTCGGGCGAGAACGGATGCGGGAAATCCAGCATACTGAAAGCGATATTGCAGAAGGCAGATTATCCTTTGCAAGGTGAAAAAACCGGATTATTAACAACCAGGACACTGGACGTCGCATCAGGCATGGTCATATCCTATATCAACCAGGACACATCATTTTTGTCCGGATCCCTCAAAAAGTTCTGTGAGGACAGAGGCCTTAACGAAAGCCTTTTTCTCGCGGTCTTAAGGAACCTTGACCTCGGCCGGGAACAGTTTATAAAGAACATGGAGGATTTTTCCGAGGGTCAGAAAAAGAAGGTCCTTATCGCGGCAAGCCTTATCACGCCTGCGCATTTATATATCTGGGACGAGCCGCTGAACTATATCGATGTGTTCTCACGAATGCAGATTGAAAAACTGATCCTTCAATATGAACCGACAATGTTGTTGGTGGAACATGACGTCCGGTTTCAGGAAAAAGTGGGGACAACTGTGATCAAACTCTAAGGCTGGCGCTCCCCTGAAGCAGGAAAAGGGTTCCGGAACGAACCCTTTTTCTTGCCTGAATAAATATTCTCCTTTTGTATAGACGCAGATTAGTTGTAGGTATTATACATGTCCCGCAAGGATGGAAGCTTCCAACTCCTTTACCTTTTCCAAGGGGAGTTCCGTACACTCCGCAACCTTCTCCACAGAATCTCCCCGCCGCAATAATCGTTCGGCAATCTGCAGGGAATTACTTTCCGTGACTTCTCTGGTGACTTTTCTGGTGACCTCCTCCGTGTTCTTCCTGATCGCTTCCTGCTTTTCCTCCTCAAACATCTGTCCGATCACTGTCATGTTCAACCTCCTGTAAACCTTTTCTTTGATATCCTGCTCTATGATCTTGTTCGCGAATACGAGCATGCCGGCCAGTATCTTCCGCGAACAATCCGGGTCCGGAATACTGTCGGTGATACAATAAGCGACCTCATTTTGTTCGTTTGTACGCGTAGTAATTCCTCCCTTCGATTATAGTATTCTTTTTTCTTTCCTTCAATCGGAATTCACGGCCGAACAGCCAAAGATACACTCGAAACGAACGTTTCGAAGATGGTGAGATCATAACACGAAAAAATAGAGTTTACAAGTAAAAATGTCCAAAACGACTTGCTGCCGCCTGCATCAAGCCACTCACAGCCACTCAAAAACATGGTGAATTTTCCAAAAAAGAAAAAACCGCAAGCCATGTAACAACAAGGACTTGCGGCACTCTTTACGAAGAGCGATAGACGGGGGCTGCATGCGCCTGTGGCGCATTCTTGCAGCCGACCGAGCGGCGTCCCAGCGCCGCGAGACCGAACCCGCACCGCGGGTTCGACGCCTCGCGCCCTTACACGAAAAAAGGGGCTGTCGCACTAAGAAAGGTGCGACAGCCCCCTCTTTATGCTCAAAATACAAAAACCGCACTTCGAAAAGCGCGGCTTTTGCTGTAAAATATATTTATGCGACTAAATAAAATTTTACAGGGAGATTATACTCTATCTGCCCTGTATCATCAAATCAAACTTCCCCTGGACATAGAAATATCTATCCCGTCTGACGATCCGGTACGCCTTTTAAGCGCATTCGTGGAGGGAATGGACCTTTCTGACCTGTATGCCACATATGACAGGATCAGGAAGAATCAGGCAACACCACGTCAGATGCTCAAGATAATGATCTATGCCTCGATGAACAGGATCTATTCAAGCCGTGATATCGAAACTTCATGCAGAAGAGATATCAACTTCATGTATCTTCTTGACGGGGCTCCCGTGCCGGATCATTCCACGATAGCAAGATTTATTTCCCTTCATCTTTCACAGTGTGCAAAAAAGATAATGTCTGAAGTGGGGACGATCCTCCTTGATCTTGGCGAGATCTCCGGCGAGAACATTTTCATCGATGGCACCAAGATAGAATCCGTCGCAAATAAATACACTTTTGTATGGAAAAACGCTGTCTCAAAAAACATGATCAAGCTCGGCAATAAGATCTCTTCATTCTGTGCCGAGTGCGAAGTACTCTATGACATAAAGGCTGTCTACGAAGATAAGATAACTGAGCAGACGCTGAAAAAACTTAAGAAAAAGCTGTACAGAATCAAAAAGGATGAGGGCATAGAGTTTGTACACGGAATCGGCAAGAGAAAGCATGCGCTTCAACGTTCGATAGAAACTCTTGAAGGCTACATTGACAAACTGAGGGAATATAAAGAAAAACTTAGGGTCTGTGGAAAGAGAAACAGTTATGCCAAGACGGATATCGATGCCACTTTTATGAGGATGAAGGAGGATGCGATGCTCAACGGACAGCTAAAGCCTGCATATAACCTCCAGCATGGAGTGGATTCGGAATACGTCACATGGCTTGGCATATATCCCCATCCGACGGATACGCTGACCCTCATACCATTCCTAAAAGACATGGAAAAATACATGTCCTTCAAATACAAAAATATAGTTGCGGACGCAGGCTATGAAAGCGAAGAGAATTATGTATTTATAGAACGCAACGGGCAGACAGGATACATAAAGCCACAGAATTACGAGCTATCCAAAACAAGGAACTTTAAGAATGACATAAGCCGCCGTGAAAACATGGATTATGATCCTGAAACAGACAGTTATACATGCAGGAATGGGAAAAAGCTGTCGGCAGTATCAGTTCAAACGAAAAAGACCTCCACAGGATATCAGCGCAAAGTCACTGTATATGAATGCAAAAGCTGCAGAAACTGCCCTTACAAGAAAAACTGCATAAAAGGAAACAACTGCAAGACCGAATTCAAAGACAGGAATAAAAAACTATACGTGTCAAGAAAGATGGAAGAAAAACGTTCAGAATGCCTTGAACGTATAACCGGTGAATTCGGTACCCAGCTGAGGATGAACCGGAGCATACAGGCAGAAGGATCATTTGCAAATGTAAAAGAGGATATGAACTTCAGAAGATACCTTTACCGCGGAAAAGAAAATGTCCTTGCTCAGAGCACCCTGCTGGCGATCGGTTTTGATATAAACAAACTTCATCATAAGATCATGTCAGGGCGCACCGGAACACATCTGTTTGAACTAAAGAAAGCATCATAAATTTTGACCTTTTAAAATTCAGATGAAAAAAGAACGCTGATCATCGTATCAGCCTGTTAAGGTACTCCTCAATGAAAATACATTGTATAACGCAACAGAAAAACCTTTATTTATGGCATAAAAAAGGGGCTTCGCTCAGTTGATCGGATCAACTAAAGCGACAGCCCCTTTTGATGCGGAGGATGGGACTTGAACCCACACGACATTGCTGCCACTAGATCCTTAGTCTAGCTCGTCTGCCAGTTCCGACACCTCCGCACGCATAAACAGCTTTATAATAATAGCAAAGAAATACGGATACGTCAAGCCTATACAAAATAAACTCTTTATCTAATGTGTAAAATATGGTAGAACGGTATGTGGAACGTAGAAATATCGAAAGGAATAAGAAAATGAATAAGTCTAAAAAAGACAAAGCACGGTTCGGAGCCTGCATCGCGCTGATCATCATTGGGATAATCGTAGGCCTTATTGCTCTTTTTAACGGCTTGGGGATACTGATGAATATCCTGTCTCCGGTGGTCGTTGGGGCGGTTTTGGCTTATGTGATGTGTCCGCTGACGAACCTTTTGGAACGGACAATATTAAAAAAACTGCCGGAGGGGCTGAAAAAGGTTCTTTCGATCGTTTTGGCTGTGCTGCTCCTGCTTGCTATCGTGCTGTTTTTCCTGCTTCTGGTGATCCCGCAGCTGATCATCACCATCAGGGATATGATCGGCAACATCGGGGCCTATAAAGAGGAAATAGAAGGATTTCTCTACGGTGTCTCCGAAAAAACAGGGATCGATCTTTCTCAGGTATATGTGTGGCTGGAGCAGTTCCGGGAGAATCTTCCCGTCTGGCTCAAGGAGCATGCAGCTCAGCTGCTTCAGCTCTCCAAGAGCGCGGGGGATACGGTCGTGAATGTGGGCCTGGGCTTTACTCTTGCGATCTATTTCCTTGCGGATAAAACAGGCATTCTTAACGCGACGAAGAGGTTTTTTAAGGCCATTCTGCCGGATAAGAGATACCCCGGCTTCAGCAGGACCGTGCAGCGTACCCATTCCATTCTGACGCGTTATATCGTAGCGGAGCTGGTGGACGCGCTGATCGTCGGTCTGGCCTGTGCGCTGCTGATGATCATCGGACAGATGCCTTTTGTGGCGCTGATCGCGTTCGTGATGGGTGTTATGAACCTGATCCCCACCTTCGGACCGGTCATCGGAAGTGTGTTCGGAACCTTCCTCATTCTTCTGCATGACCCGATGAAGGCGCTGATCTTCCTTGCCGTAATGGCGGTCATTCATGCCGTAGACGGATATATTCTGAAACCGAAGCTGTTCGGAAGCGCGCTGGGCGTCTCTCCGGTCCTTGTTTTTGCCTCCGTGATCATCGGCGGAAGGATCCTCGGTGTGTGGGGCATGCTCCTTGCGATCCCGGTAGCCGCCATCATATCCTTCCTGATGAACGATCTTATGACGTATCTGGAGAAAAAGAAGGGACAAAATGCCGAAACCGAGCCTGTTCCGGCAGAGGGCGGAAATACAGCAGATACAGAAAAAGGGAACTGATGCATCAGGGGAAAAAAGCTTCCACTTTTTTCATGCTTCCCGCCATTCCTACGACGCCGATCCTTTTCATCGCTTCAAGATCTCCGCAGCCGAAGGAGACTCCAAGACAGTCAATCCCTACTGCCGCCGCTCCTTCTGCATCATATTCCGTATCGCCGATCAGAATGGCTTCCTTTTTTGGAACGGCAGGATTATTTTCTAATGCGTATCGGAGGACGGAGATCTTGTCCCGCCTGGCCCCCACTGTTTCGGCGCCGTATACTCCGTCAAACAAAGAGATCAGGCCGAAGTGGGTGAGGATTTGAATGCACATCGGTTCGTTCTTGCTTGAGGCCAGAGCAATCCGATATCCTTTCTTTTTAAGGTTCTCCAATGTCTCTTTTGTGTCAGGAAAAAGAGAGCAGTCGTTCCATCCTTTTTTTCGATAATATTCCCGGAAATATGTTACCGCGTCCGTTACCTGCTCTTTGGAAAGGCCGTATCTTGTTTCAAATGTGTATTCCAAAGGAGGCCCGACAAAAAAACTGATGGTAGAGGGATCCTCTACTTCGATCCCGAAATGAGAGAGCGCGTAGGCGGCGCTTTTTGTAATGCCCGGCGCGGAATTCGTGATCGTTCCGTCCAGGTCAAAAAGAAGAAGTGTTTTCTTATCCATGATCACTCCTGTGGTCCGGTGTTTCATTTATTATACATCTTTATATTTTTCCAACCACTGAACCGATTTTTTCAGTGCTTCTATCGTCTTTGTTTCAAGAACACATCTGGCGTTTAACCTCTCGGCAAGCTCCAGCCTGTCCTTAAGATCGATCTTGCCGTCTCCGAGAGCCAGATGATTTTTCGGAGGCTGATCCGAGCCGTCATGAATGTGGAAATGGATCAGATGATCCTGATGTTCTTTGATAAACGGAACATCCTGCTCGCAGGCGGCTATCGAGTGCCCGATATCCCAGGTCAGGCCGAATTTCGGACTTTCAAGAAGATACACGATCACCTTTTTCTCATACTCCCGAAAGCCTTCAGTATTTTCAATAACGATCTTCACATCGCTGTCGCCGATCCATTCCTCGCACTTGCCGCGAAAGACAGTAAAAGAATTCCTATATGTATCGAAATCACGGTCATACATCTGCACCTTCCGATCCGGCAAGGTGATGTAGATCCCGTGATGCATATGCATGTTAACGGTAATAGGCTGGGCCGGGTCTCCATATCGGTCGCGAAGCCCCAGCAGCTTCTTAGCCACCTCAACCGTCCGCCGCACCGTCTCCAGATACGCCTCCGAAACCAGCGGGTTAAAATCCGCGATATTCAGATTCTCATCCAGATGGATCGTATAATATATGCCTGCCTTTTCTGCCGGTTCTATCAAACGATCCGTTTTCTCCAACTCATCGACCTGGTACTCCGGAAAGTTCATATTCAATTCAATGAATTTCAAGCCGAGGCTGCTGCATAAAGCAATGTTGTCCTCCAGCGTCTTATTCTCTATAAGTGTCGGCATTCCAAGCTGCATTATTCTACCCCCCAAAGGTTAACTGTCACTGAAATGATACGACGGTTATATTTTGCGATCCGTTTTTTGCCGGATTGGTCACAAGGACATCTGATACTCCACAAATTCCTTAAATCTCGGCAGCCGAATGGATATTTCTCCACGGACAGAGGTGTCGATCACCCCTTTTTTCCTCAACCCATCTCGAGGTCTTGAAAACTGGCTTTTATTCTGATGTGTCAGCTCCAGGAGTTCTCTCACCGGCATCTTCTCTTTTTTTACTATATAACCAAGGAACCATCTTTCTTTCGGAGTCAGTTCACTCCATATTTTCTGATATACTTTCTCTGAAAGTGCTTCATCCAGTTTCGCCAATACTTCCTCTGTTATATTCTTTTCCCTAAAATCCCACATATACTTTCCGAGGGCCTGATATGCAAAAGCATACCCCTTTGTTATCGAGGCCATCTGTTCAGCAGTGTCCGTACTGACCCCCAGCGTTTTCACATAGTCTGAGCGCATAATGGTGTGATTCAAAGGCTTCATTTCATATTTCTCCGCACGCAAGAAAAAGGTAAGGTGATCTGCATTCTCCAGATTTTCCACATCATCATACAAGCCGGCTATGATCAGAAAAACAGGAAGATCCTGCCTGATAAGGATTTGAAATTCCTGTATAAAGCTTCTCATTTCCGATGTATTTTTCACCTCATCAATGGTTATAAGAAGGCGTTTCCCTTTTTTGTTCAGCTCCTCTATGATTTTGCTGCCCACCACTTCTTCCGTAATATTTCCTTCCGGCCTTATTCCCGTCACGATCCATTTTTTGTCATCACGCAAAGCATTTTCGATCGCTGTTAATGTAACTGTTTTTCCGGTACCGCGAATTCCGGTCAATTTGAATGCCTGTTCCCGGATTGTTTCGCTGTTGATCTCGTCCAGTATTTCTTCGATCACAAGGTCTCTGCTGATATAATGCGCCGGGATCTTTCCAAAGCCTATTGTATATGGATTTGAAGATATTGCCATTTAAGTTCTCCCT
>JAEEGH010022948.1_pt1 | contig 12739 bp, 11 predicted proteins | sample 9134181 | NCBI WGS metagenome assembly JAEEGH01 (sample SAMN16246544, study PRJNA631951) | gut metagenome | biome: gut microbiome; feature: rumen; material: DP-attached | host: Bos | place: Iran: Karaj | collected 2018-10 | reverse complement strand
CAGATAATGATGGCGAAGCTCGACGAGATAAACGGACGCCTCATCGAAATCGCCCAAAGGATGGACAAGACCGAGATCGTGAATATGTTTAACAACCGCAACGAAAAATACTACAATAAGCTGAAGGTGCAGAACACCAAATACTTCGACGATGCCTACAAAGCATATAAGGCGAACAAGAACGACCCAGAGTTAGCCGATTATGGCAAGGCATGGGTGGGCAGGAACGAAGAATTTGCCAACCTGACTTGGGAGTACATAGAGTACCTTACCACTGTGGAGCATACTGGTTTCGGCAAGGGCATGGATCGCATCTACGACGGACTGGTATTCAACAAATACCCCTGGGAGCATATAGGCATAGGCGACCGCAAGAACTATCGTGCCTACGACTTGACGATGATTGCCAAGAGCCTCTTTATGATCAGCCTCTACTCAACCTATGGCGGACTGAACAATATAGAGCAGAAAGGTCTCTACAAACTCTATAAGACCCACAAGCCCCAGCTTAAGGCGTTCAGTGAGTTTAAGATTTCAGACCCCGACAAGTTCCGTGTCTGCCAGATCAAGGGTGCCCACTTCATCATGCACAAGGAGTTGCAGAAGTATAACTACTATAAATTTGGTAACAGCAAGGCTCCTAATTATAAAATTTACGATAGTGATGCTGTTTTCAGACCTGAGTGGCATGAGGCTGGTTCCGTCAAGATTGAGAATCCTAAGGAACTGAAAGAGAAGTTGATTACTGATCCAGAATTCAAGACCATCTACGACTATTATAAATCAACTTTCTATTCTAACCAGGATACCTGGTGGACGAAAATGTTGGTAGGAGATGACGCCAGCAAACAACCTTGCGGTGCAGTCCTTGCCAAGCCACTGGCCTCGCCCAATAATATACCAAACCTGGTGATCTCTGACCCTAACCGCATGTGGGATACTGGATTGAATGATGCGCATGGAGATTTTGAAATGCGCCCTGTATGGAGGGAACTTGGATGGCATGTTACCGGGCTTTTGGGATCATATATTTTTTCAAATAATGCTTATCAATGGACTTCCTTTCATTCCGAATACGAGTATTACATAGCGATTGTAGAGAAGCGCTACTAAGCCGTATTTTAATAAGTGCAATATAATTGTAAATCAACGGGGATCCCTGCTCATCACTGAGCAGGGGTTCTTTTTAGTTTGCCCCCGACAAAGGGAGGGGCTGTCAAAGCAGCCCCCACCCTCGCAGCATGGCAAAGAAATCTAACGAGTCCGTACCACATTCCTGAATCGCCATCGCCACACCGAGCGCCATCCAGCGCGCGGGCTGGTCTGAAGGGATGCCGATCGGTTCATCTGGTGGGATCCCCGTCAGCCGGCACACATTCTCAATATACGTCGCTGTCAGATTCTCGTTGGGCGGTGCCCACCTGTTGATAATCGCTCGGATGGTAAACAGCCGATACTTATGATAATAGGTACGCGTAAGCAGATAAAAGGCTGCCCGCCAACCATACTCTAAACTCTCAAACTGGCAAAAACTGGTGTCAGTCTGTTGGGCTCGTAAGCCCTTCCACTGATCCTTCGCCGTGCGACGGATATTCAGTGGGTTGTTGTTTCTAATTCCTCTTGGTAACATAACTCAAAAATCTTAATTCTTTCTACTTATTTATAAACTTTGGGGCTTTCTTAAAACTGTCAACTGTCAACTGAAGAATATACCCTCTCGATTTCCACTGGGAAACCATTTGCCCCGTTTTTGCGGCTTCCATACCTTGCTTCAGTCGTGCACGCATGGCATCCTCGATGGTGAATTCATCGGGCAACAGCTCCAGCAGATTTCTCGGGCCTCGGGTGCCGATACGTTCTCCGTCATAGTTGGCGCGCTCGATGTCCTCACCGAAGAAAGCCATCTTGCAGTACATATCGTAATCCAAACTCCACTTCACGAAATCCTCTATCGACTTCTCCCACTTCTGCCCGTTGGCCACATACAGCACACAGGCTTTCAGCCAAGCGATCACGATGGCGCGATGCGACAGGTTCCAATAGGTATTGTCTTGCGACAGTCGGGCAAACTCGGCACATTCCTCTTGCATCTTCTTCGCCAGCTTAAAGGCTTGCGGACAGTCGATCAAGCCTCGGGCGTTGGTCAGATTGTCGATGTAAGGTTTCAGCTGCTCATCAAATTCAGCATCATACTTGCCGTAGATGGGCTGTTCGGCTCCTATCTCCACCTCGGGGATTGTACAGAAGTTGATGCGGCTGATTGGCCCGTCGGTGAGTACGCGACTGAAGAACCTGCGGCCTTTCTGAATGGTGGTACAGGCGTTCCAGTTGAAGCGGCACTTCGGACGGGCGGTCACGCTTTGCGTTCCTACGCGCGTCTGTCCGTACTCGGCTCCCGGGTCGAAGGCGAGACACATCAGCTGGAAATGCTGCTTACCCGTCTGACCTTTCAGCTGTTCAAAAAGGTCAAGCTCATTCAGCTTCACATACACGAAGTGACCTTCTGCCTCATCCATACGGGTCACCAGCGCGGGCTTCGTCATATCAGGATCTATCTGCTGGATCACCAGCCCTTCAGGTCTTACCATCTTATCCTTGTTGGCGCCCTTCTTCTGACAGTCCTTCTTCCACTCGTTTTCCCTTCGGGTGTTCTCCTCATCGCGCCGTTTGATGTCGGCCATGATGTGGTTGATAGGCTCGTCGATACAACCCTTACCAGCACCCGTGCCAGCCATCAGGCAGTTCATCAGGGTGGCCTCGTGTTCCACATTATCCGTATAGCAGAAGCGCACGTTGCAGAGGTGCGTACCCAACGGCGGGAAGGCGGCGTTAGCCACAGCAGGCTTGTAGATCTCAGGTGTGTTCTTTGTCAGCAGTTCTATCAACCTCGGCAACTTCTTCGGCATCGGAGGCGGAGAGAGTACCGCTGGCGTTTCCATCTGATCACTGACTGACTTCAACCGTTGACTACCTGTAAACAAGGTTTCCTGCCACTTGGGAAGTCGTTGCGTGGGGTTGTAATAGTTGGCATAGAAGGCTTCCACCAGCTCCTGGATGTTCTCATCCTTCCAATGTTCGGGCATCAACTCTGCCAAGATGCCATTAGCCTCTTCTTTGGTGAGCAACTGCGTGGCACCACTCAGGAACACCTTTACCGTCGTATGCCGACCGCCTTCATTCAGGAAGTCACTCTTTTCAAGACCTTTCTCCTTCATCACCCCATCGGCAATATACCTCACGCGCTCATCGGCCGCAGCTATCTCTGAATTGTGTTGGTTGGGAGCTGACTTTTCACTTTTCATTTCCTCACTTTTCACTTCTGTCTCCCAAGGCTTGAAATGCTTGATAGCCTTCTTAGCCTCTTTTGGCACATCCTCCTGTCGCTTCCTTTCCCGCTCCTTCAGGCGCAAATACTCAGCCTCGCATTCCTCAGCCGTCATCGGCTCCTCGAAGAGTGCATCATCGAGATAAGGCAAATCTTCAGGCGAACCACTGGTCGAATAGACCACCCTTTGCAAATCCTTCGTATTAGTATCCATCTCGATCTGAAGTTCAGTACTGACACGTACTTGGTTCTCAAGAATCGTAGTTCCAGGATGACGCTGACACACCAGATGCCAACCGCCGCTTGCAGAACGTTCCAGCATCATCAAACCTATGGCATCCTTCTTACTCAGGATCAGTTCCTTAAAGGCATCCGACTGCTCCGCATCGTAGCAATCCACATCGTGAAAGAAGAAACTACCCTGACTTTTACAGCCAGCTATCAGACCTTCTACATGACCCAGATTATAAGCCAGTTGCAGCAGATCAGCTTTGGCCTTCTCGTCGCCTTGGCGCGCTCTATTGAGATTATCCAGATTCTGCTGCGAGTTGCGTAATGCCATCAATTCCTCGCGATTCTTCACTGGATGCGCCAGTTTGCGGCTCTTGTTGTCGTAAGTTATTCGATAGATCATAAGCTATAACCCTCCTCTTTCAGATAGTTAATAATCTCCTTGATACCTTTTCTCAGTATTTTCGGCAGCTCACCGCGCATCTCCGCAGGAACAGTAAAAACTACTCGGTCGTTACCGTCGGTACTAAACGACAGACTGCCATAATCCACTTTCAACTCGGGCTTGCCTCGCAAGCGCTTTTCTTGGATGAATTCAAACGCCCCATTGTTAAACATCTGGCACTTTCCCCGGCCATGAAACGGCTCTACCTGTCCTGCACAAGGATTATCAGGCAGTCCCTGTATTAAATTCGATCCACACTCTGTCTTGGTTATTGCCACCTGGGCACTCAATGTTGTTGTCTTAATAATGTTGTTGTTATTCTTTTTCATTGTTTTTGAGTTTTTGTGAGCAGAAGATCAGAATCTTTGGCCATTTACTCGAGAACATCCTCCTCACCTCAACTCAATTACTGAAATTTAATGTTTAATCAACTCCGTCGCTACTACATCCATAAACGCCTGTCCGTTGTACTCACGACTCTGGAATCTCAGCGTAGCGATCACCAAATCGCCCTCTTCAAACTGGATCGAAGCCAGATTGCCTAAGGCAGTCACCACATAGGAGTTTTCGTATTTTCCGCCCAACTCCTGAAGCATCAGCGTACGCTTGTTCAGCACACCGCCCTCACATTTCTCACTCTTCACTGTAAAGCACTCACCGCACTTTACCACTCTTAAAATCATTTCCTTCATAAAATCTAAAATTTAATGTTTAATATTTTAATGTTTAATATTCATAGATTTCTCCATGATTCTTTAAGAATTCGGCTCTGAGCTCATCGAGGGTCTTGATCTCAATCTCCTCGCCTCGCTCAATAGCTAAAGCTTCATCTTCCCGAACCGCCAGTACGAACATCAGATATTCTCTGCATTTCACGCTGCCTCGGGCGAAACCCGCCATCCTCTGGGTATGACTCATCCGCCATTTCGGGCAATAGAAGTCCTTTTTCACATCTATCTCCTGTTTGAGGCAGAACCGCTTTCCAACGCATCGAGTCAGATCCTTGTGAGAACACGACATGCAGCACTTCTTCACTCGGATACGAAACTTGTTCAGCTTTACTTTTACATCTACTTTTCTGGCCACTTTACTTTTTCTTTATCATAAATAACAAATAATCTTTGGTTTCTGCCAGCAACTCAATATCTAACAGGAAATACTCCTGGGCTAAATCGAGATCCAGCAACTCAATTAGGTTATTTGCCAGACCTGCATTGTTAAACTGCAGACTGCTGCAGCCTGGTCTGAACTTCACCTCAATGCCCTTCTGACGGTTGAACATCAGCACTACATCGGCGGTCTGCCTGCTTCGGGTCAGCAGCATGTGGGTTGAAAGTTTCTTGGCCACCATCTTCGAGTGTTCCATATTCAGGGTCAAGCGTTTACCACCTTTCAGGTTTAATGAACAAGTGTTCTTCGGCAGCCAAGCATTACCAGTCCTTGATTGGACATCGATGATTTCCAGTCCGAAACTCTCCAACTGGTCAGATTCAGCTTTTTCGGCTCTCGACTGCTGGATCATGTTCATCCATTCGTCATGAATCGAAAGCCAAAAATCTTTTCCGTACATCTTCTCTGGATAAACAAAAGCTTGAGGAATCACATTCTCAACTCTGGCTTTTTCCAAATATTCATCTAATGTCGCAGGATTTACCGTCAAACGATTCTGGCGGTAGTTGGTAGAGAACATCAGAAGGATGTTTCTTTCACTCAGGAAATTTTTGAAATCCTTAATTTCTGTTTTATTCATTGTAATTTGTTTGTTTTACGTCGCCCCCTTTAAGGCGACCTTTATAGTTAATAAATAATGTACGCGTTATGCGTACGGGAGTTTTTTCTATTTATGAGTATCAAAATTTCAATGAGCACTTGCAAAACTTAATCTGAGCGTCCTCAGGTTTGCGAGTGCAAAAGTAGAGTTCTACAATTCTACTGAGAAAAAAAGTTCAGTAGAGTTTTCTGTAGAACGCCCCAAAACAGCCTGAAAGCCCTGTGTTTATCATGGTTTGAGAAAAATAAAAAAAATTCTACTGAAATTCCAGTAGAACTCCAGTAGAACTTCTCAGTAGAACTTTTATGCGAAATCAGTCTTTCACATAGTTGCAGATCCAGTCACAAAACACCATTTTCTTACCCCTGCCCATATAGTTGGCAAAGTTCGTGTTTTCTTTTATAGAACCATTCAATAATGCTGTGGCAATTCCCAGATTACTACCCTTAATGACGCCTGCCTTATTCAGACAGCCGATAATATAGCTCTTCAGATTCTGACGCTTTTTAGCAACCTGCCAGATAGTCAACAACTCCTGTTGATGCTCCGAAGCCAACAAATCAGATACAAACTTCTCAATCCAGGCTGCATCATACTTCTTGTCCGTACGGAACTCCTTAAACCAAGCCTGCTGCATCAGTCTGGTCAGGCTATTCACGATGCCGAAAGTATTTGCATCCTCAACCTTATTCAGATACTTTGCTAACTCTGGCTCCAATTTCACCATGTCCTGATGCATCAGCATCAGAAGCTTTTCAAGGCGGAATAGTGCACTAAAATGTTCACCATTCAACTCATCAAAATGCTTGAGCACATACTTTCTGATCAACCCTCTTTTGGGCACAAGCATCACATTCTCCTTCAACTCAATAAACTTCTTCAGTTTTGCCCAAAGCTTCTTCAGATTATCTGGTGTTGTGTAGTCTGAGTCTAATAACTTACGAAGCTTCTCTTCATCCACTTTGTCAATCTCTTCATTCGAGATTGACAAAACGTTATTTAACATACCCGACTTCAGGAAATCCACACAAGCCTTCACCTGCATCGTCAGATAATCTTCCGTGCAGAGCTCCACATACGCCTCCTTCATCTGCTCATACTCATAATCGATGTCAGGATCGGCATACGCCACTTTCATCTGCTGCATAAACTTCTCGTAAAGTTCTGGTTTTTCAAAAGTGCTTTTCACCTTCTTCAGATTATCAGCCAACTCACAGACATTTGACTCGTACAACTGGTAAATATCCCATGAAGTCTCGTCAGAATGCCAAAACTCCAGATAGTCCTTCAGCGGCTTATCACTGAAAGCCATCATGTCGCTTTTCTTTCTGCCTCTCAGCCAATAATTCTTGTTGCAGAGTTTGGCATAATCCAAAGCCAACACTTCCTCACAGTCTCCCTTGTTGATGTTCTCCAGATAATCCAGGAGTCGGAAGTTGGCAAGATGCGCCCACTTCACCATACTGGCTACAAACAGGCATTTGGTTCCAGGATCATCAACTGCAATCTTGTCGTAAGCCTGTTGCGACTCATCCAAATGCGAAATAAGTTGTCTCAAAGATGTGCGGAAACCAGTACTTCTTGAAGCCTGCGTTTCCAAGCCTCGGGCCAAACATGACCCATTTAAAACATTTTGTAGTACCATAATTTTAATTTTAATTATTGAAAATAGAGTTTTTAGCTCTAGGTTATAATTTCGGAGCGCAAAGATAGCAATTCCTTTCCAAAAAATATCATAAAAACCACATAAATATTCATGAATTTAAAATTTCCCACATTATCTTTGGTGGTTACAAAAATAAGTCTTAACTTTGCACCGAGTTTTTATAGTATTAGATTTAAGGTTACATTATGGGCTCGCAGCGGCGAGCTTTTTTTATGCCCTTTTACGACACGACCTAACCCCATTCCCCTACTCTGTCGCAATACGTTCCCCTTGTCGCAACAACTCCGACAAGAATCTGGCTAATTTCTTGGAATCAGCCCCAAATTCCCGTACCTTTGCATCAGTAAAAGTTCATACGTTAATAGTTTTCTTATTGCATATTTGTTTTAGGTTATTGGTTATTTGGTTTTGTTTGTAATGACTTAGCATACGGGGTTCGCAGTGATGCGAGCCTCTTTGCTGTATCATCCTTTTCCTACATCAAACCACAACAAGAACTTGGCCGTACCATCTGACGTAAACGTTGTATATCATCCTATTCCTACATCAAACCACAACTCCGCCTTTACGTTCACGGGTCGTCCTCACGTTGTATATCATCCTATTCCTACATCAAACCACAACCATGTTGTAGTCCTCGAAGAGCATGAACTCGTTGTATATCATCCTATTCCTACATCAAACCACAACTGGATGTTCGACTATGTGGGTGACGAACTGTTGTATATCATCCTATTCCTACATCAAACCACAACCACGGGTGCCTTCTCAGCCAGCTTCGCCAAGTTGTATATCATCCTATTCCTACATCAAACCACAACCAGCTCCCCGCCAGGTGTATTGCCGCCCGCGTTGTATATCATCCTATTCCTACATCAAACCACAACTTAGGTTGACTTCTTGACTGTATATCAGGCATTTATATACTATTTAATGCCTAAGAAGTGGTTAGAATGTGGATTATCTGCAGCAAATTTACTAAAAAAATTCCAATTGTAATGGGTCTGTCGGTACTTTTTTCTCTTTTTCCTTTCCCCAAAAGTTTATTATATCACCATATTGTTTATCAGTAACGCTTAATCATAGGATTCTCTATGATCACAAAGCCAATATCCTCTATTGGTCGCGTCACTGTATCTTTATTATCCTTGAAAGTTATAACCATCTGCTGGTCTTTCAAAGATAATGATACTGGTGTCGTAAACGTTAACGTCTGCTTTATCATATCAGCCTCTTTATTTCACCTAAATCATTAATTTCAAAATCTACACCTTGAACCAAGGCCTTAAACTGATTATAGCTATTTACAACTATGGGACGATACTCTTCGTTTTCTTTAAATAAACCAGATTTTTCCTCTAGATCTTTTTTCTCTCTCGCTTCTTGGTGGTGCATCATATATATTCTTCCATCAAATTTCATCTTTGTAATTATATACAACCGCCTTTGCAAGTTACGTTTATCAAGATCCCAAATCTCATCTCCATTATTCTCATACATGAGGACCATAGTGCCTGATTTCAATTTATAAATCAAATCATATCCTTCCTTTGAATAATATGATTCCCACGCTACTTTCCCATTTTGTGTCCTCTTATGACTTTTTATAACTTCAGTAGCCTCTAAACTATTAATCACGACATGCTCTCGAATTTCGCGGCCTTTATTGTTGATTTTAGAAAAAATTAGCATCATATAATTACCATCATTTGTCACATAATAATGGTGTTTATATTCCTTATCTGACAAATCGCGTTGATCTTTGAGTTCTATGGGTTTCTTAACATCATTGCGGAATATGCGCACTTTCTTGATAGGAATACGTTTTTCCTCATTCATCCATATACCATTATTGACTGCCGCCTTCAAGCTTCCATGAGTAGCTATCGCAGCCTCTATTATACCTCTAACAGCAGGATCCACAATGTTATCAATAGATTTTGCATCAAGGTCTTCTATGTTTGTTCTATAAACATACCTTATTGTTCCATCATGATTGATAGCACCATAGAATTTATCATTATGTAAGGAGTTTCTTGAGGTATCGCCTTTCATTTGTAGTTTATTACCTTGCTGATCCCTAATTATCCGACCATCTTTCCCACGAAGGTTCTTTTTTGTATATTTTTCCAAGTTGTCCTTTGAATAATGGGCAATTAGCAATTCGTCCTGAATCTTCTTGATGTCACTTACGAATGAGGGCCAAGGCTTTTCAAATACAGGTTTCTCTCCCCTACCTTGTTGATATTCATCAGATTCGTGGTAGAATTGGGCCAACTTGTCGTATTCCGTCTTACCGATGCATGCAATAGTGATGGCATCGATGCAATGATGAACATGGTTCACGCGCTCTTTCTTGGTATATTCCTCCTGAATACCCCACATTTTTCTAAAGTCGGAAGTGGCTATACCTTTTACTATATATACCTGTTTGAATACAGATCTGAGATACATGCGGGCATAACGGGAAATCACACTGATGTCAGTACCCTGACGACGAGAGAAGCCTTCAGGCACCTCCGTCATCGTAAAGCGTTGATATTTTCCTCGCCAATAGTCTCTTTGGAGTGATAATAGATGGCGGCGGCGTATCTTGGCATCTTTCTCCTCTTTCGAGGCTGCGCCCTTGGTGCTGATTCGCCGTATCTGTTTATCCAGTTCTTCATATCTTTCTTTCCAATCCTTTATACGCTCCAAGATATCATCATGTACTGCCAATTGAGTGGGAAGTTTTGTTTTCTTCTCGTCACGATTAAACCTGCTACTGCAAAGCGTCAAATTCATCTTCGTACTGTCACCTCCAGCACTACGCGGTACTGTGTGTTCAATATCATATTTAGGATGATCACCCAAGAAATCTGTGATACTGATTTCTTCACCTGTATAAAGGCATTTATGATTCTGCTCTTCCCACAACTGATATTTTAAGATGTCTGTATCTGAGGGATTGGTAATATATTTCTCAACTTCTTTGCGACAACGTTCTCTATCTTTTTCATTCTCCCGCTGCCAGGCTTGAATCGCCCATCGTCTATTGGCATCATTCAGATCGCGGGAGAATTCTATGTGAATCTTTGTATCTGGATTAATATATCCTTTCTTCAACATCAGATTAACCACCTTACGGAGCCGGAACAGGGAGTGCATCGCCATCGGATTCTTAACACTGCTGATACGAGGAGAACCAAGCTGATAGATACCTTCCTCATTAGAACGCTGACGGGGATAGAGTTCCATCATCGATGGATGATATAGTTTCTTCAAGTCGTCATCGCTTACCTGATACCTATCTTTCAAGAAGCCTTTAACGCAGGCCTCGAGCGTTAAACCATCCACATTATTCTTATTATAAGAATGCATCACATCGATGACATTCTCAATAGCAGCGTCACGCATCTCTTTGATACCCCAAATATGCTGAGGTAGCACTTCAACAAGATTAGCCAGAAATACGGCTTCTGAATAAATCAGACCATAGTTGCGCAAATAAGGTATAATCTTGCGAATGGCCTTCAGACTTAATGCTGCATAATCATTGGGAATAGAAATCTTACTGAATTTTTCGGCATCTTCAGCGTCCAACTGCAGGCGGTTCATGGCAAACTCTTTCAGTTTATCCTCGTCATCAAAGAAGAACAAGGCATGCCAAATATCATTCATAATCTGGAAACGCGACTTATCCTTTGAAAGAGTATAGACCTCACAAACACTGGTTAACCAGTCCTCACCAAATATTTCTTCGAGTTGGGCATTGACAGGACTACCCGACACTTGCGTATCCATTTGGTAATTGAACATATAAGGTTTCTCTTCACCACTCTTGTAGTAACAATAGTTGTTCTTACCAGCCAGTTTCTTGGCAATATCTTCAAATACGAAAGTGCGCTTTGATTTACGTTTGAATAATGGTATAATAGTCTTTTTCTCTTCATCAGTCAGGAATCTTTCACCCTTCTCAAACATCGTATTTACCTGAACCTTTATATTATTAAGAAAGCTATACATCCTAAAATCCTCATACAGCGGATGAGAAGAAGGGCAGCGTGATTTACCTTTCTCAAAAGTACAAGTGCCAACTTGACCCTTCTGCGATTTCAGAGGACGCTGATCGAATATGGCATGTTCTAACTTTGAAACCAATTCTTCATCCAGTTCTTGTTTTGCGCAAATCGCTTTAAACTCCTTTAGATAGTGCTCCTTACGGGCGGTATAATGGTTCCGGATTCTCTCGCCTTTCTGATAAAGTTGATAGAAATATTCTCCAAGATACTCGCATCCGGCTGCAATCATTTCCTCAGACAAGCTGCTGATACCTTCTTTTACAGCACCTTCCGACTCCTTCGTCGATTCTTTGCGGTTACTAAGAAATCCACGTCGCTGATTCAGGTGATAAAGTGCACGTCCCAGAATAAAACGTTGGGTAATGTCTGACAAATCAAGTTTCTGAGTCAAACAAATATATCTGAACTTATATGGATTCACATTGGCTTTATCTTCCGTTCTTTGCCATTCCATAAAATCCTCATCTTTGGGATATACTTTCTTTAGTCGCCATATTCTCAAATCTGCAGTCTTCAATGGAGGGCAAAGATTGTTTTCAGATAATATGGTCAACAGTCTAATCTTCCTTACCTTTCTTCTCCAATAATGTTTCCTTACTAAACGATGCTCTGTACGCTCAGCTGCCTTCGAAGACTCAATGCCCTTTTCTATCTTGACACCTTCAGTGAATATATTGGTACCTTTTGAGACCAGTTTATATCCGTTCTCGTCCTTATCTATGATAGCCCAACCAAGGCTGTTAGTACCCGTATCAATGCCTAATATTCTCTCCATAATAGTAATATTTAGTTAAATTTTGCGGTAAAGTTACGAATTTATTTTGAAATACCAAAGTATTTTCTTATTTTTGCACTCGTAAGATTCCTACATCTTATCACAATAAGGCCACAATGGCCGAAGGGTAAAACCTATGCTCCCGCTTCGGTGGGAGCTTTTTTATTCCTCTGTGTAAAGCTTGTCTTTCTCGAAGGTGATGCCTTCGTAGAGTTCTTGGTGGCCTTCGTAACTTTGAGGGAGGAAGTGGAGACGGACACCACGGATGTGCTTCTTGGCTTTGAAATCTTTAAGATTGTCGACCTTTTCGCTTTCGATTTCAAGCTTCATCATGCCCCAGTCCTCTAAGCGCACACGATCGCCCTCACGTAAATGATTGTTTACCACCTCGGCAACACTCGTCATGACTGCCAATACATTTGAAGTATGCGTACCCATACGCTGGGCTACCTCTTTAATAAGTTG
>JAEEGH010022946.1_pt1 | contig 12740 bp, 9 predicted proteins | sample 9134181 | NCBI WGS metagenome assembly JAEEGH01 (sample SAMN16246544, study PRJNA631951) | gut metagenome | biome: gut microbiome; feature: rumen; material: DP-attached | host: Bos | place: Iran: Karaj | collected 2018-10 | reverse complement strand
GTTCTCCGTTATGGAGTAAAACCAAGTTGGAGCATTGAACTTGGTCAGCTTTTAGTTCCTGGCACTCACATGAAAACAAATGCCCAGAACGCAGCTCTTGTAATGCATCTTATGGGAGTACCTGATGCACGCATTAAAGAGATTTTACAGAAGTGGCCAGGCATAGATCACCGCCTCCAGTATTTCCACAGCTGGAAAAACGAAACCGGCACAGCAATCAAGTTTTATAACGATTCCTGTGCGACAGTTCCTGAAGCAGCGGCAGCCGCAACACAGGCTTTTGGAAAGCCGGTTATTCTTATGACAGGTGGAACTGAAAAAGGTCTTGAACTGACACCACTCATTCAAACTCTGACCGTACCTGCAGCAGATTCAATAAAAGTAAAGGATATTTATCTTCTTGAAGGAAGCGCTACAGATAAACTGCTGCCAGAGCTGGACAAGGCTGGAGTAAAGTACCACGGTCCATTTGACGGACTCGAACCACTTCTTAATGAAGCTAAGAAAAATCTGTTAAATGAAAAGGCCGGAGAAGAAATCTTTGTTTTCTCACCCGGCGCTACTTCCTTTGGTATGTTCTCGAACGAATTTGATCGAGGAAATAAATATATGAATGCAGTTAAAGAAATATTTTAAGATTACTGTCATGCTGAACTTGTTTCAGCATCTATTAATTAGATTCCGAAACAAGTTCGGAATGACAACTTAAACCTTAAACAAATCTACCTGCGAACCAATCTTTCCAATAGCATCCTTAACCTGATCAGAAATCTCACTTAAGGTTACGCCAGTCTCATTAATCTTGCGGGCACCAACAGACATTTCTTCCATACTGGTTGCAATCATGCCTGTTGCTTCAGCAAGAACACCCATATCACGAACAATCTGAGCATTTCTGTCATTCATTTCGTGCGAAGAATTTCTTACTTCACTGGTAGAAGAATTCAGGTGTCTGAGAGCTTCCATAATCTGCTTTGAACCTTCGTTCTGTTCTTCCATTGCAGCGTGAATCTGAATAACAAGTTCATCAGTTTCCTTAATGCGGTTTGAAACTTCATTAAGAGCTGTACTTGCTTCATTAGAAGAGCCTACTACCTCAATAATAGAAGACATAATCTTACCAAGCTGTTCTCCAATTCTCTTAGACTGTTCAGATGATGTTTCAGAAAGCTTACGGATTTCATCAGCAACGACAGCAAATCCCTTTCCTGATTCACCGGCATGCGCCGCCTCGATTGCCGCATTCATAGCAAGAAGGTTTGTCTGTTCTGCAATTGCAGAAATTGCAGTGTTTGCTTCCTGAAGCATTTCCGACTGGCCTTCAATCTGGCGAACCTTTTCGTTAACATCTTCCTGTTTAGAGAATCCAATTTCAGCATTATCTTCAAGAGCCTTAAATGATGCAGACATCTTTTCTACAGATTTATTAACCGAATTGATATTTCCAATCATCTCTTCTACCGCAGCAGAAGCCTGAGTTACGCTTGAAGACTGATCTTCAATAAGACTGTCGAGGTCTGTAATTGCACTTGAAATATGCTGAACAGAAGAGTTTGTTGTTTCAACACTCTGTCCCTGGTTAGTAATCTGATTATGAATACTATCAATATTTGCAAGAATTTCTGTAATAGAACTTGAAGTATCCTGAGTACCTGCTTCAAGGTTTTCACCGCTGATACCAAGATCTGCTTTTGACTCTTTAAGAGTTTTAACAATCTCCTGCAGCTTATCCATAAACTCATCAAAATTGATGATAAGGGCACCAATTTCATCGCGAACATAAAGATTACAACGCTTAGTCAAATCTGCATCTCCGCTTGAAAGATCTTTAAGGAAGACCGTAACGTTATTGATACGCTTCATAATCCAGCGGACAAAGAAGAATCCTATTGTTGAAAGAACAAGGAAAAGAATTATGGCAACAGGAACTATCATCGAAATAGTCTGGTTTCTTACCTTATCAATTACACTCATAGCCTTTGCTACAAAGACCATACCGGCAATTGAACCATCTCCATTTACAAGAGGTGAATAAACGGTATAGTACTCAACTCCCGCAATTGTATTTTTTCCCGCATATTCTTCTCCATCAATAAGAACCTGCTTTACAATTTCTTCATTATCAAGCTGAGTATTGAGCATATGAACACCCAGTGTTGTTGCGGCACGAGTCTTTCCGTCAAACACAGTACATTCAACAGTATGGAAATCATGAACAATACTTACATAGCCGTCCGACCCCATTGTTGCAATATCATAAGCTATAATAAGACAACCAAGTTTTTTTCCATTCTTTACAACAGGAGTTGCAACAATAAGACCGTATGTTAAAGTACCAATCTTTGCATAGCAGTATGATTTTTCGCCATCAATTGCTCTCTGAATAATAGGAATATCTGGTTTTTCACCAGGATTAATTTCCCAGCCGGCATAAATAGTACCGGATGTATCAGTAATGGCAAGAAGGTCTACTTCACAAATCTCACCTTTTTCTTTCAGATATAAATTAGGATCATCTTTATAGGAACCATCAAGATATCCTTTAATATGATCGGTAGAAGCAAGCATATCGCCATAACCGCCCAGGGTATCAAGCCAGTCCTCAAGAATCCATTGAACACCACCTGTGGTATTTTCAAGCTCTTCAAGGCTTTCTGCATGCATACCGCGGTTAAAGACCGCAAATGCTACGGCACCAGAAACAAAAACGCCAACCATGCTGGCGCCTACTATCATTGCTATAAGTTTAGTTCTTAAAGAAACATTCTTTCTTGGATTAGGATCAAATCGGTCCAGTGCTTTTGCCATAAATCAACTCCTAAAAAATAAAAATATAAAAAAACTTCTATATCTTTATTTTTTAAATTATCGCACATTATGGCAGATTTGCAATGTTATTTTATTTTTTCAGCGTGACTTAAAATTCAGGGCAGAAACAACGGCCGCAATACCGGCACGTCCAACGTTGGAACTCTTTCCAACTCCCCATACCTGTTCTCCATTTTCTTTTGTAATCTGAACATAAGCCATAGCCTGTGTATCTGATCCGGAACCTACAGAATGTTCGTGGAAGCTTGTGATATTAAAGGCAGGAGCCGGAGTCTGTTTCATTGCACTTACAAAGGCATCCAGAGGACCGTTACCATTTGCGGCAATTGCATAACGCTTTCCTTCCCATTCAACAGTTGCCATGCCGGCTACCTGCTCAGGAAGGTCGGTACCTCGTTCACCTTCAACGTGTCGTTCTGTAATATCAAGTACATTAAGCGGAGATTTTGTATAAAGCCAGGTTTCTGCAAAAATGTCATAAACCTCTGCAGGGCTAAGCTCTCTCTGAAGTTCGTCTGCATGAGCCTTTATAACAGCACCGATAACCGGATGCATTGCCTTTGGCGCTGCAACACCAAACTTTGTTTCGAGAATATATGCAGCTCCACCCTTTCCACTCTGACTGTTGATTCTGATAATTCCATTGTATTCGCGGCCAATATCATGAGGATCAATCGGCAGATAAGGAACATCCCAAAGCTCAGAAGCATTACCGGAAAAACGTGCATTAATTGCCTTGCTGATTGCATCCTGATGAGAACCACTGAATGCTGTAAAGACAAGCTCACCTGCATAAGGTGAACGTGGATGAATAGGCATTGCAGTGAGTTTATTGAACTCGTCGGAAATTTTTTCCAGATCAGAAAAATCAAGCTGGGGATCAATTCCCTGGGTATACATATTGAGGGCAACTGTAACAATATCAAGGTTTCCGGTTCTCTCTCCGTTTCCAAAAAGACAACCTTCTACACGTTCTGCTCCGGCAAGAAGGCCAAGCTCACATTGAGCAACGCTCTCGCCACGGTCATTGTGATTATGAAGGGAAATTATGCAGTTTTCACGTTCAGGGAAATTCCTGCAAAAATATTCAATCTGATCTGCAAACTGATTTGGAAGACTGCACTCAACTGTTGCCGGCAGATTCAAAATCAATTTATTGTCTGCCCCGCCACCCCAGGCCTTCATAACTGCGCTGCAGATTTCTATTGCATAATCTGATTCTGTCTGGGTAAAGTTTTCCGGAGAATATTCAAAGCGGAAGTTTGCTGGCAGGCGGCCTGCTGCCACTGCTTCTTTTGTAACTGCCGCAATATATTTTTTTACACACTTTACTCCGCTTACTGCCAGGTCTATAAGCTCTTCCTTTGACTTACCAAAATTATATTTTCTCTGGGCTGGCGAAGTTGCATTATAAATATGAAATATTACATTTTTAGCGCCATCAATTGCTTCAAAGGTTCTGGCAATCAGATGTTCTCTTGCCTGACACAAAACCTGAATATAAACATCATCGGGGATGAGATTTTCTGTAATGAGACGGCGGATAAATTCAAACTCGGTATCTGAGGCTGAAGGAAAGCCTACTTCAATTTCCTTAAAACCAATCTTTACAAGCAGTTTAAAAAACTCAAGCTTCTGTTCTATGCCCATAGGATTCACAAGGGCCTGATTTCCATCTCGTAAATCAACCGAACACCACACCGGAGCTTTTGTAATTATGTTTGAAGGCCATTTTCTGTCTTTTAAAGGCACAGAAATAAAAGGCTTATATTTTCCACCTGGATTCATATTATCAATTTACCGCATAAACATTATTGAATTCAACTGCTATTATATAGTAAAATTATTTATCACATTATCAGGAGACAGATTATGAAGAAAGTATTCAAAGCTTCATTGGCACTGCTCGCAGCAGCCCTCATTTTCAGCGGATGTTCAAAATCAAATGCAAACGCTAAAAAAGACTACATTCTTGCAACTGGTGGTACAAGCGGTACTTACTATCCGTTTGGTGGCGCAATTGCAAATATCTGGAACACAAAGATTGCCAACATGAACGTAACAGCTCAGGCAACAGGTGCTTCTGCAGAAAACCTCAGACTTATTAACAAGGGTGAGGCTGAATTTGGTACAGTTCAGAACGACGTTATGGACTATGCTTATCATGGAACAGATATGTTTGCTGGCGAAAAGCTTTCAAATATTATGACAATCGGAACTATGTATCCGGAAGTTGTACAGATTGCAGTTTCTGAAAAGAGCGGAATTAAATCTGTAGCTGATTTCCGCGGAAAGCGCATTTCTGTTGGTGATGCTGGTTCTGGAGTTGAATTCAACGCTAAACAGATTCTCGAAGGCTATGGTCTTACTTTTGATGACATCAAAAAGAGCAACCTTTCTTTCAAGGAATCTGCAGAAGGTATTCAGAACGGAACTTTGGATGGATGTTTTATTACAGCCGGTGTTCCAAACTCTGCTCTCCAGGAACTCGCATTTACAGCTGGTCTTGTTCTTATTCCAATCGATAAGGACGCTGCTGATGTAATCTGCGACAAATACGGATTCTATACATATACAACAATTCCTGGTGGCACTTATAAGGGAACAGATACAGACACTCCTGCTCTCGCAATTAAGGCTACTCTCGCTGTAAGCTCTAAGCTCGACGAAGAAACTGTTTACGAAATGACAAAAGCTTTGTTCGAAAATCTTGATGAGCTTGCCCGCGGACATGCAAAGGGTAAGGAAGTTTCTGCTGCATCTGCAATTACAGGTGTTTCAGTTCCATTCCACCCGGGTGCTAAAAAATACTATAAAGAAATCGGATTGAATGTAAACTAAAGCAAAACTAAAATAGATAATTCTGAAACAAGCTCCAGTCTCGTTTCAGAATTATTAAAATAATTAAAAAAAAGTAAAAAATGAAAAAAGTAATAAAAATAAGTTTAATAATCGTAATTATTTGTTCTTTGGTAGCATCTATCTTTTTTACACCGGTAATAACTGTTCTTTCAATCAGGAGCAGGAAAGTTCACCCTCAGCGCTTTTACTCGATTGATGGCTACTCCAAGGGTTTTGTTATTTCATATACCCATTCTGTAAACAAAGGTCGAGTACACGACTTTTATAAAGCTGCAGAAAAGAAAAAGATTGAATTATACAAAACCTCATTTGTATCATATGGTGCAGGCATTCCAGAAGCCGGAGAAACTCCTGGAGCAATTTTCACAGTAACTGATGACAGTTATGTTATTGAAAATTTAAACAGAATTGTTCCAAGACTTGTTATGGCTGTTGGTCTTACTGCAAAACATACGATAGTATTTGACACTTCATTCCAGCTTGGCCAGAAAGAATTCTTTTTCACAGATTTTTTCGAACCTCAAACAAGTATTATTATGGAATATATTAGAGTCACATTATTTGATTACTTGAGACACAGAATAAAATAGTATCACGTTAAGGAGGTCCCGATGGACAAAGAAAAGACTGACGAAAGCCTTGAAACCACAGAAGTTAAGAGCAGCGCAATCGATAACATTCTTCCAACATCCAACGAAGATGAAATGAAAAACCTGATGAAGGATCTAGACCGCGAGCAGGCTTATCGTGAGCATAAATGCTGGAGACAGTATATTACAGTTATTATTTCAATAATTTTCGTTGCTTTCCAGTTATATGCAACACTTTCGGGAACTGTTACCGCTCAGATTCTCCGTGCAAGTCATCTTGCTTTTGTTCAGCTTCTTGCTTTTCTGCTCTTTCCTGCTACCAAGAGAATGCCTCGTAATACACTTCCATTTTACGATGTTCTTCTGGGTCTTGCCGGTGCCGGCTGCTGGATGTATATTGTAATCAACTTCCAGAATCTTGTTCGTCGTTCGGGAAATAACACTACTCTCGACGTTATAATTGGAATTATTGGTATTTTGATTTTGTTCGAAAGCTGCCGTCGTATTGTAGGCCTTCCGATTATGACTATTGCATCAATATTCGTAATTTACGCTTTTGTAGGTAAATACCTTCCGGGCTTTTTACACCACAGAGGCTATTCTCTTCAGCGTGTAGTCTGTCACCTTTTCTATAATACAGAAGGTATTATGGGAACTCCGATCGGAGCCTGTTCTACATTTATCTTCCTGTTCATTCTTTTTGGTGCTCTGCTTGAAAAAACAGGAATCGGCCAGTTCTTTATTGATGTTTGTAATGCAATTGCCGGTGGGGCAAGCGGTGGTCCTGCAAAGGTTGCCGTTCTTTCTTCTGCCCTGCTCGGAACAGTTTCTGGTTCATCAGTTTCAAATACTGTAGGTTCAGGAAGCTTTACAATTCCTATGATGAAAAAGCTCGGTTACAAGGGTGAGTTTGCAGGAGCCGTAGAAGCCTCTGCCTCAACAGGAGGACAGCTTATGCCTCCAATCATGGGTGCAGCGGCCTTCCTCATGGCAGAAAGCCTTGGTATGCCTTACATTACAATTGTAAAGGCAGCCGTAATTCCAGCTCTCCTATATTTTACAGGAATCTTTATTACAGTACACCTCGAAGCTAAAAAGCTTGGCCTTAAGGGACTTCCACGTGAACAGCTTCCAAAATTCCTTCCACTGTTTTTAAGCAAGGGTTATATGATTTTGCCACTGGTTGTAATTATTTACTTCCTTTGTGCCGGAAAAACAGCAGTATTTGCAGCCCTTATGGGAATTGTTTCATGCCTGCTTATCGGAATTGCCGTTTCCATCGTAGACCTTGCAAAAGGCCGTAAACCTACTTTTGGTTCAAGAGACATTATTGATGTAATGTGTGCCGCAGCCCGCAACATTATCAGTGTAGCAATTGCCTGTGGCATGGCCGGAATTATTATTGGTGTAGTAACCCTCACTGGTCTTGGTCTTAAGCTTGGAGCAGGTCTTGTTTCTCTTGCCGGTGGAAAGCTTTTCCTCACCCTGATTTTCACAATGCTTGCTTCTATCATTCTTGGTATGGGTGCCCCTACTACTGCAAACTATCTGATTACTTCTACAATTACTGCAGGAGCAATCATTCAGCTTGGCGTACAGCCACTCGCAGCACATATGTTTGCCTTCTACTTTGGTATTATTGCAGACGTAACTCCTCCAGTTGCCCTTGCCGCAATTGCCGGAGCTGCCATAGCAAAAGCGCGGCCTATGAAAACGGCCTTTAATGCCACAAAGCTTGCAATTGGAGCCTTTATCATTCCATATATGTTCGTATATAACTCTCAGATGCTTATGATTGACGCTTCAATCAGCCGTATTCTGTTTATTATTGCAACTGCATTAATTGGTATGTTTGGTATAAGCGTAGCACTCGAAGGCTATGGCTTTAATTTTACAGGTATTATGCATGGAACTGATAAGCCTGCAGCACTTATAGCTGCCTTCGATGTAATTGAAAGAGTGCTTTTTGCTGCAGCCGGACTCCTTTGTGTAATTCCGGAAACAAGATCTGATATTATCGGACTCAGCATGATGGCTGTACTGATTGTATACCAGATTGTTGTAAAACGAATTTTATTGACGAAGCACAAATAATTTTATTAATTTATATATAAGAGGTACAAAAGATTATGAAAATCAAACCATTAGCAGATCGCGTTCTCGTAAAGAACGATAAAGCAGAAACAAAAACTGCAAGCGGACTCATTATCCCGGAAGCCGCACAGGAAAAAACACAGACTGCTGTTGTAGTTGAAGTTGGACCTGGAACTGATGAAGATAAAATCACAGTAAAGAAAGGCGACAGAATTATGTACGATAAATATGCTGGAACTCAGGTAAAGATTGATGGTGAAGATCACCTCATTCTCCGCATGAGCGACATTATTGCTGTTATCGAATAGTTTACAGCTTCAGTTTATCTTTTAAGATAGATGCCCTTGCGTTGTCAGGATACAAAGAAGATGCGTATTCTGCAGAACGGAGGGCATTTTTTATGTCCCCGTCGCCGGCATATATACATGCAATTCTATAAAATATTTCGGAACGCTTTGCATTATTGCTTTCGCGTCCGGCAGTTCTTCCATATAAATCAAGTGCCTGAGCTTTCTTACCAAGAGAAAAATAAATGCTTCCAAGGTTCAGACAAACAGCCGTAGATACACGCTGAGAAATAAAACCTTCTTCACGTAAGCCGGTGCTTTCATAAACACAATATTCATGAAGTCTTAAAGCCTCTTCTGCAAGCTTACTGTCTGCCGCAAACCAGGCACCGAATTCAACAAAAGACAAATCATAAACGCGGGCTTTTTCTATAAACTGTTCCCAAAAATCACGCTTAGAATCATAATTACTTACACTTGTTACATAGCTGTAAAAAAGCTTCCAGGCATCTTCATACTGCTTGGTATTCAAAAGGAAATTCAAAGCATACTGGACCAAAAGTCCTTTATACTCTCCGTCCTCGCCATAACTGTTTTCAAGCATATTCCAGAGGTCACGATTTTTATCTTTTTCCGAAATTGTAGTATCTGTTTTATATTTTAAGTCCAGCTTTGCAATATGAAGGTAAGGCGCATTTGTACGGCGAAGAGCCTCATCAATTCTGTAAAGAGCATCACTCATAGGAATTTTACGCCGATTGTCGTAGCGTTCCATTTCCAGAGTTGCAATACCAGCCTTTCGCAAAGCGGCAATTTCTGTATCTTCTACACGTTCCAGATTTGAACGGTATGCAAAATCAGCATAAAGAATAAGGGCAGGAACATTGTCTGGCCAGCGGTTTACAGCATAGAAAAGTAAATCTGCATTCTGCTCATCCAGTCCCTGATTTTCTGCCCATTTTGCACTATTAAGTACTATGTTTGAAAGAAGATCTTCATCGCTTTTACGTACCTTAAGCTCATCAAGATTAAGCACAATTCCGCGACGGGCATTTTCAGCTGCTTCCATTTCTGAAACAGCCATATAAGAATCTGATTCAAGAGCAACCAGCTGAACGGCTGAGGTCTTAAAAGTAACAGCAGCCTGGTAACCAGTCATAAGGCGGCGTGAATTATCAATTGCATCAATTGCGTCATAATACTGGCCGGCGTCATAGCAAACTGTTGCCCAGAAAAAAGCATCATCAGCATCAAGAAAGGCCGCAGGATACAATGAGGCAGCTACATCATAATGTCCGTTTATAAGATTAAAAACAGCGCAATTTCTGAGCCATACAGGATTTTTTGAGGTTTTATAGGCATCCAGGAAAATCTGATAATACTGTTCGTCGGTATAAAAAGCAAAAGCGTTTTCGGCAGCAGCAGCTTTTTCTGCAGACTGACGTAAAATATACTCGGAATAAAGGGAAGCATATTGAGTTCCGCGCAATTTCCCCGCCCATTTCCCAGCATCGCCGAGGCGGCCTTCCCTAAGCAGAAATGAAGTGTACACAGCCTGAAGCTCAAGGTTACCACTGTTCTTTTTCAGCGCCTTTTTAAGCACCTTTTCTGCAGGAACAGTTTCGCCGAGAGTCATATAGCGCTTGTAAATGCCGATGTACGACCACGAATCGTATGCGCGCTTTTCGGCCTTACGCAGCTCCTTAAGCGCAGACTGCATCTGGTTCTGCATTACAAGGGCATCAATAATATCAAACTGGCTTGTTAACGAGTTTTGTTCTGCCCTCATCCGGCAACCGGTAAAGCAGAACAAAATTAAAGAAAATAAAAGGAATGTGAAAAAACAGCTTTTAAGCCCTGAATGTTTAAGCTCTCTTTGCTTCATCTTTTCCTATTTTATCAAGCACTGCATTAATAAACTTATAGGAATCGTCGGTATCAAAATCTTTTGCGATATTAACCGCTTCGTCAATCACAATCTTTGGTTCAGCACCATTCTGGAACAAAAGCTCGTAAACACTTGTACGCAATATCGCAAGAGCAACACGGCTTATGCGTTCCATACTCCAGGAGCTGGAAAGATGGGTTTCTATAAGCTTATCTATTTCATCAATATGACTGATAGTTCCTGCGATAATAAGACTTGCAAATGTGCGTTCTTCTTTAGAGTTCTCAGAAAGCTCAGCAGGCGCCTCCTGCGAGCCGCCTTCTATTTCTGAGTCCTTTTGAAGCCATGAGAAAGTAAGCAGCTCATCTAAAGAAGCCTTTGTTACATCCCATGAATATAATGCCTGGAAAGCAATTACTCTACCATTTCTTCTGGACACTTAGTTCCCCCAATCCAGCATTTTATTCAAAGCGTCGCCAGTTTTCTTCATGTCTACATTTTCTGCAGTATGAAGCTCTTTAGCAAGTGTAGTTGCAGCGCTGTTCATGTAAATCTGCTGCTTCTGCTGTGTAAGATTAGCACGGATATAATCGTAAACTGTTACAGTTGTTTCAGGCTGAACTAAATCGCTGATGCTAAGCATTTTTGCATCGTATTTTTTGATGACACTAAGGAATCTGTAATCACTATTTGTTTCTTCCAAATCAGAAATATAGCCTTCTCCCTGCTGGAAAACATAAAGAAGATTCTGGAATGGCATACCAATACCATTTGCAGCAGCTTCGTTCTTAGGGAAGAGTCCAAGACCAGCCTGGAAGCCAGAATTTTCTGCCTGTGACTGAACTGCAATCTGTTCTGCAGTAAGAGTCTTAGCTTTATACTTTGAAAGGAAATCTGTGGTCTTCTGCTTTGCAGCTTCAGGGTTATTTCCCTTTGGTACAATTACAAGAAGCAATTTAACCATATCATTCCATACAAATGAAGACTTATTACTTTCATAAGCCATGCGGATTTCTTCATCGGTTGCAGCAACCTTCTGAATTTCTGCCTGATTTTTCTGAACAACATACTGCTGCATTAAAAGAACATTCTTAAGGTGCTTTTTATAATCAACCTTGTTCATTCCAGTCTGTTCAATAAGAACTTCATCCAGAGTTTTACCCTGCTGCTTTTTAATAAGCTCATCCAATTCTTTTTCTGTAACACTTACACCAAGAGACTGGCTCATAGACTGTGAAAAGTACTGGTCAACAGAACTGTCAGCTACGTTGAGTCCAGCTTTTAAAGCTGCCTGAACCATGAGAGTTTCCTCAATCATTGTATCGAGAACCTGTTTTCTTTCATCTACCGAAAGGGCTCTGCCGATCTGTTTTTCGTAAGCTCCACAGCGTGTTTTAAGCTGTTTAAGTGTGATAGATTCATTCTTATTAAGTTTAACGATAGCAAGAGGCTGCAAATCAGCCTGTGCAAAAACTGCAAAAGTCGTAAACATTAAGATTGAAAGAACTGTAATAATTTTTTTCATTTTATAATCCTTAAAAAAATAAGTTTCGTTTTAATCTTCCGTATATGTATAACAAAGGGGTGTTCCTAAAGTTACACTATTTATCCAGTGGAAGACCACCGCTGATTACCGCACGAATACGGCGTACACCAGCTGAGCTTGACTGCTCCTTCTGGATTTTGAACTCTCCAATCTGAGCTGTGTGCTGAACATGTGGACCACCACAAACTTCCTTACTGAACCAGTCAGACTTAACGTCGCGGCCGATAGTATAAACCTTAACGTCCTCGCCATACTTGTTAGTAAACAAAGCACGTGCGCCGGCAGCTTTAGCTGCATCAAGTGGCATAACTTCCATAGTAACAGGAAGGTCTTCCTTGATTTTTTCGTTTACGATGTCTTCTACCTTCTGGATTTCTTCCTTAGTCATAGGACGTTCGAAAGTGAAGTCAAAACGCATACGCTCGTTGTTGATATTTGAACCTTTCTGAGCAACCTGGTCGCCGAGAACGTTTACCAGAGCCTGCTGCAAAAGGTGTGTTGCTGTGTGATATTTTGTAGTGATTTCAGACTGTTCTGCAAGACCACCCTTAGCTGCTCCTGCGTCAACTGTCTTTGAAGCTTCCTGGTGCTTGCGTTCAGCTTCCTTAAAGCCTTCTACATCAACTGTAAAGCCGTTTTCTGCA